>Ga0194136_1001484_pt1 | contig 11652 bp, 11 predicted proteins | sample TARM_MetaG_T3A_1_FD_134023 | JGI IMG/M metagenome (GOLD analysis project Ga0194136, IMG submission 134023) | Freshwater microbial communities from Pennsylvania, USA, analyzing microbe dynamics in response to fracking - TARM_MetaG_T3A_14 (version 2) | ecosystem: Environmental > Aquatic >...
CACCTATGTTGTGATGGATTATATCAATGGCATCTCCCTTGATGAAAAATTAGGCATCGAGGGGGTTCAGGATGAGGAGGATGTCATTTTGTGGGCGCGTGGGCTTTGTCAAACACTTCATTATCTTCACACCACAAAAGAACACCCAATCATATATTGCGATCTCAAACCACGAAATATCATGATTGTGAACAATCGCCCCAAACTGATCGACTTTGGCATTGCAAAAATGTGTGATCCGGATAATCCGGTATGTGGGCAATCAATCGGAACGGAAGGCTATGCGCCACCCGAACAGTATCGCAATGGATCAAATATTTTATCACCTTCCTCCGATATCTATTCCATGGGCGCCACCATGTATAAACTGCTAACGAATGGCTGTTTGCCAAAGCACAGCAAGCCATATCAACCAATCCGTAAAATTAATCCAAATGTGTCGGAGCAACTGGAACAGATAATATACAAGTGCGTTAAAAATGATCCAGCAGAACGTTATCAGACGGCGAAAGAATTGAGTGAAGATCTCGAAAAATTAAGGACGATCTGTCATGAACCACGGGAACGTGTACTTGGGCAAATACGATTGACGGTGGCCACGTTGATGCTGGCAATGATATTCGCCGGAGTTAGTCTCTGGGGGTATCAATCCATGAATGGAGAAAAATCTGAACAGTCACAACAATACTTATCGTCAGCTGTTAGTTACGAACAAACAGGGAATGATAATGATGCGATTGCGGCCTATATGCGGTCGATCCAATATCAGCCTGGTAATAACGAGTCCTACCAGCGTCTTTATACCATGATGAGTCCGGATGAAACGGACGGAGATTATGTCGTGAAAGAAAAAACGAAGATTGATTATTTTAAGAATAATTTCAAGGTTGTAAATCTTGTGAATGATCCGATCCTGGCGATGCTAATGATACAAGATATCGTGTCGCTCCAGGATATAAATTATAATGCATATGCTCAGAAAGTGGTTGAAGCCATAAAAAAGACCCCGGCATATAAGGATCAGACAATTAGTCCGATCGAAATAGAAGCCTTCGAAAGAATGGTCATGTTTGGTAATGAAGATCTTGAGCAATTTAACCGGGAACTGGCGGCCTATCTTGAACAAGTGGATCAAAACAGTGAGCTTACACCAAATCAAAAGGTCAACAGTTATTACAATGCTTTATTATTCTATCAGGTGAATCGAAACCAATTAAGCCAGTCTGATATGATCATAAGGGAAATCGGAGATCGATGTGAGCGCATCATCGAGAGTCAAGATGGGAACCAGAACTTTTGTTTCGATAAAAAAGATCAGCTTGAACAAATTGTTTCAAATGGTAAGCAAGAAGCACACGGACAACAAGCACTTGAACTACCCATGAATGAAGTCACGGGATTCGATTAGAGGCCTGTCAGCCCTCAACAATAAGTTTGAAAGGATAATTTTAAAATGGGGAACATGAATGAAATGTTCTATTATGCAGGTGGTATCACTGCATTATTTTTTTGGACCTTAACACTGTTTTTTATGTTTGCATATCAGATTCCTAAAAAGGTTTGTTATATCCTCAAATTAAAGGGATATCTGCGATTTGAGCGGGTTAGCAAGTGGTTTGAGGAACAATCACTTAAAATCGAAAATGAAGAGAATACCGGCCATATCAAACGATTTATATTTACAAAGTTATTTAAATCTCAAAATGTGCTTGAAAGAGAGCGAAGAGATACCGCCAAACTAGAGTGTGAAGATGAAGAAGAGATGTGGTCACTCGAATAATCAGAAAGGATGTGTTACTGTGATACGTTTGAAAAATGCTTTGTGTATTATAACATTTTTAGCCATTGGGTATCTCGGATTTAGCTTTCATTGTGTTTATGCGCAAGAATCTGTCATTGATCAAATACATATCACATATCATTATAGCCAAGGTTATGTAAAAACGGGAGATAATATTCAGCTAAAAGTTACTACCAAGGAGCCGGTTATTATAAAGGAGATGGCGATTGGCACCCAAAAAGTAACGGTTAGTCCTGATCCGACAATAACACAAGGCCAGGGTTGGCTGGTGGATTTTGTAATGACTGACATGAATATCTCCGATGAACAACAATTGAGTTATCGACTAATCATGCTGCGTCAGAGCGATCCGAGTCGTGAAATAACATCATCTGGGGTCCTGGATGCCATTTATCAGGCACCAATAGAAATAGACTATGGGGTGTATGTTAACTCGAAGCCAGGTATCAATGAAGTATATCCAGAAGATGAAATATCAATTGTCTTCAAGGGAAATCACCCGGTAATGGTCAGTGGTAACATCCAGATCGGCAAGCAATGGGCAGTCACAGAATCGGTGCCGGATCAAACAAACTGTTATATAGCAACAATCAAAGTCGATGAAAGCTTATACACAAGCGGTGAATCAATGGCCATGGACACTTCAAACCTTATCATAAACGATCAATCAGGAAACATTGGAAAGCTTGAAATAAATGATGGCGATCTCAAATACCAAAGCGATACCGGACTATTTGCCAAAAATGTTGGAAATGCTTTAGCAAACATATCGCTATTAACACAAGCATTATTCACTAATAACGGAGATACACAAGATCGCGCGACTGATGATAGTGTCTTAAAAGATGAAATAACGGCTGAAATGCCTTATCAGAATTTACAAAGTATCACCTTTCAATCATCCAATGCTAATCCGTCCCTAGTGCAAAATAATGATGTTATTCAGTTCTCATTTCAAACAGCAGAATCGGTGACACTTATCAGCGCAAGGGTAGATGGTGTTGCGATCCGGATGGAAACGATCGATCAGATGCTGTTTCGCGGGAATTATACAATGCAAAACAGTAAACATAAAGACAGTGAACAAATACCATTTAGTGCTGTGTTTGTCGATGAAAACGGCCACTATTACCAAATAACCCAGGAAGATACACTGCCTTTAAAATATCAAACACCCATCAATCTGAGTCATGTGTTGGTTCAATCAAGCAATTTAAACAATCAAGCCGTTAAAGATGGTGATCGAATTAGCATTACATTTCAAACCGATCGCCCAGTCTCCATCGAAGCTGCGATTAATAATAAGCCGGTTCAAAATACTGGAAACGAAACATCAGTGTGCCTGGAAACGACCGTTTCTAGTGCTGACCTGAATGATGGTGATTGGATTAATTACCGGATTGTAATCAAAGATTCAGAAGGAAGAGAAGTAATTCTTAATGACAAAGCCGATATTCGATACTACGCCCCCATCGTTGCCAGCGAAATATCCCTTAAATCAAACAATCAGAATCCCAGTGCAGCAAAACAAGGTGACACGCTATGCTTCACACTCATTACCAATCATGCAGTCACAATCCATGAGCCGACTATCAACGATCAAGCCATTGCGATGCAGCTTACGGGCAACAACACCTATATGGGACAGCATAATATCAGTGAGGAAATGACCGATCAGGCTGTGATTAATGGATATTGCAGGGTAACGGATGCAGCTGGAAATCAATTGGATATCAAAGCTGAAACACCCATCGTATATTATGCGCCGATTGAAGTCAGTCGTTTATATGTCATGAGTAACAATGAAATGAACGGAAATAAATATGTAAAAGATGGCGATACGGTATCGGTATCATTAAAGACGAATCACGATGTAAGTGGCGAAGGTACGATTGGCAGCAGCCATGTTATTCTTAAAAAAGAAGATGATACTTACTCTGTAAAGCAACTAATTGATGGACAGATCAGTGATCAATCAACGTTAGCAATGCATTTTAACCTAACAGATGCTGCAGGTAACGAAATGATGACACTCACAGAGAATGACTTTTATAACCAACTAACCTACTATGCTCCGATAGAAGCAATGATTGAAGCATCATATCACAACAAAAAAAGAGCGGGTTATGTTTCAAATGATGAATTAATCACCTATGAAATAACGGCCAATCACGAAATAACACTAGCATATGCGACAATTATGGAGCGGGATGTCAGCATAAAAAATAATGGATCTTTAAGGATTAAAGCCGAGCAAAATGTCATTGCAAGTGATCCAGAGGGGTTCATCACATATCAGTTTAATATGAAAGATAAAGCCGGGAACGTTTTGATTGTAGAAGCCGAAGATGAAGATATTACGATTGATAGAACAAAACCTCAAATAATCGTAATGAGAAAAACCGCAAGCGAAAAGAGTAGCGAAACATTAATCATTGGCTGCTTAGACCCTTTTCTCGATGAAAGCAGTATCGAAATGAGTATTCATGGTGGCACGATCGAGATTAAATCGCTTGATAGTCAGCATACCGAACATGAGATCACAGTGCTTGATCGCGATGAATTTAAATTCAAAATACAGTGCAGTGACCTGTCTGGAAATGAAAATAGTTACGAGATTACCGGCAAAGAGATTGACAGAAATGGTGATCTCTTAACACTTGATACGGAAAGCATCCGGAAACTACCGGTTGTAAAATCTGGGATTGTGGTGAGTGACATAATTAAAAGCGACAATAACTGGTGCGAGATTACCGAATTGACACCGATTAAGCAAACGAAAAGATGGAAGTTGGATGAACCGATTAAGGGCAATGGACCAGTACAAATTGTAGTATATGACGATGGTGAACATGGTAATCAATCAAGTATAACCTATCAATGCTGGATCGATGGTAGTCCTCCGGTACCGCTAATACAAATGGCCGAAACGGGATATTCGATCGATAGTGACAAAAGAAATGCCATTATGGTAAATGAAAAAATTGCAATCGGGATAGAAGAAGAGTGGACAGGCGCAGAAAACAATCGTCTTTCTGAACTGTTGATCCATGATTCAAGTGGTAATATTATTGAAAATGTACTCGAAAACAAACAAGATAAAAACAATTATGAGGTGTCCTTTTCCACAGAAGGATTATATACGATGATAATTAAAACGGTTGATGCTGTTGGTAATCAAAGCAGAGAGCAGTCTTATCAGTTTGATGTATCACAAAAGAATATCGGAAGTGGAAGTCAAAATTACACAAAACAATCTCATGTATTGATTGGACTAACGACCGCATATGTATTAACCATGGTGCTGATGTTGTGGCACTACACTATAACAAGATATGAAAATGGAGGAAGAAGATGATTAACGTGATTAGTATTGAAGAGAATAAGCTGCCGCCAAGCAACTTACCGATTGATATCGTCATTAAGAAAGAGGCTGGAAATGTTCCGACACAAGGAGTCGAAGAACAAAAAGTCAGAAGCAAAGCAAAAACAAAAAATGAAAAAATCGCTAAACCGGCCAAAGAAAAACGTTTAGCATTTACAAAAAAAGCAGTCAAGAAAACATTGGATGCAAATGATTTTGAGTCTGTCGCAGATGGTGGAGCAACAGAAATATTAAGTGATGTTTATATCGAAGGCCTCTATTTAGAATGTATCACGCCGACGGGTCCAAGAAAAATAGACATAGCCGCGGAAGAATTTATAATCGGCAGTTCATCAGAGGCGGATGCGACAATCGACTTCAACCCTGGAATCAGTCGCAAACATTGTAAAATTACTTATTCAAATGAAGCGTACTATGTCGAAGATATGGGCAGCGCAAATGGGACATATCTGAATAAAATTAAAATGGAAGACGAAATTTGTCGATTAAAAGACGGTGATAAATTACAGTTGGCCAATACCTTATTTACAGTGAGGGAGCGATAATGCATGGACATACAGGTCAGTGGAACTACCGACATCGGCATGCGTCGAACAATTAATCAGGATGCATTCATATATAAAACAGCTAAAGTTGAGGGTGAGTATGTTGGTTTATATGCGGTTGCTGATGGCGTTGGTGGTTGGTCGATGGGCGAACATGCCAGTAGCATTGCCATTCAACGCATCAATAAATGGTGGCAGTTAGAGCTGCCGCGACACTATGGGCGGATAGAAAGCGTGATCAACAGCCTCGTCAAGAGGGTTGAGAAAATCAATAATGACATCACCTTGTACTCCAGAAAACATCGGTGTAACATGGCGACAACACTATCAATCTTGCTTATTTATAAGGGCATGTACTATGTATTGCATATCGGCGACAGTAAAATATTCCGGGTCAACCATACGATTGAACAGATAACCGTTGATCATCTGATGGATAAAAAACTCACTCAGTATCTTGGTGGACAACGTTCAGAGTTTGAATATCATATGGCTTCAGGTGAAATTAAGACGAATGATTTCTTTGTTGTTGGCAGTGATGGAATGTTTAATCGGATAAAATCAAATGAAATCTATCGACTTGTGCATCAAATATCAGGGGATGAAGAGTCTCTGAAGCAAGCCTGTGTGACTTTGATTCAAAGGGTAAAACGCAGAGGTGAAACTGATAATATCACTGTAATAATGTTGAATATAAAAAAATAAGGTGGTCAATATGCAAATTAAAAATATAAATTTTCAAGATAAAAAATTCAAAATCGCAATAATTATCGTTGCTGCTTTATTGATTATTGGACTCTTTGCAGGGTTTGGCGTAATTAAATTATTTGCTGGCGATGATATTTCGAAAGAAGATAAAGTTGCCAATGCTCACTTTTATGCTTTTATCGATCATGATTGGGACACTTTATATGATACGATGACGATACCGAAAGACCAACAATATATGAAAAAAGAAATTTTTCTTGAGCAAATGGAGCTGCTTTATCCAGCCAATAAGTCAGGGGATTATCGCAGCGATATTACAAGTGTCCAGATGCAACACACATTGAATGAAGACGAAACAGCCATGAATTATGTTGTGAATTATAAAGAAAATGAAGATGAAAAAGTATTTGAATTTACGGCGGTACTTGACGAAAACAAAAATATCAAGGTCACACCGGACCATCTTACCATACAGAATTTTAAGATTAACATTCCCAACAACACTGATATTTCAATTAATAATGAACGCGTCAATGAAAAATATCGTACAGAATTATTGCCAACGGAACAACGATACGAGGTCAGTTTGTTTAAAGGAATCTATCCAGTCATACTTAAAATGGAGTATGGAAAAACCAAATATGAAAGTTTGTATGTCGGTGTGATGGATGAAAATGGCAAAGGGATGGAGTCCTATGAAGTCGAATATTTTGAAGTTGCGGATCAAGATGAAAAAGAAATTATAAAAAAATCTGAAGAATTTATTCGCTCATTCTTTGTCGGAATATCAAAAAAATCTGAATTTTCTTATAATGTTAACAAATATAATCCGGCCATCCTAGAGGCAATCGAGACCGAAAGAAGTAAATATATGGAGTCATTGTCCGCTGCGTATAGTCTCAATAACGTGCTGGTTGAGAACATTAAAATCAATAGCAAGGGGTTGGTTTCTTGTGATGTTTCGTTTGATTTGAAGAGCGGAACGAATGCTGAGGGGACAAATTCAGTTACGCAAAACTGGAAATTGGACTTGAAAAAGGATGGAAAAGAATGGATTATACAGGGTGTTGATTTTACCAAAGAAGCCGAAAATGAGCAGTCATAAGTTATGCAAAAAACATTGAAAAATGAGCCTGAATGATATTGAGAATAGCAGGAAGAGATATGGAAAAACCAACTGACCGATATGGAAAAGAGCGATATTTCCAAAATGTGTTTTCAATAATTTGCAAATGTCAAAAAACCCCATAAAAGCAAGGTTTTGAAGGCGATATGATGGAGGTATTACGAAAAGGGAGACTGTGGCTGGTTGGAATTTGAGAGAAAAATCAAAGTCATAATAGCGTGGATAAACAAAAGCTAATAACAAAATGAATAAAATATGGACAAAATGAGATAAGGAGAGAGCAGAATGAAAAGGGTCAGTAGGACAGAGAAAAGTAAGAGTAGTAAGATTGGGGAAGTGAGGCAAGTAAGGAACAGGGTAGAAGGAAGGGAGCGTGGGAGTTAGGTGTGGAATGGTTGTTGAGAAAAACTGGAAAAAGGTGGGTCGCTGTCGGAGGGCGTACCCCGCCCTGAAGGACACCTGGAAATAATGCCAATACATTTCAAAAATAATTCGCAAGAATTATAAACCGGAATTGACAAAGACTAGCGGTGTGTTATAATGCTAATATGAAATAAATATAGCTAGGTTCCGGAAACGGTATTTAGACACGTGAGGCGATCGAAAGGTTGCCTTTTTTTTATGCCCCAAATGGTGCACATGAAAGGTGGTGAAAATAATGAAAACAAAAAGAGCGGTGTGGACGCAATGAGCTTAAAAACTAAACGAGAAGAGGAACAAAATTGTGAGTCCGAAAAAAGAAAAGAACGCGAAATAAAACGGCGGGTGACGTGGGGTCGATTGTTACTAGCATCAGCACCCTGATCAGTATTGTGATTATCGTCATCGTATTCTATACGCTCATACAGGCAATTGGTGATACCCGTGTGGCCACCGGATTAGTCGGTGGACTTCGGACCATGTTCGGAGACTTTATCAATGGTAACTTTACAAATATAAAAAATGTATTTTAAATACGAAAGGATAAAAAAATGAAAGATCAAATGTTAAAACTGTACGTTAGTGGAAAGATTGCGGTTCAAGAGAAAGTGGACGCCGTTGTGGAAAAACTGAATAAAAAAGACGAGGGTTCGTTCTTGACTGAAAACCTTGGCGTTGTGGCGATAACCATTGCACTGATTGCGATTGTACTGGGAGGAATGATAACAGTAATTGGGAGTGCGGGAACTGGTGGAACTGGTGGAGCTGGTGTGCTCGGGAGTATTAGTGAAAAAATAACCCTTTTCTTTGGTGGAAAAGGAACACCAACACCATAAAAATGGAATGACCAATAAACGCCCGATTAAACCACAACACATGAGGTCGAATGACACAAGATTGCTGGCGATATTAATAATGTCGATTAGTATGCTTATGGTTGTTCAAACATACGTCAACCTGGAGTTGTTAAAATATTCCCTCATGGTTATGGTCATGTTGTATGCCTGTTATGAAGACATTCTCACAAAAACGGTAAGTCGATCAATCCACATACTGATCATCATTATTGGATGCATCGGAATAACCCCAGCGTATCTTCAAAATGAAGCGGTGCTGGGGTTATTATTTGCCCCTTTACCATTTATCATCACAAATGTCATCTGCTGGTTGATATTAAAAAAGCAGGTAATCGGAAAGGGAGACATATTTTATATCGGAGCACTCGGGTTTGCAGTGGGGTGGTCAATCGTGATACCCGGACTAATAATCGGGTTGGGTGTATCCATGATCTATTTTTGCCTGAAAAGAACGAAAGATCAAACCATTGCTTTTATCCCGATTATTACAATGGGGGTGCTAATGAGTGTGGTTATAAATTATCAATGAGAAAAGGAGACGGTGGAATAATGGATGAAGACTATTTTGAAGAAATAGATCTCGACGATGACAATCTATTTGATGAAAATTTAAACTTAGACGATCTGGAAGACCTGGACGACGAACCAGAAAATAAACCAGATCCAAATACCAGACGTGGCAAGCGACCCAAAAAAGAACGTGTCAAAAAAGAAAAAGAAAAGAAGATCAAAGTTAAAAGACGCAAAAAACCGTTTAGTTCGCGGACAGCTCTTGGTCTGGGCTGTATCGTAGCGGCGTTGTTAATATTCTTTATCATTGAACCTTTAATGACTGGCGTGGTTGGTAATACAAGAGACATAGCACGAGTACGGACAACTATCTATGCCGGACAAAAGATTACCGAAGATATGATTGAAACAGTGCAAATTAATGGGGGGAGTGTTCCGGCCAATGCACTTATCAAGTCAGGTGATATCGTCGGGAAATTTACGGACGCAAAACTGGTGGCTGGTGATTACTTTATGAGTGACAAGTTAAAAGACAGTGCCTTTGGTGATGGCATATACATGAATGGGCTGGATGGTACAAAAAAAATTATCTCAATGACTGTACCAGATTTTTCTGCGGGTTTATCCGGAAAAATACAAGCCGGCGACATCATCACAATAATATCCGCATCTGCAGATGGTTCAATGCGTGGAACCTCATACCCTGAGCTTAAATATTTAAAGGTGTTGGCGGTCACTTTATCAAACGGGGTTGATGGCACACAAAATACGGATGGATCATCAGCTTTACCGGCAAGTATCACACTGCTTGTCAATGAAGTACAGGCACAAATGATAGCTGGATTAAACAAAGCAGGATCACCCCATTTCGTACTTACCTACCGCGGGGAAGAAGAAACGGCAAACCAATTCCTGGAAGAACAGGATCGCTGGTTTATAACAAACAACATAAAGTAAGGGGGAACTAAAATGGCATTGCAAAAAATCGCAGTGTGTGGCAGCCCGGGATCAGGAAAGACAACCATCAGTATTAAGCTTGCAAAAACAATATTAAAAAGGTATAAGCGACCGGTTATGGTCGTGTTTGCACAAGACATGGGAAGCCCCTTGACTTATGCGATTGGCAGGAAAAGTGAAAAAGGCAGATCGTTAGGTGAGTTAATAACGAATCCTGAAATCACCAACGACGAAATCCTGGACACCATGGTATTGTCGAAATCAGAAAAAGATTTAGCCTACTTAGGCTATCGTGTAGGGGAATCCATAAAAAGCTACCCAGATATGAGTTATGAGCAGGTAGATGAATTTTATCGCCGGATCGCAGCGATGGCAGATTACATAATCATCGATACTTCAAATGACTTCCTCACAAACCTAATATCGAGTATCGCCTTGGAGCAGTCAGATACAGTCTTATATGTGGCATCGGGAGATGTCCAGGGACTCGCCTATACAAAATCGGCGCTGCCTCTTATTACATCCATGACAAACACCGGACCCGATCGCATACTTCTCAACAACGTCAAGAATTATCCAGGAATAATCGATGTGGCTGAACAGATCCGTGACGTGGATTACACCTTGCCTTATGAAGTGCGATTACTTGAGGAATCAATGGAGGGTCGAATGACGGCAGATGGACCGATCGTTAAAAAGAAACGCAGTTTTGGGTATATCATGGAAACCATCGCCTCCGATATCATCATTGATATTGAGTAAGAAAGGCTCAAAACAGAAAGGAAAAACTGATGAATACTGCAGTATTAAATAAAACAATCAATAGCTTGCAGCAATACATGGTTGTGAAGTATGAGAAAGCTTTAAACGACAAGAATTTTTCAGAAACAACCTATAAGTCGTATATACAAAAATATATACGTGAAAAACAATTGAATATAGAAGATATGACCGAAGCCCAGATGATCCAATATTTCTACAATGAACTACGAGCCTACTCAGTCATTACACCATACTTAAATGATCCTAACGTCGAAGAAATAAACATCAATTCGTGGGAGGACATCAAGATACACTATACCGACGGAAGTATCGTCAGGGCGAAACATTCTTTTTTAAGCCCACAACATGCAAAAGAAATAATCAATAAGATGCTGCGGACGCAAAACTTCGGGAACCTCCTGGATGCAGAAACCCCGATTGTCCGTGGGCATCTCGGATCAAATAAACGAATAACCGCCAGTACGAATCCAATCTTGGACGCAGACTGTGGTGTTCAGGGGAATATTCGAATTATCAATCCAAGGAAGCTGGAGAAAAAAGATTTCATTGAGAAAGGAACC
>Ga0194136_1001488_pt1 | contig 11644 bp, 8 predicted proteins | sample TARM_MetaG_T3A_1_FD_134023 | JGI IMG/M metagenome (GOLD analysis project Ga0194136, IMG submission 134023) | Freshwater microbial communities from Pennsylvania, USA, analyzing microbe dynamics in response to fracking - TARM_MetaG_T3A_14 (version 2) | ecosystem: Environmental > Aquatic >...
CTCATCCCGGCCCAGCTCACGGCGGATACGCTGCCAGTAATCCTGACTGCACACCGGAAACAGCCGCTCCGTATACAAATGCTCATAACTGTAGGCTGGCACAGTGGTATGGATAGTTATAAAACAATCCGCCACCCGCTCAGACAACTCCGGATTTTCACTACTCATCTCCAGCGCCAGGTCAATCTGCGGATGCACCCGCTGCAGCTCCGGCAACCTCGGCACCAGCCAGCGCACCGCAAACGAACTGAACACCGACAGCCGAATCCGCGCCTCCTCGTGCCCCAGTAACTGCTCACTCGCCCGCTCAATCTGCAACAACGCCGACCCGATGGCATCAAAATACTGCCGCCCCTCATCCGTCAACGTCACCGCCCGACCCGACCGCCAGAACAGACGCTCGCCCAGATAGGTCTCCAACTGCTTGATCTGATGACTCACCGCACTCTGGGTGATCGCCAACTCTTCGGCGGCCTGAGAAAAACTGTTCAACCGGGCCACGGCTTCGAATACGGGGAGGGCTTTTAAGGGAGGCAGCTTCATATATCGAATTTTCTAATGGGTGACCAAGAATGATCATTTTATAACATGTTAGCAGACTCGTAGACTCACCACAGAAGTTCAGAGAGCGGGTTGGGAAAATGGCTTCCGAAAATGTTCGGAGCCATGGATGGCGGAGACAAGCGTACAGGGAAGTATTTACAGCGGTTTTCGGAAGCCATTTTCCCAACCCGCTCATGCACCAAAGCATGAAGGTTAAGAGGAAAAGGAAGTGTCAGGAAAAACCATCAACAGCGCCATACTGCTGCTGGTCATCGGCAACGCCATGGCCATCGGCTCAGACGTATTCATTAAAATTCTGGAACCCGGCGCCCCGATATTCCAGTTTGCCTTCCTGCGCTGCGTCCTGACCCTCGCCTTCCTGCTGCCCCTGGCGGGCAAACTCAGCCGCCCGCATCTCTTTGACGGCCTGAAAGTGCACGCCATCCGCGCCCACATACACCTCGCCGGCATCGTGTGCATGGTCATCGCGCTCACCAACCTGCCGCTGGCCACCGCCAACGCCCTGTTTTACGCCGCACCGATCCTGGTCATGGTGCTATCGGCCTTCTTTTTCCGCGAGATACTCACCCCGCTGAGTGTGACTGCCGTATTCAGCGGCTTCGCCGGCATTATCGTCATCCTGCGCCCCGTGGAATTTAACTGGGCCGCCATTGCCGCTCTCGCCTCGGCTTTCGCCCTGGCCATCAACGCCGTCATGGTCCGCCAGCTGCCTAAAAGCCAGAGCATTGTCCACAAACTCTTCCTGAATTACCTCCTCATTATCCCGGCTGCCGGGGCGCTCGCCCTGTGGGAAGGCGCAAGCTGGAACCCCGGCATTCTGATCAGCGCCGCCGGGTCGGCGTTGCTGATTCTGGGCTACAACATCACTGTACTGCTCGCCTACCGGCAAGTAGATGCCAACCTTGTCACCAGCGCCGAATACACCGGCCTGATCTGGGCGGTCGCCATTGGCTGGGTCGGGTTTGGTGAAGCGCCGGACCTCTGGTTCCTGGCCGGCAGCCTGATGATTGTGGTGCCGCTGGTACTGATCGGACTGCGACAGCGAAGGCCTCAGAAATTAGTATAAATTTTTTCCAGATTTAGCTATAAATACCTATGGCTATGGTACAGTCGCCTTTTGTTATAGACACAATCCCAAAAAACCAACAGTAACTCGGAGCTGCTATGTCTACTGCTTCCAGAATTCGTTGTGCTGATCTTAACGATCGCATCATGAGCGCCAAAGAGGCCGCCGCCCTGATCCCCAACGGCGTAAACGTTGGCATGAGTGGTTTCACCGGTGCCGGCTACCCGAAAGCCATTCCTCAAGCCCTGGCGGATCACATTCGCGAGCAGCGTGCGCAAGGCACCGAATACAAAATCGGCGTATTCACCGGTGCGTCAACCGCTCCGGAGCTGGACGGCGTTCTGTCCGAAGTGAACGGCATGTCCTTCCGTATCCCGTACCAGAGTGATCCTATCGGCCGTAAGAACATCAACGAAGGCCGCATGGACTACATGGACGTGCACCTTTCACACCTGGGCCCAGATGTCGCTGCCGGCTTCTATGGCAAAATGGAAGTGGCCGTTATCGAAGTGGTTGGTATCACCGAAGAAGGCGACCTGATTCCGTCCTCCTCCGTGGGTAACAACAAGACCTGGATCGACGTGGCCGACAAGGTCATCCTCGAGGTCAACCACGGCCAGCCGGCCGGCCTGGAAGGCATGCACGACATTTACCAGGAAGACTTCCTGCCGCCGCACCGCCAGCCGATCCCGGTACTGAAGCCGGAAGATCGTGTAGGCACCCCGTACATCAAGTGCCCGAAAGAAAAGATTGTGGCCATCGTTGAGACCAACTCAACCGACCGCAACTCCGCCTTCAGTGAGCCGGACGAAGCCTGCAAGCAGATCGCCCAGAACATCCTGACCTTCTTCGATCAGGAAATTAACGCTGGCCGCCTGCCGAAAGAACTGCTGCCGATCCAGTCTGGCGTAGGTAACATCGCCAACGCCGTACTGGCCGGCCTGAACGACGGCCCGTACAAGAACCTGACCTCCTACACCGAAGTGCTGCAGGACGGCATGCTGGAAATGCTGAAGTCCGGCACCCTGAAAATGGCTTCCTGTACGTCGTTCTCTCTGAGCCCGGATGCCAACCAGGAACTGGCCGACAACATCGAAGAGTACAAAGACCGCATCATGCTGCGTCAGCAGGAAGTGAGTAACCATCCGGAAGTCATCCGTCGTCTTGGCATCATTGCCATGAACGGCATGATCGAAGCCGACATCTATGGCAACGTGAACTCCACGCACGTGATGGGTACCCGCGTGATGAACGGTATCGGTGGCTCCGGCGACTTCGCCCGGAACGGCTACGTGTCGATCTTCATGACCCCGTCCCTGGCTAAAGGTGGCGCTATCTCCACCATCGTGCCGATGGTTTCCCATGTGGACCACACCGAGCACGACGTGCAGGTTATCGTGACCGAGCAGGGTCTGGCTGACCTGCGTGGCCTGTGCCCGCGCAAGCGTGCGCTGGAAGTGATCAACAAGTGTGCGCACCCGGACTACCGTGACCGCCTGCTCGACTACTTCGAGCGCGCCACCAAGAACGGCCGTGGCCAGCACACCCCGCACAACCTGGCGGAAGCCCTGAGCTGGCACGAGAACTTCGAGGAAAACGGCACGATGTAAGAGCCTTCCGGTTCGAACATCAAGTTGCTGTAAAAAAGCCGCAGCCCTCCGGGGTTGCGGCTTTTTCGTATCTGCACGGTTAATTTCTTGAGTTGCGTCAAAAGTGCTCTGCCGATCAGCGCAACCAGCGCCCTTTCTTGCGCTAAATCAAGATTCCTGGCACCCACTTCATTACAGTTCACTCATCAACATTTAAAACGTGCAATACGTGAGGAGAAGGCTATGTCCCGTGGTTTCAAAATTGGTGTTCTGGCAGCAGCGGTAATGGCTGTAGCTCCGGCTGCTCAAGCTTTTGAAGCAGGCGATTTTGTAGTTCGTGGCGGTGCGGTACATGTGGCGCCGGATGATTCTAGTGAATCTATCCGCATGAGTGATGGCACACCTTTGCTTGGCGCTGGAACCTCATCCAGCGTTTCTGTCGATTCCAACACACAGCTGGGTCTCCGCGCTACTTATATGTTCACAGATAGCTTAGGCCTGGGCATCCTTGCAGCAACTCCATTTAAGCACAATATTAGTGCCGAGGGTGACGCCGCTGCAGCAGGTCTTGATAAGATTGGCGAGACAAAACATCTCCCGCCTACTATTACACTCCAGTACTACCCAATGGCTAGCTCATCAGCTGTGCAGCCTTATGCAGGTATCGGCGTTAACTACACCACCTTTTTTGAAGAGAGCATGAATAGCGACTTCAACACTGCAAAGGGTTTTGGCTCAAGCGACCTAGAATTGGATGATAGCGTTGGTGTCGCAGTGGAAATTGGTCTCGACTATATGCTCAGCGACAATTTCGGCTTGAACGCTGCTATGTGGTGGGCCGACATCGATACTGATGCAAAAGTCACCGCTTATGACAACAACGGAAATTATGCCGGCGAAACACAAACCTTCGAGGTCGAAATCGACCCAATGGTCTACATGGTAGGTATGACCTACAAGTTCTAATCCCCGTGCCCGGCAGCCTCTGGTCTGTAGGCTGCCAAGGTGCGTTCTCCTGTGCGGGGCCTCTGGCCCCGCCTTTTTGTGTCTGGAGAACCAGGATTACGGCGCAAAAAAAGGGGCAGGGTTTCAAAACCCTGCCCCTTTTTACGTCATTGACCCGCGATCAGGCGCTACGGCGCTGCTGGGATGGGCGGCCTCTGCCCTGCCCCTGGCCAGCACCACCGCGGCCCCGGCCTGGATTACCACCCGCCGGTTTCGGTCCAAAGCTTCTGCCTTTATTCGCACCCTGCGGGTTACGACCACGGGCCTTGCTCGGGTCTGCCTTGGCTTTCGGCTTCAGCGGCAGGTTGTTTTTCGGCTCAAAGCCTTCCACTTCCCGGCGCTCCAGCTGCTTCTTGATCAGCCTTTCAATGCCCGCCAGCTGTTTGCCTTCATCGGCACTCACCAGTGACAACGCATGACCACTTTCGCCGGCACGGCCGGTGCGGCCAATGCGGTGCACGTAGTCTTCCGGTACGGTCGGCAGTTCAAAGTTCACCACCTGCGGCAGCTGTTTGATATCCAGGCCACGGGCCGCGATGTCCGTGGCGACCAGTACACGCACTTCGCCGGCCTTGAAGTTGCTCAGCGCGCGGGTACGGGCACCCTGGGATTTGTTGCCGTGAATAGCAACGGCGGTAATGCCGTCTTTTTCCAGCTTCTGGGTCAGGCGGTTAGCGCCATGCTTGGTACGGGTAAACACCAGCACCTGTTCCCAGGCGTTATCACGCACCAGCTTGCTCAACAAAGCGGTTTTCTGGCTCTGGTCCACCGGGTACACCGACTGCTTTACGTTGTCGGCCGTGGTGTTACGGGTGGCCACTTCGATCTGCACCGGGTTATTCAGCAGGCCTTCGGCCAGTTTGCGGATTTCACCGGAGAAGGTCGCGGAGAACAGCAGATTCTGGCGCTTGGGTGGCAGCATCGCAAGAATCTTGCGGATGTCGCGGATAAAGCCCATGTCCAGCATGCGGTCGGCTTCGTCCAGCACCAGGATTTCCACTTCGTCAAAACGCACCGCGTTCTGCTGGTACAGGTCCATCAGGCGGCCGGGTGTGGCAACCAGTACGTCCAGGCCCTTGCGCAGCTTCATCATCTGCGGGTTGATCTTCACACCGCCGAATACCACAGCAGCCTTGGTGGGCACGTATTTGCTGTAAAGATTCACGCTGTCGTGTACCTGGGCTGCCAGCTCACGGGTGGGCGCCAGAATCAGCGCGCGCGGGCCTTTGCCGGTGCGCGGCTTTTCCGCCAGACGCTGCAACAATGGCAGGGTAAAACCAGCGGTTTTGCCGGTGCCGGTCTGGGCCGCTGCCATGACGTCTTTACCGGACAGCACGGCAGGAATCGCCTGCAGCTGAATGGGAGACGGGGTCTCATAACCCTGATCGGAAGTGGCACGGACCAGCTGCTCGGACAAACCGAGGGAAGAAAAACTCATATAGGTGTACTCTTGATTGTTCTGCCTCCACGAACACCGTCGTCGGCGAATGCGGGCAGATGCCATGAAAGTTCATGGTATAAAAAGACGACTACGGTCACGCGCCGGATCGGGGTGACGTCCTCTGACAGGTCGTATGGATAATTCGCAAGGTGGCCATGGGCCAGAAAACTGCGGAGTCCTTAGAGGCAGGATGCAGGCACGATAACAGAGCGCCGGATAAATAGCTACGCAAGGTTTTAATTAGTACGCTGTTGTTTTCACCGCGCCTGAGGGAACTCCTGGCACTGGCGGAAGTCACTCGTTTGTCATACAAATTCACTTATAACGGAGATGCCATGCTCAGCGTTGGCGTGGGACCACTAAGCCTGTCCATCGAACACGTACTTCTGATTCTGGCCTTTGTGGTCGCACTGATTGTTGGCGCCATTGCCGGCCGGAAACAGAAAACGCCAATCTCCGGCAGCCTTGCGGACATCTTCCTGGTGGCGATGGTCAGCGCCCGCATTGGCTTTGTGGTCCGCTATTTCGAGCACTACCAGAATGACTGGCTCGGCATGATTGATATCCGCGATGGCGGTTTTGACATGATCACCGGTCTGGTGGTCGCCCTTGTCTTCTCCGCCTGGCTGATGTGGCGCCGCGCCAGTATTCGCCGGGCACTGGGCACAGCGGTTGTCGCCGGCGTGGTGACCTGGGGCTTCACCACCGGCGCCATTGCGCTGATCAACCAGCAAACCGGCGGCCTGCCCGATGTGGCGCTGACCGACATGCAGGAACGCCCGGTGACACTGGAAAACATTGCCGAAGGCCAGCCCATGGTGGTCAACCTGTGGGCCACCTGGTGCCCCCCGTGCATCCGGGAAATGCCGGTGCTCGAGCAGGCCCAGCAACGTTACCCCCAGATTCGTTTTGTCTTCGCGAACCAGGGTGAACACCCGGAAACCATTAACAAATTTCTGAACGAGCAGGCACTGGAACTGGCCAACAGCATCAGCGACCGGGCTGGCGAGTTGGGCCGGGTGGTCGGCAGCCATGGCCTGCCCACTACCCTGTTCTACAATGCCGATGGCGAGCTGGTAGACAGCCATATGGGGGAACTGTCCCAGGCCAGTCTGGCCCGGAATCTGGAACGGTTTGATGCCAGCTACCTGAGCCAATCTGCAACAGAAGAAACGGAGAGCGATTACTAAAACATAGCATCCGGAGTCATCCAGAAACTTGATAAACGTGTATGTTTACCTGACAGTTAATTAACAGGAATACATGATTCAGGAAACGGGAGACGTTTATGCTCCGCTGGACCCTCAAGCTCGGACTACCAGCTTTTTTACTGACCCTGGCCGGATGCAGTGATCAGAATGCGGCCCCGCAGACCGTGCAGCTGGACTCTCCCTTTGAAACCGGCGTTCTTAGCGTTGCCACCCGCAATGGCTCCACCACCTACTTTCTCGATCGTCACGAGAACCCCATTGGCCCCGAGTATGCCCTGATCAATGATTACGCCGAAGCCCGGGGCTGGGAAGTGGAGTGGACCATGCTGGACTCCACCAGTGCCGTTCTCGATTCGCTCCACTCAGGAAATACCCACCTGGCCGCCTCCGGCCTGACTCACCTGCCTGAACGTGCAGAGCGATTCACTCAGGGCCCGGCCCATACCGAAATTACCGAGCAACTGGTTTGCCACCGCGACGACCGACCGCTGCCACGCATGCAGGAAGACATCGCCGATACGCAGATTGTGGTCACGGCAGATGCCAGCTACGTAGGCACCCTGGAGCAACTGGCAGAGCAGTATCCGGACATTGAATTCACGGAAGATGAAAACCGCACCACCGAGATATTGCTGTCTCAGGTGGCAGAGAAAGAGATTGCCTGTACCGTGGCAGACTCCAATATCGTTCAGGTCATGCGCCGCCACTTCCCCCACCTGGAAGTCGCGATGAATCTGACCGAAGGGCGGAATCTGGGCTGGTATCTGCCCGCCGGGTCTGAAGAGCTGGCGTCTGACGCCCGGGAATGGATGAACAGCCGCGAAGGCGACGAAGCCATCGGCCGCATGGAAAACCGTTACTATGCCTACATCGGCGAATTCGACTTTGTCGACCTGCGGGCCCTGAACCGCCGCATTGAAAACCGTTTGCCCAATTACATTGACCAGTTCCGGGAAGCCGAAATCAAAACCGGGGTGCCGGCCGACCTGTTGGCGGCACTGGCCTACCAGGAATCCCACTGGGATCCGGCTGCCATATCGCCCACCGGCGTGCGTGGCATCATGATGCTGACCCGACGCACCGCGCACTCTCTGGGTGTTAATAACCGGCTGGACCCGGTAGCGGCTATCGACGGTGGCGCGCGTTATCTGGCTGACCGGCACCGCCGCCTGCCGGAAACCATCCCCGAGCCTGACCGCACCTTCCTTGCTCTGGCCAGTTACAACATTGGCCGTGGCCACCTGCTGGACGCCCGGCAACTGGCAAGGGATCTGGGCAAAAACCCGGACTCCTGGGAAGACATGAAACAGGTACTGCCCCTGAAAGCCGACAAGCGCTACTACCCCAGCACCCGTTATGGTTACGCCCGGGGCTATGAGCCAGTGCACTACGTGCAACGCATCCGAAACTACCGGGATGTGATCAGCCGGGCGTTTGATTAACGAACCGGGTCGGCGCTATCCGGGGCTGGTCAGTTCCGTCAGAACCTTTCTGAAACGGGCGGCCTCCTTGCGCAGTGACTCGCGGTTGAGCATTCCAACGCCCATAATCAGTCCCTTGCGGCTGTCCCCGCTCGCGCACACGGCGCTGAGCGGTTTCACAACGAAATGATGGCGGAACAGCTGCCGGGTAATCGACACATCATCCTGGTCGTCGGAAAACTGCGCGCACAGGCTGATGGCGTGTCTGGGAGCGGATATCCGGGAAATGGCCGGTACCTGGCTGAGCTGGTCATGCAACACCTGCTGCCGCGCCAGGTACTCTTTCTGGCTGGACTGATACCAGTCATCCAGATCACCGCTGGCCATGAAATCGGCAAGCACGGCCTGATCCAGCATGCGCCCCTCACGAAACACCTCACTGCGCAAGCGGCTGATAGTACCGGCCAGATGGTGCGGCACGACCAGATAACCCAGGCGTAATCCGGGAAACAGGAGCTTGGAGAAGGATCCCGCCAGAATGTGTTGCCCGGAGCGCGGGCGGAACACCAGGCGGGTATCCTTCTGACCGTTGAATTCATAGTCATCTTCGATGATGTAAGCCGGAGCGAGGCGTTTGCACAGGGCCTGCTTGTCCTCCTTTGAATGGGGTACGCTAAGCGGGTAGTGCCGGGAACCGGTCAGGTACAGCAACCGGGGAGACGGCCGGACGACACCCACGTGACCGCGACCGGGATACCAGGGCAACATCTCGGGCATCAGTCCACAGGCGGTGAAAACATTTCGCGCGCCCCAGTAGCAGGGTGATTCCATCACCACCCGGTCCCCGATGTCAGCCAGCGCCAGGGCACACAGCTCCAGACCATTATGGGTTCCCTCGGTAATGATGATCTGCCCGGGATCACAGTCAAAATGACGCCAGCGCTGAAGAAAGTCACGGATGGCCCTTTTAAGCGGGCCGTACCCTCCGGTGGAATAAGACAACAACAGAGCATTCCGGGGCACGGTAACGCTGGCATAAAGCTGGCGCCATTTACGCATGGGGAACCGGGCAATATCCGGAATGCCGGGCACAAAAGCACCACTCTGGACTTCCGCCGCACCGGGCTGGGCAAGCAACTCCTGAGCCCTGCGGGACAGGCCACTGAATACCGGGCGCTCCGGTATCGCCGCTTGCTGCGCCGGCCGGTACGTCCAGGTGCCCCGCCCGTGGCCGGTTATTAACACACCCTCCTCCACCAGCGTGTGGACTGCCCCGGCCAGGGTATTGCGGGCGAGACCAAGGGCCTGGCAGATCCGACGGTGCGACGGCAGCTTCCTACCAGACGGCCACTCCTGTTCAATCAGCAGCCTCAAGGCCTGCTGCACCCGCACCTGCTTGCTCAGACTTTTCGGCTGCCTTTGGTAGCGATCCGCCAGGCTGACCAGCAAATCGTCCTTCGGGTTTTCTGTGGTCATTGCCCGCCTCTGTTCATGGCTGCCCGTATTGGTCCAGTTGAAATAAATAGTGGTTCATTCCCGCGTCATCGCTGAGCTGGTAGCGTGCGGGACATTCCAGTCATTTCCGGAAGGAAACCGCCCATGCCCACAGCAGAAACCCCTTTACTCAGTAGCGTGCTGAACAACCAGGTACCGGTTCTTATCGGTGATCAGTGGTGTCAGCGAGATTCCTGCTTCAACGTTACCAATCCTGCTACCGGCGACCTGCTGGCACGGGTGGCCGAGTGCAGTGCCGAAGATACCCGCACCGCCGTGGCAGCTGCGGAAGAAGCGGGTAAAACCTGGAAGCTGGTACCCGCCAGGCAGCGCGCCAGCATTCTGCGCCGCTGGTTTGAGCTGGTCACCCGGCACGCCGATGAACTGGCCAGGCTGATGACCCTGGAACAGGGCAAACCGCTGGCCGAGGCCCTGGGTGAGGTTACCTATGGCGCTTCCTTCATTGAGTTCTTCAGCGAGGAAGCCAAACGGATTGCCGGGGAAACACTACCGGGCCACGGCCCGGATAAACGCACACTGGTGCTGCGGGAACCGGTGGGTGTGGTGGCTGCCATCACCCCCTGGAATTTCCCTCTGGCCATGATTACCCGAAAATGCGCACCAGCCATTGCCGCGGGCTGTACCGTGGTTATCAAACCCGCCGAAGCCACGCCGCTAACCGCGCTGGCGGTGGCCCGTCTGGCCCGGGAAGCGGGTGTGCCAGCCGGTGTCATTAACGTTGTCGCCGCCTCATCACCAGCCGCCGTGGGGGAGGTGCTGAGCACCGATCCCCGGGTGCGCAAGCTGTCCTTCACGGGCTCCACGGCGGTGGGCAAGAAGCTGTTGGCCCAGTGCGCCTCCACGGTCAAGAAAACCGCCATGGAGCTGGGCGGCAACGCACCTTTTATCGTCTTTGACGACGCCGACCTGGACGCTGCCGTGGACGGAGCCATCGCCTCCAAATTCCGCAACGCCGGCCAGACCTGTGTCTGCACCAATCGTTTTCTGGTGCAGAGCGGAGTTTATAACGCCTTTACCGAGAAACTCGCAGCACGGGTGGCCGGGCTGAAGGTTGGTAATGGCCTGGATGCGGAGGTCACAATCGGCCCTCTGATCAACAGCGGCGCCATCGACAAAGTGCAGCGTCACATCGACGATGCTGTCAGCAAGGGCGCCCGTATCGTCACTGGCGGCCGGCCCCATGAAATGGGCCCCGGTTTCTTCAGCCCCACGGTACTCGCCGATGTAACGCCGGACATGATCGTGGCCGGAGAGGAAACCTTTGGCCCCCTGGCGCCGGTCTTCCGTTTCGACACGCCGGAGCAGGCTATCGCCATGGCCAACGACACACCTTCAGGGCTGGCTGCCTATCTCTACGCCACTGACTATCGCCGCATCTGGCACACTCTGGAAGGCCTGGAATACGGCATGGTGGGCGTAAACGACGGGCTGATCTCCACCGAGCTGGCACCCTTCGGCGGCGTAAAAGAGTCCGGTCTCGGCCGGGAAGGCTCCCACCATGGCCTGGATGAATTTACCGAGCTGAAATACGTCTGTCTGGGCGGGCTTTAACCCGCCCACACATTGGCGGGTTAAAGAGCCCGCCTTTTCAATTATTCAGCGATGTTACGATCGAAATACTTCTCGCTGATCTCAGCGTACTTGCCGTTGGCCTTTATGGCAGCCAGAGCCTTGTTGAGTTTCTCCAACAGGGCTTCGTCGTCCTTGTTGACGGCAATGCCAATATCATCCACGTAGATCGGATCACCCAGAGGCTCCACTTCCAGGCCGGCCTTGAGAATCGCATTCTCGCCAATCAACTGGTCGGTAATCACCGCATCCACACGGCCACC
>Ga0194136_1001489_pt1 | contig 11644 bp, 11 predicted proteins | sample TARM_MetaG_T3A_1_FD_134023 | JGI IMG/M metagenome (GOLD analysis project Ga0194136, IMG submission 134023) | Freshwater microbial communities from Pennsylvania, USA, analyzing microbe dynamics in response to fracking - TARM_MetaG_T3A_14 (version 2) | ecosystem: Environmental > Aquatic >...
CCATCGGGGCAGGCAATGACCAGCCTGAATGTGCGCATTAAAGTTAACTCCGGCTTGCAAAAAAAGACGCGCCATTCTATCCCAGCGGAGAAAAGCACAACCAGTTGATTGGACGCCAAAGGCCGTCAATCCATGACAGTAGACTGCGCAGTACTTACGGAGCCCGAACATAAACTGACACTCTGCCAGCCGCGTGCGGCTGACCAGGCCTGATAAAGACCATGGTCACCAGCATCATATTGGCGAGTTTATTGACCTCCCGCCTGACAGTCGCGCATGCGTAGCCGTTGAGAAAAAGCCGAGGGAGTTATCCAGGTCTCAAACATCGACATTATAAAAAATGCTTACTCTTTCATTCGCTACTATATTTACTTGTGCATTGCAGCTGTCTATGATTGCCAACACTTGCGTTCAAACCTATCCCAAGGAAGTGACATGTCGCTGATCAATGAATACCGCGCCACCGAAGAAGCCATCAAGGAACTTCAGGAGCGTCTGAAGTCTCTTTCCGCAGACGACAAGCTGAAAAAGGAGCTTGAGTTCGAAGGCAAACTGCGCGAACTCATGGGCGAATATCAGAAGTCGCTGCGCGATATTATTGCCCTGCTTGATCCGGATGCTCGCAACATCAAGACACAACGCATGAGCCGCGCACCCGTAACTGCCAAACGCGCTCGTCGTGTCAAGCAATACAAGAACCCACACAATGGCGATGTGATTGAAACCAAAGGCGGCAATCACAAGACGCTGAAAGAATGGAAAGCCAAATGGGGCTCCGCAGAAGTTGAAGGCTGGGCCACTCTGCTCGACTGATTCTTCTTCGCCGCATCTCCCAAAGCCATCTGGTGCATTGCGCCAGATGGCTTTTTCGTTTTGGTACGGGTATCAGATCACTGAAAACACAGACCAGGTCCCACCAGACAGCTTTCAACTGTCTGGTAGATAGCGCTTACGCAACGCTTGCGCATGCTGCGCCCACTGGCGCAATAGCTTGACCTGTGCCGGGCTTGCCGACGTCATCACTTCCTGCAGGCTGCTCTCGAACTGCTCCAGCGTATTGGGAGCACCGTATTGAGGGTCGCTCAGGCGTTGTCGGCAAAACGTCTGCCACTGCATTTTTTCCGCTACCGACAAGGATTCAGGATAATTTCGCGCACGGTAACGAGAGTAGAGTTCCGGCAAACGCTCATCATCAAAGGCAAACATTTCCTGCGAAGAGGCCAGATTTCTAACCTGATCACAGAGCCTGCGATCCCGCTCACCGAGAAAACCATCGTAGAGTTGCTGCTCCGGGTCTGACGTAGCTTCGAATGCCTCCTGCTGATAGATGATCGTTAGTTTTTCACGCCACTGCGCCTGCCGACCCTGAAGTTCTTTCGCCCTGGCTTCACAAGACTGCATATCCAGTCCCAGCCGATCAATATCCGCTTCACGCAAGACCTTTATCGGCGCCAGTACCGGGCAGCGGTTGATCTGCACAAGTTTCAGAGGAACTGGAAGTTTCCCGTCCAGAGCTTCCCGGCGGGTATATAGTCGCTCACGCAGATCCTCGGCAGACGCTTCCAGCAAGGGCGAGCAGTCGGCGTTCAGGTCACACACGATCAATGCATTTCGGTTGCGCGGATGCCAGGCCAACGGCAATACCACCGACAAATAATGACGGGACGCCGAGAAACGACCGGAAACATGTACGAGCGGTTTCAACAGTTCAATCTGTTCAATCACCGCATCCTTGCGACGCAAGCCGTATAGATAGTCATAGAGTTTCGGTTGTCGCTCGCGTATCAGCCTTGCAAGAGCGATGGTGGCCCGTACATCGGACAAGGCGTCGTGCGCCTGCAGATGCTCAAGTCCGTTGGCCTGGCTCAGGCGCTCCAGCTTGAGCGTCACGCGTCCGTCTTCCTGCGGCCAGACCAGGCCCTCCGGGCGCAGCGCATAAGCAGTGCGCACCAGATCGATCAGGTCCCAACGACTGTTGCCGCCCTGCCACTCCCGCGCATAGGGATCGAAGAAGTTGCGATACAGACTATGACGCAGCACTTCGTCATCGAAACGCAGGCTGTTGTAGCCAGCTCCACAGGTGCCCGGTTGCACCAGCTCGCGATGTAACCGTTCGATAAAGTCGGCCTCGCACAACCCCTTTTCGAGCAGAGTCGCCGGCGTGATGCCAGTGACCAGACAGGCCGCCGGATGCGGCAGAATGTCATCGGCAGGTCGGCAATAGATGTTCAGCGGTTCGCCGATCTCCTCCAGCGCCTCGTTGGTCCGAATGCCCGCGACCTGCAAGGGCCGGTCTCGGCGCGTCGAGATGCCGGTTGTTTCGAAGTCGTACCAGAAGATGCTGGATGCCACGGCGGATTCCTTCACAGTGCAAGGGCGGCGCAGGCATGTCCGAGGCCGCATCGCAACATTGTGCCCAAAAATGCCTGCCGGGTTCTGGTCGAACGCCGCATTCAATGCTTACATGCGCGCTTGCGAACCGGAACGGGCCGCATTCAGCCATTTGTTCGGACACATCCATTGAGTCGCACAGCGCTACTGGACAACACCCACCGGATCGAGACACCGGAAGGCATCGACCTGCTGCTGCGCCCGGCGGGATTGGTGCCGCGCGCGCTGGCTTTCGCCGTGGACCTGCTGATTCGCGCTGCGCTGTTGCTGGTATTGGGGCTTGGTCTGGGGCTGCTGGGCCAGTTCGGGCTGGGTACCGGTGCGCTGCTGCTGTTTCTCGTGCAGTGGTGGTACATGGTGTTGTTCGAGGTGTTCAACCAGGGGCGGACACCCGGCAAGCGCTGGCTGGGACTGAAGGTCGTGCATGACGACGGCACGCCGGTCGGCTGGGCCTCGTCGCTGACGCGCAACCTGCTGCGCTTCGTGGATATGCTGCCGTTCGGTTATTTCATCGGCGCACTTTGTTGCCTGTGGAACCCGTCATTCAAGCGACTGGGTGATCTTGCCGGTGGCACTCTGGTGATCTACGACACCCGAGGTTCCCAGCAGCCGCAACTGCCGGAGGCCGCGCCCCTGGCTGCGCCCTTCGCGCTGGAACTTGAGGAGCAGCGCGCACTGATCGCCTTCGCCGAACGCCAGGCCGCCCTCTCGCCTGAGCGCTGCCAGGAGCTGGCTGCGATCCTGGCAGAGCCACTTCAGGTCTCGCCAGAACAGGCGCAGGCGCGTCTCAACGGCATTGCCCGCAGCCTGGTAGGCCCGGCATGAAGCAGAGCCGCTTCGAAGCCCGCCATCAGGCCGAGTGGCGCACCTTCGGCAACACCCTCGACGCTCTCGAAAAAGGCCGGAAAGGTTCACCCACCGCCCGTGACTTTCCCACCGCCTATCGACGCCTCTGCCAGCACCTGGCCCTGGCCCGCTCACGCGGCTACAGCAGCCATTCGGTCGATTACCTGCAGCAGCTGGCCCAGCGCGGCCACCAGCAACTGTATCGTCACCGCAGCCCACTGGGTGGTCGCCTGCTGGGCTTCATGCTCGGTGGCTTCCCCCGATTGGTGCGCGAGGAATGGCGCCATGTGCTGGCCGCCAGCCTGCTCTTTTACCTGTGTCTGCTGGGCATGGCTGCGCTGGTTCTGGCCTTTCCCGAGCTGGTCTACAGCCTCGTCAGCGCAAGCCAGGTCGAGCAGATGGAAGCCATGTACAACCCCGAGGCCCGCCGCTTGGGCGAATTCGGCACCCGTGGCTCTGGTGAAGACTGGGTAATGTTCGGCTATTACGTGATGAACAACATCGGCATCGCCTTTCAGACCTTTGCCGGCGGCCTGCTGTTCGGGCTTGGCACCCTCTTCTACCTGCTGTTCAACGGATTGATGATTGGCGCAATCGCCGGTCACCTCACCGGCATTGGCTATCACCAGCCGTTCTGGTCGTTCGTCATCGGTCATGGCGCCTTCGAGCTGACCGCCATAACCCTGGCCGGCGCCGCCGGGCTGAAGCTGGGCGCTGCGCTCATCGCACCGGGGCGCCTGGGTCGTGGCGAGGCGCTGCGACTGGCCGCTGCACGCGCCGTGCGCCTGATCGCCGGGGCCGCGCTGATGCTGCTGATTGCCGCCTTCATCGAGGCTTACTGGTCCTCCATGACCTTCACTTCGGCATCGGTCAAGTACGCTGTGGGAGCGCTGCTGTGGCTGCTGGTGGGCCTGTATTTCACACTTGGCGGCAGGAGCCAAAATGCATCTGAATGATGCCAGTGTAGCCATCCGCCCACGCAGTGCCTGGGAAGCGCTGGACATCGGTACTCTGCTGGCGCGCCGCCATGCCGGCCTGCTGATGCTCACCTGGGCGCTGCTGACGCTGCCGATCTTCGCGCTTCTCAGCCTGATCTTTTGGCAGCACCCGAGCGTCTCAATATTGCTGTTCTGGTGGCTCAAGCCGCTCTATGAGCGCCTGCCGTTGTTCATCCTCTCGCGCGCACTGTTTGGCGACACACCCTCGCTATCTGAATGCTTCAGAGCATTGCCTGGCCTGCTGCGCCCGCAATGGCTGGCCAGCCTGACCTGGCGACGCCTGAGCCTTACGCGCAGTTTCGACCTGCCGGTGCTGCAGCTTGAACAGCTGGCCGGCCCCGCCCGCAGGCAGCGGCTGATCGTGCTGGGGCAGCGCGACACCGGCACCGCGACCTGGCTGACCATCGTCGGCATGCACCTGGAACTCGCCCTGTGGCTGGGCGCACTGGCGCTGCTCTATCTACTCATTCCTGCACAGCTGCTCAGTGACTGGCGCTGGCAGGATCTTCTGCACGTCAACGATGATCTGCTCTGGCTCGAACACCTGTCCAACCTGCTCTATGTGCTGGTCCTGATGATCTGGGAACCGATCTATGTGGCCAGTGGCTTCAGCCTCTACCTGAACCGCCGTACCCACCTGGAAGCCTGGGACCTGGAACTGAGCTTCAGACGCCTGCGCGATCGTTTGAAAACGCTGCTGCCGATCACACTGCTCGGTCTCGGCCTGGTGTTCGTCACACCAACAGAAACAGTCTGGGCTGATGCCCCCCCTGTATCCACAGTGTCCGAACCAAACCCTGACAGCGAGCGCCTGCTCAACCAGCCCCTGAGCAGCCAGGCCGCCAGCGCAGCGATTGCCGAACTGCTGGACAAACCGCCATTCAGGAACAGCGAAACGGTTACGCGCTGGCGCTTTGGCGAAGAGCAGACGAACAAGGAGCCCGGCTGGCTGGCACGCTTGCTCGAAAATGTGTCGGGCTTCGACAGTTTCCGCCGTGTTCTGGACAACCTGGCAAGCGCGCTGGAGATTCTGCTGTGGAGCAGCCTGTTCGGCCTGATCGGTCTGGCACTGTGGCGCTACAGGGAGTGGATCAGGCTGCATGCAGGGCGCTGGCGTAACGTGCAGACCACTCGCCAGGCAGCCCCGGACCTGTTGTTCGGCCTCGAAGTGGCCCCTGAAAGCCTGCCAGCGGACGTGATCGGCGAAGTCATGCAGCTCTGGAACGAACAGCCGCGCGCGGCGCTGGGGCTGCTTTACCGGGCGTTTCTAAGTCGCCTGCTGCATGAGTACCGGCTGCCGCTGACTGGCGCTCATACCGAAGGTGAAGTTTTGCAACTGGTGCGCGCAACCGCTCAGACAGAACTCACCCACTATGCCGAATACCTCACCGAACACTGGCTCAACCTCGCCTATGGCCATCGCCTGCCACCGGATGCCGCACGAGACGAACTCTGCAACCGATGGCGCACGTTGTTCGAGCCGCAGGTGAGCGCATGAATCAACGTCATGCGCTCTATCTGGCAGCAGCGCTGTTGCTCAGCGCCCTGCTGTTCGTCGCCAGCAAGGCAAAGCCTTACGAAGAAGTGATCGAACATGGACCGGCACCTGAGGTGCAGCACAATCCCTATCTGGCAGCCGGGCTGTTTCTCAGCACCCAGGGCCGTACTGTCAGTCATGTGGAAGGGCTTGCCGGCCTGTTCGCCACACCACCTCAGGACCAGATTCTGCTGCTTCTGGGTCCACGCCAGGCGATGACGCCGCAGCAGGCACAACGCCTGCTGGACTGGGCCGAGAGAGGCGCGCACGTGGTCTTTGTCGCCGAACAACTCTGGAATGAACAGTCCAAGTCCAGCGGCGATCTGCTGCTGGACATGCTGAACCTGCAGCAGTACGACGCCCGCGAAGATGACAAGACGGATACGGCGGTTACCAAGGGAGAACAACTCTCACAGCTGACCCGCTTGTATCTGGAAAACGAAGAAGCGCCGGCCTATCTGGCTTTCGATACCCGTTTCCATCTCTACGATGCTGGCAGCCAGGCCCACGCCTGGGCCAACAGCCCCGGCGCCACGCATATGCTGCAACTGCGTCACGGCGACGGCTTGATCACTGCGCTCACCGACAGCTGGATCTGGCAGAACGGCAATATCGGCCAATACGATCATGCCTGGCTGCTGTGGTATCTCACCCAGGATCGCGACGTGACCCTGGTTTACAACGCTCGACATGACAACCTGCTGCAGCTTTTGCTGCGCCATTTCCCCGAGGCACTGGCCGCCTTGCTGCTGAGCGTGCTGCTGGCGACCTGGCATTTCGCCCAACGCCACGGTCCCTTACAGAGTCCGGTGGCGCCCAGTCAGCGTCAGCTGCAGGAACACTTGCGCGGCAGCGCAGACTTTCTCTATCGACATGCCGGTCAACAGCACCTGCTGAGCAGTCTGCAGAACGATATCCGCCGGCAGGCGCGGCGCCGCCACAGCACCTTCGACAGCCTGTCACACAGCGAACAATGTCAGCTGCTGGCAAAACTCAGTCACCTGCCTGACGAAACCATCCATCAAGCGCTGCGGCCTGCTGCAGAAAAACCCGTCAGCGCTGCCGAATTCACCCGTCAGGTCTCGTGCCTGCAAAGCCTCAGGAATGCACTATGAACGATGCGCCCAGTGAGTCCAGTCATGCCGACCTCCAGCGCCAGCGCGCCAGCCAGTTGGCACAGGCGCTGCGTCTGGAATTGCACAAGGCCGTCATCGGTCAGCAGGAAATTGTCGAGGGTGTGCTGACCGCACTCATCGCCGGTGGCCATGTGCTCGTCGAAGGCGTTCCGGGGCTGGGCAAGACCCTGCTGGTGCGTGCGCTGGCGCGCTGTTTCGGCGGTGAGTTCTCGCGAATCCAGTTCACCCCTGACCTGATGCCCAGTGACATCACCGGCCACGCGGTCTATGACATTGCCAGCGAGCAGTTCAAGCTGCGCAAGGGGCCGGTGTTCACCAACCTGCTGCTGGCAGACGAAATCAACCGCGCCCCGGCGAAAACCCAGGCTGCACTGCTGGAGGTCATGCAGGAGCGCCAGGTCACCCTCGAAGGCCGCGCGTTGGCAGCGCCACAGCCCTTCCTGGTAATGGCTACGCAGAATCCCATCGAACAGGAAGGCACCTATCCACTGCCCGAAGCCGAACTCGACCGTTTCATGCTGATGCTGCGCATGGACTATCCGCAAGCTGACGAAGAGTTGGAATTGGTCCGTCAGGTCACGCGCTCGGCGCGTACCGACATTCTCGACATCAGCGGGCTGCGCGTGCTGCTGCAAGCCAAGGATGTCCAGGCCCTGCAGAAGATCGCCAGCGACATGCCCCTCGACGATCAGGTGCTCGACTATGCCGTGCGCCTGGCACGCTCGACGCGCAACTGGCCCGGCCTGACCCTGGGCGCCGGCCCGCGTGCATCCATCGCCCTGGTGCGCTGCGCTCGCGCTCGGGCGCTGCTGCGAGGTGGCGAATTCGTCACCCCGGACGACGTCAAGGAATGTGCACTGGCCGTACTGCGGCATCGTGTCCGGCTCTCGCCGGAACTGGAAATGGACGGCGTTTCGGTGGATCAGCTGTTGCAGCAGTTGCTCGAGCAGATCACGGCGCCACGTCTTTGACCCAACCACAGACGCGAGACGCCCGATGAACCCGACCCGGCGCCTGCTCCATGCGCTGCTCCTGCTGCTCGGCCTGGCTGTGCTGCTGGGGCTGTTTTCTGCTCTGGAGCAAGCCACACACCCGGCAATCAGCAACGCCTGGTGGGGCCTGCTGCTTTGCCTGGGTCTTGCGATGCTGCTCGATGCGCTGGCCCTGCGCCGCATGCCTTCGCCTGATCTGCAACGCAGCCTGCCCGGCAACCTGGCACTGGGCCGCTGGCACGACGTTCGTCTACAGATACGACACGCGCTGCCCCGGCCATTGCATCTGGATATTTTTGATCACCTGCCGACCGGCCTGGAATTCGAGCATTTGCCGCGCAGCCTGCGGCTGGCACCCGGGGAGCATGCCGAACTGACCTACCGCGTGCGCCCGGAACGTCGCGGCCACTTCAGCGCCAGCCATTGTGAGGTTCGCCTGTACGGCCCGCTGGGCTTGTGCCGCCAGCGTCGCATGTTGCCGCTGGAGTCGCAGACACGGGTCTATCCGGACTTTACCCGCCTGCATGGCGCACCACTGATGGCGGTAGACAGCTGGCTGAGCCGATTGGGCGTCAGCCAGCTGCCCCGTCGCGGGCTTGGCCTGGACTTTCATCAGTTACGAGACTTCCGCGAAGGCGATACCTTGCGCCAGATCGATTGGAAGGCCACGGCCCGCAAGCGCACGCCCATCGCCCGTGAATATCAGGACGAACGCGACCAGCAGGTGCTGCTGATGCTGGACTGTGGCCGGCGAATGCGCAGCCAGGACGGCGCCCTGTCGCACTTCGACCATGCGCTGAATGCAAGCCTGCTGCTGAGCTATGTCGCCCTGCGCCAGGGTGATGCGCTGGGAGTGCTCAGCTTCGCCACCGAACAGCACCGTTTCATCGCCCCCGCAAAGGGCCGGGAGCAGCTGAATACCTTGCTCAACGGCGTCTACGACCTGGACGCAACCCTGCAGCCCGCCGACTTTTCAAGCGCAGCCAAGGAAGTCCTCGAACGGCAGAAGCGCCGTGCACTGGTGATCATCCTCAGCAATCTGCGCGATGAGGACGATGAAGAACTGCTCGATGCAGTGCGCCGCCTTTCAAGTCGGCATCGGGTACTGGTGGCGAGCTTGCGCGAACCCGTTCTCGACAGTCTGCGTCAGCAGCCGATAAGCGGCTTTCAGGACGCGTTGGGCTATTGCGGCACGCTGGATTACCTGAATGCCCGCAACAGGCTGCATGACCGTCTGCAGGCACGGGGCGTCCCGGTGCTCGAAACCTTGCCCCATGAACTCGGTCCGCAGCTGATCAGTCGTTATCTGGCCTGGAAAAGAGGCGGAATGCTTTAGCCAGTGGCAAGGACCCAGAGCGGGGGACTCTAGCTCCCCTGACAACAATCCTCGTCAGCAGCCCTGCTGGGTGACGAGCCGGAACGCGGCAAACGAGCCGGAGGAATTTGTGCTGCCGGGCGGAAGCTGAAGTATCGCTGCAATGCATCAATCATGACCCGAATGTCATCGGGCGGCGAAAGCAGAACAAAGCCTGAGTCGAAACTGCCTGGTGTCACGTCCTCGCGTGACCAGAGACAGGTCGCGCCGATATCGACGCAGCGCAACTCGCCATGCTGAGCGGGAATTTTCAGGCGCATATCGAAACGCACACCGGTCATCATCGGATAACGGCTGATCAGCATCAGCCCGGTTTCCGAAAGGTTGCCGATGAAACCCAGCGGCTTGTCCGTTAAACGGTTGAATACACTGAGGTAATACGGCAGCTGGTGCCGCTGGATACTTCGCTGATTGAGCATGTTCATGGGTTCCTGCCCTGCCGCGAAGATGGCTGCCGCCGCTTCAGCCGCAGCCTGCATTGATACGACCGGTCAACTGCTGCCGCGCCGCGTCTATCTCTTTTTCACTGTAGTAGACCCGCTCGCCCTTTGCATCGACGCGAAAGTAGCGACCGCCTCGGGACAGGCTCGCCAGCTCCTCACGCCAATACCGACACTCATGTTCACGCTGTGCCTGTTGCTCGCGCATCGCTTGATCAGCTTGCTGCTGCTCCTGCCGGCGCGCATTGAAAAAACGCTCGGCACGCGCCTCCCGGTCACGGGTTGCATCATCACGTTCGACAACCTGCGGCCTGACGTCGATCTGCTCGGCTCCCGGGCGCGATCGCGAATCGAAATGCACGTTTCCATGTGAATCGATCCAGCGATAGACCTGAGCCACCACCGGCGACGACAACGACAGCATGAGCAACAGTAATGTGACCCGCATGGACTCCTTCCCGTTCCGCCAGTTTCAGTGCCGCTCAGGGCCTGACGGCATGAGCCACAGCCTGTTCAGCCGGCTGATAATGCCCCAGCTGGCGCAAGGTCTCCAGCCGAGCCCGACCACGGAAGGCATATTCGCTGGCCGGGTAGCGAGACTGGATGAAGCGATAGGTTTCCACCGCGTCGACAAACAGCGCCTGGCGCTCCAGACACTGACCGCGTAGCAGGGAAATTTCCGGCTGCAGATTGTCGCGTGGGTGACTGCGACGCTCGGCCTGGGACAGCTCAAGCATCACCTTGGCGCAATCGCCCTGTGCGTAATGCCTGTAAGCATTGTCGAGATGACGATCGAGTGCGCTTCTGCTGCTGCAGCCTACGCTGAGGGTGACCAGAAAAAGAATCACAAGAGTGCGCATGGGTAAATCCTCCGATTCTGGCTTATCGACCACTATGGCAAAAACTGCAATCCATTCGGCTATCGAAGCGGCATTTCAAGCCTGCTTCAGCCACCCGCAAAGAGTAGTGCTGCCCAACAATGACTACAGCCACGGGGCGTAGTAGCCTCCGGGCCACTCTGTGAAGAAGAAGGAAGATCGGATGATCCCGCGTCGCACCAAAATCGTTGCCACCCTTGGTCCTGCCAGCAGCTCGCCGCAGGTGCTGGAAAAAATGATCCTGGCCGGTCTCGATGTCGCTCGACTGAATTTTTCCCACGGTACGCCAGACGAGCACCGCGCCAGGGCACAACTGGTGCGTGACATCGCCGCGCGCCATGGCCGCTTCATTGCCATTCTGGGCGACCTGCAGGGACCCAAGATCCGTATCGCAAAATTCACCGGCAAACGTATCGAGCTGGCCGAGGGCGATCACTTCCGTTTTTCTGTCACGCACCCCCGCGATGCCGGAACCCAGGAAGTCGTGGGCATTGACTACCCCGACCTGATCAAGGACTGCAGCGTGGGCGATGAGCTGCTGCTCGACGATGGCCGCGTAGTCATGCGCGTCGATAACGCTACTGCCGACGAGCTGCACTGCACGGTACTGATCGGTGGCCCGCTGTCGGACAACAAAGGCATCAACCGTCGCGGCGGTGGCCTGACCGCACCGGCGCTGACCGCCAAAGACAAGGCCGACATCAAGCTCGCCGCCGAAATGGACCTGGACTATCTGGCCGTCTCCTTTCCTCGCGACGCCGCCGACATGGAACTGGCGCGCCGCCTGCGTGATGAAGCCGGCTCCAGCGCCTGGCTGATCGCCAAGATCGAGCGTGCCGAAGCAGTTGCCGATGACGAAGCCCTGGATGGCCTTATCCGCGCCAGCGACGGTGTGATGGTTGCACGCGGCGACCTGGGCGTCGAAATTGGTGATGCCGAGCTGGTGGGCATCCAGAAGAAAATCATTCTGCATGCGCGCCGCTACAACAAGGTGGTGATCACTGCGACTCAGATGATGGAGTCCATGATCCAGAGCCCGATGCCGACCCGG
>Ga0194136_1001491_pt1 | contig 11635 bp, 10 predicted proteins | sample TARM_MetaG_T3A_1_FD_134023 | JGI IMG/M metagenome (GOLD analysis project Ga0194136, IMG submission 134023) | Freshwater microbial communities from Pennsylvania, USA, analyzing microbe dynamics in response to fracking - TARM_MetaG_T3A_14 (version 2) | ecosystem: Environmental > Aquatic >...
ATATTTATAACAAAGATTTTAAAATAATTCCATTTATTAAATATGACAGTATAACTGGAATGAAAAATGAAGACTTAGAAGATGAATTAAAACTTTTAAATTCTAGAAATCATCCAAAATTATTAGGAATCAAATTTGAAAAAAACTATAAAAATATTGACTATCAAATTTCTTTTGGAAAAGATTTTACTAGTAATGCATATAAAATTTCAAGTTTAATTCAACAAAATTTTAGACCATTTAAACCTTTGTTTATAATTCCTAGTATTGAACTTTCTTATTATGGTGAAAAATATGGTGACTATTTCTATGGTATTAGCCAAGAGGAAAGTCTAAAAACCAACTTTGAAATTCATCAAGGAAATGATGGCTTTATTTTAGATTTAAATCTTAGTTTTATGATGTTTTTTTCTGAAAAAGTAGGTATTTCTCTAAAAGGTGGTTATAAAAAAATTGATTCTAAATGGAAGAGTCCTATGTTGGATAAGACTGAAAGCTTTAATGCTTCTTTTGTTTTCATATATAGATTTTTATAAATTAAATTTTATTAAATAAGGAGAAAACATGAATAAAGAATTGGAGTTATATGCAAAATTAGTTTTATTTTTAATGATTATAGACTTTGTTTGGATTTTTAATGCAAAGCAATTTCAATTCAGTTTTTTTTATCTTTTTATTCTTGGAATATTAAGTGTTCTTAGCACATTTGTTAGCTATAAATATTTACTTGCAAAAAAATTGAGCCTATATTATTTAATACTAATTCCTTTCCTTCTACCTATTGGTATGCTTATTATTTTAATAAAAAAAGGTAAAAATAGAATAGAACCCTTTTAAAAAATTATCAAAAATAAGGTGGTGTTTAAAATTAAAAAATTTGAATATTTTCATTCAAAGCTCATTGAAAAATCTTGGCTTAATAGTGATGATAAATTTAAAAAATATTTTGAAACTTTTTTTGAAGTTCCTAGAATAATTGATGCTTTAAGCATTGAATTAGATAATGAAAAAATATTTTTTATTTTGGAAGAATTTATAGACTATAGGATTATCTTTATTGATGAGTACCAAGAAAAAAATATTTTGTTTGATAAGCTAGATTTAGATTTAGCAAAGAAAAAGTTTGAATTACTTAAAACAAAGTGAATCATTGAACCACCAGATTATGTATGATAAAAAATCATAATTAAATATCTAATGTAAATCTAGTGGTTCAAAAAATATTTTATAAATAGTTTTAAAGTTCATTTCAAATAAATCCTAAATAGTTGCTAATATTTTAATAAATCCAAGACATATTAAATCTATATCCTACATTTACTCCAAATCTATGACTCCATAGACCTAGCATTTCTCCTATCTTGTCTGTATCCTCTATTGTTTTATCTATTGTAATAGAGCCTGTCAAATCATAAAATAACTCCAGAATCAAATTATTACCTTCAAAACCAGTACTAAATCCAAAATAAGGTGCTGGTGTATTCATAGGATTTTTTATACCTGAATTAGTACTTAATCTACCTCTATCTTTTGCATAAGCAATTCCTCCTCTAAAAGCAAAAAACATATCCCAGTCGTAATAATGATTCGACTGATATTGAAGGTGCATTAATAAATAAAGAGGATAATAGTCTATATTTAAGCTTTTACTACCCCCCAATTCTTTATCCAAAGTCCCCATTCCAACATATCCAATCCCAGCTCCCCAAAATAAACTGTTAAAATTTGTACTTCTACTATGAAATTCACCTTTTACATTAATAGAATTTCTAAAATATACATTATCATCTGTACTACCAAGCCCTTCTCCCCTAATTAGTTCTCCATAAATACCAATAGGAATAATTCCACCTTTTAAAATAAAACTAATATCTGCCACCTCAGCAAAAGAAAAACCTGAAATTAGTATAAATAAAAAAATTAAATTTTTTTTCATCATTTCACCTCAATTTGTTGTATAATGTACTTGTAAAAATTAAAATACATTAATTATACATATTATACTATAAAAAGTATCAAAACTACAAGGAGGAAATATGAAAAAATTTGAAGCTATTGTACTTGATTTAGACGGAACTCTTTTAAATTCAGAAAGAAAAATATTAGATAGAACAAAAAATATCCTTAAAAAATTTGCTGAAAATGGGACTAAAATAATAATTGCAACTGGTAGAACATATACATCACTTCGGGAATATAAGTTTATGTTAGATGTTGACACTCCTATTATTTGCTTTAATGGAGCAAAAGTAGTTGATGGTAGAAGTGAAAAGACTTTATTTGAATACCCTTTAGAAGAAAATGAAGTTAAAGAACTTATTAATTTAAGCAGGGAACATAAAATACATTTAAATTTATATCAAAATGAAGTTTGGTATGTAGAAAATCAAGGGAAAGAAACAGAAATTTATAAGGAAATCTCCGAACTAAATTATGAATATAAAAATTTTGATGAATTTACTGATTATAAAATGACTAAAGCTTTATTTGTTGGAGAAAATAGTCAGTTAAAAAATCTAGAAAAAGAAATAGATAGAATTTTAAATTCTAGAGTTAATAAAGCTTATTCAAAATTGTTTTTCTTAGAAATATTTAACAATCAAGTGAATAAGGGTGAAACCTTAAAAAGACTTTTTCAAATGTATGATATTAATATAGAAAATGTAATTGCCTTTGGTGATGGCATGAACGACGTAGAGATGCTTACTATGGTTGGTGAGGGTGTTGCTATGGGTAATGCTCCTGATGAAGTCAAGACCTATGTAAATGGAAAAATATGTGATACAAATGACAATGATGGCATAGCTATTTACTTGGAACAATACTTATAATAAAAATAGAGATATACAAAGACGTTAATGAATAGTTAAGAATTAATAATTTTTGTAGAGTGTTTGCCGTGGGCAAACCCTTTGAAACATAAAAAAATTTGAATTAAGGAGAAAAAATGGACATAATTAAATACGCAAAAGAAATTTTTGAGCAAGAAATTTCTGAACTTCATAAAATTAAAAATAGAATTGGTCATGAAATGGTAGAAGTAGTTAACATGATTCTAAATTCCAAAGGAAAAGTTGTTATTACTGGAATTGGTAAAAGTGGACATGTTGGAAAAAAACTAGCTGCTACCTTAGCTTCAACTGGAACTTTATCTATATTTATGCATGCTAGTGAAGCCTTACATGGCGACCTTGGAATGGTTCATAAAGATGATATTGTTATAGCAATTTCCAATAGTGGAAACAGTGATGAAGTATTATCAATTTTACCATCAATAAAAAAAATAGGAGCAAAGCTTATTGCCATGACAGGTAATAAAAAATCAAAACTAGCATTGGAAAGTGATGCTATTATTGATATAGGTGTTGAAAGTGAAGCTTGTCCTATGAATTTAGCTCCAACTTGCTCAACAACTGCTACCTTAGTAATGGGAGACGCTTTGGCAAGTATCCTTATTAAAATGAGGAATTTCCAACCTGAAAACTTTGCTTTATATCATCCAGGTGGAAGTCTAGGTAGAAGGCTTTTATTAAAAGTCAAAGATATAATGCACAAGGCTAGTAAAGTCGCCCAAGGTACGAAAGATGAAATGGTGTATGATGTTATAATGAAAATGACTGAAAAAAATCTAGGTGCATTTTGTGTAATAGAAAATGAAAAAGTCATTGGATTAATTACAGAAGGAGATATAAGAAGAGCACTACAACAAAAAGATAAGTTTTTTGATTTAACAGCCAAAGAAATTATGACTGAAAAATTTATTTGGGTAAAATACGATGACTTAGCAATTGACACCTTAGATATAATGGAAAATAAAGGAATGAAAGTTTATCAAGTTCCTGTACTTAATGAAGAAAAAGAATTATTAGGCTTAATTAGGCTACATGATTTAGTTTCAATTAGTTAAAATTGATTTATTATGAAAATAATTTGTATATTATAAAATAATTTGTTAAAATATTAGGTAGAGGTGAAAAAATTGGAATTAGTAGAACCAAATATAAATTATTTAATAAGTTTTAGAAAATACATGAATGAATACGAAGTATTAAATGATGACTTCTACCTTGATATTTATGATGAAGCTTTTGGAAATTTCAAAAAATATCTTAAATTGTTAGAGAATCATTCAGAAGGTAGAAGGCTTCCTCGAGGTTGGACTGCTTATAAAACTTACTGGTTGATTGATTATAATGAGGTTATAGGAGTTATTAGAATTAGATACAAGTCTAACAAAGTAATTGGGAATATCGGTTATGATATTAGACCTAGCAAACGTTATGAAGGATATGGTACCAAAATTTTAAAATTAGGCTTAATAAAAGCTCGGGATGATTTAAAAATGAAAAGAATTAATATAAGCTGTAAAACTGATAATCTAGCAAGTAAAAAAATTATAGAATATAATGGTGGGCAATTTATAAATATAGTAAAAAGTTCTGATGGTGAAGACTTTTATATGTATATAATTAGATTAGACAAATTATTATAAATCTATATTAAAAGCCTGTAATTCATTAAATAATTACAGGCTTTTAAATTTAGAAATTTAATTGTTATCTCTGTTCATTTGCATAATTAATTATTTCTTCACTACCAATATATGCTTCTAATATTTTATCATTGTCAACAATTATTAAATTTGGCACAGTTCTAATTCTAAAGTTTTGTGCTAGCTCTATATTTTCATTGGCATCTAAAATTTCTATATCAGATAAATCTGCAACTGCATTTTTTGCTGGTGGACAGTTTGGACATGTTTTTGTTGTAAATAAAATTTTTCTCATAAAATCACTTCCTTATTTTAAAACTTTTGATATTCAAAAGTATACTACATCCGTATATTTTAGTCAAGTTTAAATTTATTTTATAGTAAATTAAGATTTACTATGCTTTATTTAATTTTTTTGATATACTTAATAATAAAGAAAATTAAAGTAAAGTATAAATTTTTAAAGGAGAATATTAGTTTTATGAGTATTTTAGATGTAAATAATGTAAGTCATGGATTTGGCTCAAGAAGAATTTTGGAAGATGCTTCTTTCCGTCTTCTAAAAGGAGAACACGTTGGTTTGGTAGGAGCTAATGGTGAAGGAAAATCAACTTTTTTGAATATAATAACAGGAAAATTAATTCCTGATGAAGGAAAAGTGTCATGGTGTAGACATATTACTACGGGGTATCTTGACCAATTTAGCTCTCTTGAAAAAGGTAAAAGCATAAGAGATATACTTCGTTCAGCCTTTGACTATATGTATGACTTGGAAAAAGAAATGATGGATATGTATGATAAAATGGCTGATTGTACTCAAGAAGAAATGGATAATCTCTTGGAAGAAACAGGAGAAATTCAAAGTATTTTAGAAAATGGTGATTTTTATAATTTGGATTCCAAAATTGATGAATATGCCAACGGTTTAGGACTTATGGATATTGGCTTAGAAAAAGATGTTTCAGAGTTGTCTGGTGGTCAAAGGGCTAAAATTTTACTGGCAAAGGTGTTATTGGAAAATCCAATGATACTAATTTTGGATGAACCAACTAACTTTTTAGATGAAAATCATATAGAGTGGCTAAAGAAATTCTTGCAAAACTATGAAAATGCATTTATTTTAGTTTCTCATGATATACCATTTTTAAATGCTGTAACTAATGTTATATATCATGTGGAAAATGCAGTTCTTACAAGATATAAGGGAGATTATTATTATTTCCAAGAAATGTATGAACTTAAGAAAAGACAAATAGAACAAGCATATAAAAAACAGCAAAAAGAGATAGAAAAGTTAGAAGATTTTATAGCTAGAAATAAGGCAAGGGTAGCAACTACCAATCTTGCTAAAGACCGACAAAAAAAGTTAGATAGAATGGAAATAATAGAGATTGCTAGGGAAAAACCAAAACCAAGTTTTGCATTTGCAACATCTCGTACACCGTCTAGAGAAGTAGTTATGGTTAAAGATTTGGTAATAGGCTATGATGAGCCTTTAACAAAACCACTTAATTTTAGTATAGAACGTAATCAAAAGATTGCTATAAGAGGAGTTAATGGTCTTGGTAAATCTACTCTGTTAAATACTATTTTAGGAAAAATAAAACCTGTAGATGGTGATGTAGAGCATGGACAATTTATTGAGGTAGGATATTTCAAACAAGAAGAACAAAGTAGTAGTACTACTGCACTTGATGAAATTTGGAATGAATTTCCAAGTATGACTAATGGTGAAGTAAGGTCTGCACTAGCAAAATGTGGCTTAACTAATGACCATATTACTAGCCAAATGAAAGTTTTATCTGGTGGGGAAAATGCAAAGGTGCGTTTGTGCAAATTAATGCTTAGAGAAATAAATTTCCTAGTACTTGATGAACCTACAAATCATTTAGATGTTGATGCAAAAGAGGAATTGAAAAAAGCCATTAGAGATTTTAAAGGAACTGTACTTTTAGTAAGTCATGAACCTGATTTTTATATGGATATAGTAACTGATGTTTGGAATGTAGAGAATTGGACAACTAAAATAATATAGAAAAAAGGCGAATTTTTTCGCCTTTTTAATTTTCTTAAAATATTATCTTTTTATCCCTTACTATCCTTGTGGAAAATCTATCAACTTTAAACTTTCTACCTTCTACCTCTATCTCTATTTCTTGAGAATTTCCATTGTGAATTACAATTAGATTTTCTTTATTATTCCTTATTTCATAGGCATTAACTCTATTTGGCATATTTTCTAATGAGTTATAAGTACCATTTACAATTAAATCTCCATATTTTTTTCTGATGTTTATAAGCTTTTTAGTAAATTCCAAAATACTTTCAGGCTTTCCTCTTTGCTCTTCAACAGAGATACCATCATTAGCTTTTGTATAAAGCAATGCCACGTTCTCATTTGGTTGTGAAGTCATCCCAATTCCTTTTGCACTTTTATACCAATCCATAGGTTCACGCAGATTCTCGTCAGGTTTACGCCCTTCCATACCTATTTCTTCTCCGTAATATAAAAATGGAGTTCCTGGTAAGGTCATTAATATAGAAATAGCAAATTTTTGTTTTTGCTCATCATTCAAAAATTCATTGCTAAGTCTAGTCATATCATGATTTCCTACAAATATAGTATCAATAAAGTTTTCTTGATATTTCCCATATATTTTATCTCTATTTTTAATTTCGCTTATCATATCAATATTCATTCCATTTGCAATATCAATAATTTTGTCTCTAAGGTTAAAATTAAAAGAACTATCCATACTTTCCATAAATTTACCAACATAATTAAGGGAATTATCCCAATTTTCTCCTACTATAAAGGCATCCTTATTAATAGACTTTACAAATGAATTAAAATCATGCCACCATAGTTGTGTAACTTTTGGATCTGGATCAATATATTTACTTGCATCTAATCTAAATCCATTAACCCCTAAGTCTAACCAAAATTTAGTGATTTCCTTTACTTCGTTTCTTAGTATTGGATTTCTAAAGTTTAAATCGGGCATTCCACCCCAAAAGATACCAAAATATTTATTTGCCTCTTCTCCATGCCAAATTCCCTGTGCCCAGTCTCCACTAAGCTTTGTATTATCAAAGTCATTAGCCCATACATAATAATCTCTATAAGGGCTATTTTTATCCTTTAGTGCTTCTTTAAACCAAGGATGTTCACTAGAACTATGATTTAGAACTAAGTCAATTATCACACGTATGCCATTTTTATTAGCCTCTACAACAAATTTTCTAAAGTCTTCAATATTTCCATAATCTTCATTTATCCCTTTGTAATCAGTAACATCATAGCCATGATAACTAGGAGAGGGTGAGATAGGCATAAGCCATAGAGCATCTATTCCTAATTCTTTTAAATAAGGAATTTGTTTTTCCATACCTTTAATATCTCCAATTTTATTTCCATTAGAATCGTAAAAACTTCTAACAAAAATTTCATAAAAAATAGCATTTCTAGCCCATTCTGGTCGAATATCAGTTTTTACCAAAGTTTCTTTTGTAAAACTTTCTATATTAGATTCTATTTTATTCCCTTGAAATTGGCTAATAATTTTATAATTATACTCTTTCCCTACTTCTAACTTATCAACTACAAGACCATTATTTTCATAATTATCTATATTAGCTACTACTTTTAATTCTTCACCCTTTGGAGCTAGATAAAAATCTATCTTCGCTCCAACATTAGTTTTAAATAAAAATAAAGTTTCATTTTCGCTTTTTTCAATATATTCATTAGTATTGATTAGTTGAAATGCAATTACTTTATCACTAGCAGTACTCACTTTTTGCTGTGCCTTAAAGGGGTCTATATTTTCTTCTACCTGTTTTTCACTACAACTTATTATGATACTTATGCATAAAGCTAATAAAAATAGTTTTTTCATTTTTACTCCTTATCAAAAATTTCTTTTGCTATTCTTAACATTTCGCCAACAGACCAACCTTGAGCATAGCATCCTCTCGGGCTATGAGGTTCATCCCCGTCAAATATTTCACTAACACTTTTAATTGCTCCATCATTATAAAAGTGTTCTTTAACACCTTCCATTAAGTTTTCTACAAATTCTTTGTCTTGATACAATTTATAATGTGCATCTAAAAAATGCCCTAATAGCCAAGACCATACTGTCCCTTGATGATAACAAGAATCTCTATAAAATAAATAACCATAATAGAAGCCTACATAATTTTCATCTTCCCTTGACAGACTTCTAAGACCTCTAGGTGTCCATAGTTCTTCAAAAACTTTTTCTAATACTTTTTTACTTTTTTCTTTAGACAAAAGTTCATAAGGTAGGCTAAGTACAAATACTGCATTCGGTCTAATATCATTGTTTTTTATATCTTCATTCACATAGTCATATAAGAATTCTTCTCTCTCATTCCAAAAGGTAGAAGTATAATTTTTTTCTATTTTTTCATATAATTCCCTATGCAAACTTGGATATTCTTTATTTATATTGTTACAAATATCCTCATATATTTTAAGTGCATTATACCAAAGAGCATTTATTTCTACTGTTTTTCCAAATCTTGGAGTAATTGCCACTCCTTGAAATTTAACATCCATCCAAGTTAATTGTGTTTTTTCGTCTCCACCTTTTAAAAGTCCATCATTTTTATCAACTATAATTCCATATCTCGTTCCTTTAATATGAAAGTCAAGAATTTCTTCAAGGGAATCAAGTATTTCATTTTTAACAAAATCATAGTCTTTTGTGTATTCTAGATACTTATGTACAGCGTAAAAATACCACAAAGATGCGTCAATAGTATTATACATAAGTTCTTCACCAGCATAATCTGGAAATTTATTTGGTAGCATTCCTTGATTAACATAATGTGAAAATGTTTTTAATATAGACTTAGCATCTTCATATCTACCACTTGCTAAAGTTAAACCTGGAAGAGCAATCATTGTATCTCTACCCCAGTCACCAAACCAAGGGTAACCAGCTAAAATTGTTTTTTCTTTTGTACTTTCTCTATGAACTATAAAATTATCTGCTGCCTGTGCTAAATCTCTTAAAAAAGTATTGTTTTTAGAAACTTTATTTTTTATGTCTTTAATCCTTTTTTGTTCTTCCTCATAAAATTTATAAAAATCATATTCTTTGCCTTGAATATCTTCATTAATTATTAATATCCATAAATCATCATTGTTTTTTAATTCCTTTTCAATGTAAAAATTATTTATAGAGCTATCAAGACTTTGACTACCTCTTTCATCTAGTTCAATATCATAAGCAAGATTTTCTTTTACAAAGGGCTTATTTAAATTACCTTCAAAATCATATTCTTTAGCGTCTAAATCTTCATTAATATGGAAATTTCCATTTGTCATTACATAAAATTCTTTATTTAATTCATTAATTTTTATTTTTAAGATATTATCTTCTACCTTCAAAGTATAAGTGTGTTGTTCATGTAATTTTAACATAGTATGAATATCCCTATAATTCATAAAGAAATTTGTTTTCAAATTATGTCCTTGATTTTTCAAACTAGAAATCCCATATTTTAAGCCAAGTATCTCTCTTTCATAAAGCATAAACTGCTCTTTTTTTAGGAAAACTCCATTTTTAGAGTAAGTCCAAGTAAGAAAATCATCAAAATTAAAAGAATATAAATTTTTATAAGCTGGGTTTATAAAAACCTTATCAGCTTTAATTTCTTTATTTGTACCTAAATTAAAACCATTTAATTCCTCTTCTACCTTGTGTACCAAGACAAAACGGTCTAAAGGTGGAATATTTGAACTTATAAATAAGCCGTGATATTGTCTTGCATGATTTCCGTTTATAGAGGCACTAGAAAAACTCCCTAATCCGTTAGTAATAAGGTATTCTCTTTCTGTTCCTAGTTTGTAATTCCCTAAAATATTAGTTCCAATTTTCATAAAAACTCCTTAAAATTTAAATTTATTAATTGCTAAATTAGCTTGTTCTGATGTTTCTGATAAGGCTTCTGCTACTTCTACCAAGCTATTAATAGATAAACTAGTATCATTCATTCCAGTATCAATTTCTTTTATGCTACTTGAGATTTCCTCAAATATTTTTTTTATATCAGTGGCTTCATTATTTAGTTCTCCAACTTCTTTTGTTTGCTTATCAATATCATCATAAATAGTTAAAATTGACGACATTGAACTAGCTAAAGAATCAATAACCACATCAAAGGTATTTTCTATCTTGCTAATTTCACTGGTCATTTTATCCATCTTAACACGACTATTTTTTGAATTATCAACTGTATGGTCAATTTTTTTTGAAATATGATTTATCTTATTTTCAATTTCTTCCGCCATATTTTTTGAACTTCCTGCAAGTTTTCTTATTTCATCAGCTACTACCGCAAAGCCCTTTCCTGCTTCTCCTGCTCTTGCAGCTTCTATTGCTGCATTTAGTGCAAGTAAATTTGTCTGGTCAGTAATAGAATAAATTTTGTTGATAAAATCATGTATTTCATTAGATAAACCTTTTAAACTTTCAACTTCAGTATAATTTTCTTCTATCTCATTAATTATAGTATTAATTCCATCTGTGGCATCTTTTATACCTGTTTTTTCTTTAAGAGCATTTTCTATTACTTTTTCATTTTCATTAGTAATTTTTTCAAATTGTGTTAAAACTTCATGTGATTCATCAGAAATTTGATTTGCATTATTTGCAATATTTACTAATTTTTCAACTGATTCTTTCACATAATTTGTTATTTCAGAAACACTTGCTGAAATCTCTTCTGAAGAAGAACTAGTTTTTAAAATTGTATCAGTAATTTTTTCTGCTTCTACCTTTGTTTCTTCTGATGCATTACTTATTTCTCTTATTGTATTTTTAAATACATTTAGCATTTTTTCAAAGGAAGTACGCATTAATTTCATTTCATAATTCTCACCAAATACTGATGTTTTTTCTTTCTTTTTAAAGTTTAATTTTTGCAAAAAACCATTAAATTTCTTAAAATATTTATTACTTGTAAATTTATTTGGTATTTTAATTTTTTTCATATTAACTTTAAAAGAAGAATTACATATTTTTCTACTCTTTGCCTCTTTAAAATTAAAATTTAAATCTAAATTAGCCAAACTATCTGTAAAATTTATTATATTACATAAAATATCAT
>Ga0194136_1001493_pt1 | contig 11630 bp, 9 predicted proteins | sample TARM_MetaG_T3A_1_FD_134023 | JGI IMG/M metagenome (GOLD analysis project Ga0194136, IMG submission 134023) | Freshwater microbial communities from Pennsylvania, USA, analyzing microbe dynamics in response to fracking - TARM_MetaG_T3A_14 (version 2) | ecosystem: Environmental > Aquatic >...
GTCTTCTTCACTAAATGATTTTTCGATTTCTTGTTCTAATTCTTCGATAGTCATTTCTGAATATTTGATAGATTTTTCTTCCAAATCTTCAACAGTGATAGAATATTTTTTCAACAAATCTTCTAAATTCAATTCATTATCCTCCTTACTTCCTAGCTCCGCATCATTACTTAGTGAATATTTGAACTCTTTTAACATTTCAGATAATTCATCTTGTAACTCGCTTTTACTATATGTTATAATTTTGGCATCACCAAAAGCAGGCTCAACATGCCCACTACCGTCTCTGTCGATGCCAAGAATACACAATGCGGAAAATGCAAAATCTTTAATATCAAAGATTCTGTCATCTTGAACCCACTCACCGTCAAATACTTCTAATTCCATAGATTGTCCAAAGTTTTCTTCTTTTAGAGTCTCAACTTCCTTCTCATATCTGTTCCACATGTAAGCGCCATCAACGACCAAGTATTCTCGTTCTATACCTTTTTTGTCTTTTACAATTTCCCAATAAGTTGTTGCAGATTCAGGAACTACACCTAAAGGTTTTGTTGTATGGATAAATTCAATACCATCTTCTGATAATTCTAATTTACCACCATGTCCTTTGAAATTGTCAGAGTTTTTATCAAATTCTCCAATGATAGGAATATTTTTGATAGTAGCTAAATTTCTTTCTACATTTTCTTTTGTGATATTAGAACCATTTCTATTTTCACCATGATACATTACATATATTTTTGATTTAGAAAATAAAGGGTTATTTGGTATCGGTTGCATACTAAAAGGTATTAGAGATGATTCAATTATTGCTTTACTTTTCAAATTTTATTCACCTCCTTAAATTGTTATTCTGTAGCACCCTTTTTATCTCTAGCTCTAGCTGTTTCATCTGTATCAGCGTTTCCGCTTTCTTCATTTGTTGGTCTTCCACCTGTTGATATAATATCATCAGATGATAGTGTATGACTGGATGCTAAAGGTATAAGCTTATTATGAAGTTCAAATACATCATTTTCTAAGTCAACCAACCCCATCATTGCTATTGGTTCTAATCCTAGAACAGATGCAACATATAGCTTCAAAGGAAGTCCATATGTACTTGCTTCTAGATACTGTTTGTAAGTGCTTTCTTGACTAAAATATGTGACATGTAATATTTCAACCTTGAATAAATTACTATGTCCATTCATCGCTAAGAATCTATTTAACCATCTCTCTAACTGATTTAGCATTAGAAATATTACTTGTTCATCTGTTTTGATTGACATTGTAATACCTTGTGATGTATTATTTTCAGTAGAGAATAGTGCTTGACTCGTACCACTTCCAGACCAAAAATCTCTTTCTGCTTTAGCTACACCGTCTGCATCTGTTTTATCTTTGTCAAATTTGATTGGCATAACATCCATTGGTGTAGTAATCAAACCAACATTCTCAGGTAAAACGTCAGAAATTGTATTATGGAAATATCTCATCATTGGTAAGTCAATAGCAAAGTCATTATTTTCAGTGCTATTTTCTCTTATTGGTAATTTTTGAGTTAGCATCATATAGTTGCTAAGTTCTTCTTTATCTTTTCTCAAAGTCTTAAACGCTTCGATATCAAAGATTGAATCGAATGAACCAGCAAAAGGAGGTAGTGTTTCCATGATTCCTTCATTGATTTTTATACAAATTGTATTTCTGGAATTTAATTCAACCCACTTACTCAGTTTTTCTTTACCTTTTAAATTTTTGTTTGTCTTTTGCCATTCTCTAAATTTCAATTCTACTTCTTTAGCATAATATGATAACCTAGATTCATCTGATTCAAAATAGCTCATATCAATGCTGAAATTGTAAGCTCCATTTTCTATACTTGATATTTTACAAATTTCATTACTTATTTTTTGTATGTAGAAATCATCAGATGTATTGTAAATGTAACCATAAAAAACATCAGATTTAAATGCTTCTTCTAAGACTTTTGAAAACTCATGTTTGATATTCATCTTTGATACGATTTCAGCAATTTCATAATACTCATTTAAAATCGCTTCATTATCTAATATGTCAACTCTTCTTTGTGGAACAATTACATATGACATTGTTGCTAGTCCAGAATAATATTGAATAAGTCTTCTGTAGTGTGGGCTTTTAACGAAAAGTGCTTCTGAAATACTAAGTAGTTTTCTTTGACTTTCTTCTCTTTTATAATTATTAATAAAGTCTCTTACTTCACTCTGTTTGAAATTTTTAACAACATTTCTACCAGCTGTCGTACTAGCTAAATCTTTAATTACTAACTTTGAGAATTCCTCATTTGAAAACTTAACTGCTACATTTCTTTTTAACTCTTCTTTTTCATTTAAATTTTCTTGAACAGTTACCATCTTTTCCTCCCCTCCACTAACTAAATACTTTGTATTTAGGTTTTTTTACAGCGATATAATTCTTTGTTGAATCGTCATTTTTCTTTCTTTTATTCTTGTTTTTTATTTCTTCAAGATAGATATAATATAATCCATAAGCCAAAGCCGAATATCTATCCTTTTGAATCTTTCTAGATACTTGTTTTATAGTAGTAGTAGTTCCTTTTTGAACATATTCAAGATTCATTATTTCATCAATCAATCTATCTGTCTGAATATATGGTAGTAATTTTTCTGCCATATCATAAGGGTCTTTCTCTTTTATAAATCCTCTTGCACTTGATTCTGATTTTAGAATCTGCAAATCGTGGTTGGCTATAGTTGTCATAAATTGATTTATGATATTATCATTTTTTGTTTCTCTACTGTTAGAAGAAACCAAGAACACCAATGGAACACTGTTTGGTTTTTTATAGATATCGTAACGAGAATCATTAACAACACCGTAAGGAGGATTTTCATCTATCTCTTGAACAAGTTCATCTGTTAGTCCTCTACCCAAACCGTTATTATCTATACATAGAATGGAAGCACCGAACTCATTTACTTTCTTTTTCAAGAATTTAGCTTGATTTTTAAAGTGTGTTCCTTCCATCGTGTACATATTTACAAGTTGTTTCCTATAAGTTCCATCTCCACGGTTTACACATTTTATAACAGCCAGAGAACTTTGTGCATTCGCATTTCCTTCCGCACGGGCTACGTCATAGCTCAAAACATACATTACATCTTGACTAATTTTATCGTCTTTAGAAGATTTATTTTCTGGTTTTTCAAGGACTCTACAAGCGTTTATATCTTCTGCCGTTACTAAAGACCTCTCAGATGAACCAGTAAACAACGACTTGTACTCTCTATCAAACGACATTGGACTATAAGTTGGGTCATCAGCTTTCTCTGCTACATCTTCTGCATCGAGCGTTCCGAATCTTGTACCCATCTCATATGATGTTCCAAGAACCAATGTAGGTTTACCTTGAACCATTTCGTCATATAAGTTTGCGAATTTTTCATAACAATATGATTGCTTATTTGATGCCGTTGTAACATATGCCTGTGTCTTAGAATACTCATTCGTGTAATCTGTTCCGTATATAGGAATACGTCTAGGTTGTGCTAAAATTGGAAGAAGGACTTCATTGATTGTCTTTCTGTCCATACGTTCATCTGTAATCTCTTCTAAAGAAATTCCATTTGCACGTAATCCACGAGAAGACTCACCAACTGTAAGTGTGTCCAAAGTTGAACCATTTTTAAAGACAAGTTTTACATAATCTTTTTCAAATTTACACTTACTAATAATAAGTTCATTTTTTAGCATTGGATAATCTCTCCAATACTCTTCAACCTTTTCTTTAACTACCTTTGCAGATTGTTCTTTTGTAGGCATCGCAAGACACAAATGATTGTTTGGATATAGCACACATTTAATGTAGTGAGCCAAAACATTTAAATATGTATTATGATTTACAAAGCCATTACCTATAAACGTATGTGAAACTGGAACATGAAAATCATATACATAATTTTTATCATCCTTAATATCTTCTACTTTATCCCAAAAGAAATTATCTTCATACATTCCGTTTAAAGTTGCATAATCTTCGTTTATTATTAAGTCCTCGCTCAACAACTTTTCCAATCTAGGATATGATAGCTGATTATCGCCTGAGATAACGTGTCTGTATTTATCTCTTTTTGTTCCGCTCAAACCAGATACTTCTATCAGTCTCTTAACTCTTTCTCTTTGAAATGGAATGTTGTTCGTGTTCGGATTCCTTTTTATAGAACAACTCTTATCTAGTTTTGACTGTTTTCTGCTCAATCCAAAACCTATCTCGGAATTAAAAATATCTATATTATATGATAATAAATACACTTGATAGCTATTTGTTTCGTATTTTTTGTCATATCTTTCAGCTCTCTTAGATACTATTCCAAAATTAAGCAATAATTGCTGTATTTGATTTGCCATAACAATCGAAGAAGTTGTTACAGAAACAGAGTTATGAGCAACTGTTCCATCTGTATCAAACAATCCTCTTAAAAATTTAGAAACAATATTTTTTGGAGCAGACATAATTGAATTTGGAATAATTTTGTGTGTTGATTTTTCAAATCCAAAACCAATTTGTTTCAAATATTCTCTCAGATATACACTATGTACAGAGTAATCATAATCAGAAAGATTGCGTTTTTTTGTTTCCTTATTGAATATTCTCTTATTAAAATCTGTGAAAAAATCTAAAATTTCATCATCCGCAGTAGTAAGCATATAATATTGTTTTTGAGTTAAACAACCATCACCTTGTAATAATCCTAAGTAATATGCAAATTCTTCTGTTATCTCTTTTGGAACATCGATGTGTTCTACTTTATATTGGTGTTTATTTCTGATTTTAACATAATCTTCCATGTTAAAATCTAGCTTCGTTTTATTGCCAAAAACCCCTTTCCTGTTTATGGCTACGAAATCCCCAATATTTATTTCAGATAGTGTTTTAAATTTCATTTCTCCGTCTTCATCAATCACAAGTAATGGATGAACGTTGGTTCCTTCAATTTCATACCCGTAAGATGTTTTGACTTTTTTAGTATCTTTTAACCCATTACTAAAAATAACATCGGAAAGTTCAATATCTCCATTTATATTCATAACGTAATTTTCTTTAAACTCTGTTTTTTCTTCTTTACTCCAGTTAGCAATATCCCCTATTTTAACCAAGCCGTTGCTAGTTGATATGAGCGTGTCTCCAGTGACACACTTAGAGATACCACGACTAGCAACTATCCCAAGTTTTTTATATCTAAAGAAGCCTCTAAGATAAACTCTTTGAAATGGAACTAAATCGTACATTGTATTTTCTGTTTTTATATAATCTATAAAATAATCTGGATATGCTCTAAAAAATGAAATCATATCTGTAAAATCATCTTTAAAATTATCAAAAACACTGCTTACATTCTCTTCTTGTCTTTTATTCTTCTCCATCGTAAGCATCCTCTACGATATCAAATTTAGATATCTCTTCCAGAGCTTCATCAATAGCTTCAACAGCATAATCTTTTTCCGCATCTTCGATATTAGATAATTCATCAACCAAGAATAAGTCTTCACTTAAATCAACTTGGTCTCTCCAATCTTCATTCGGTTCTGTATCAACAGCTGAATTTGTAAAATGTTGCGCCCACTGAGTGTAATATAACAACATCATATCAATATCATCTTTTTCATATTCAATTCTTTTAGGAGGAATGAAACCAGTTCGCTCAATTTGAGCAACTACTTCACCGAAAGAAGTTAAACCCATTTCATCTAAAGCATCTTTTTTATCGATTGGTCTAAATCCGGCATCTTGCATTGATTTGTTAAATGCTCTTGATACTCTTTCATAGTCTCCATAATTTCTTTCAGATAACAATGTTTCTTTATCAACATTTAATCTACATATATCCATCAACATTACCTCTAATGTTGGTGTATTTATTTCATACGATTTTTTCATATTCCTGTAGAATTGCTCTAATTTCATATATTGCTCTACAGTATATCCAAAATTCTTTCCCCATTTTTCCATTATTGAATTAGTGATTACAATCTTTTCGCCATCATCATCTTCTGTAGTCATAGAGTCTACTGAACTTATCATCTGGTTGCTATTTGTAATGCCATCACTATCGTCAAACTTCTTATCAGAATATTGTTTTAAAACACCAACAACACTTAGATATGCGCTCAAGGGATTTGCTGTTCCTTTTGCTTTTGCCTTTTCCCATTGTTCTAAATAAAAAGGTCTATCTATTTGTCTCAAGAAATTAATTACTTGATTTAAGTCATCAAAATTTATATCTCTCTTGACACATTCTGTACATACATTAAGTTTGCCATCTGGAAATAGAATGGGGCTATTAGTTTTATAAAAAGAATCCAACGACTTGCTTCTATTGCAAGATTGACAAACTTTTCTTGTTTTGTCTTTAACAGCCAACCAAAACCCTTCCTTTCTTGACAAGTATTAAATTTTAAAGTGTAAACACTTCCCTAAGTATTATATCACTTTGAAACCAAAATTTCGCCCTTTTTGTAATTTTATTAAAAAAATAGTTAAAAATTAATTTATAGTTTTACTTTTTTAATTTCAAATTCTCCATCAGAGTCTATTAAAATTATACCTTGACTTCTTGAAGCAGATGTGTTTAATGTCTTCAAAGTATATTCATCAGAACCCTTAACAGAGCCAAATGTAGCTGTATATTTATCTTCTCCAACTTCACTAACATTGAAATGGTGAACATGTCCAGCTATAACAGCATCAAAATGAATACCATATAATATTGATTGTTCAGCTAATACACTATTTTTCTTAACAGATACTTTATCTCCATGTACAAATAAAAAATTCTTTCCATTTCTAGTAACTATGTGATGATATGGCTCTGTATCGATAAATTTTATATTAATCTTAGAATATTTTATAAATGTCTCTATAATTTTATTTGACATAATAACAGCACTATCTGAATAAATATTATCGTCACGAGTAGAAATTCTATCATGATTTCCAGATATTCCAGAGTATGAAACATCCAACCCTGTTGATAACTTTGTTAAAAAATTAATGATTAATTCAGATGCATCAACAACTTGTTCTGAAAACGTTTTCTCTGTACTATAAAGATTTTGAGTTCTCATATACAATCCTTCAACTAAGTCACCTAGATTAACTACGTGAACTTCTTTGACATTGTTTTCTTTTGCAATATTCAAAACTTTATCTGCATATTCCATCACTAATTTTGTTGCTATCTTAGTATTATATTCTCGCCCTTCAATATCAACAATTGCCCCAAAATGAATATCGCTCAGACATACAATCATTTGTTTTACATCTGCGTTTACATTATAAACTGGATTATAAACAATATTTGACAATCCAGAAAAATCAATATTCATCAATGCATATTCGACTCTTTCGATTAAAGCTACATCATTACTAAGTTCCTTTTTTAGACGGTTTAGTTTACTGTAGTCTTGTTGTGCTTGAATCTTACTGTCTCGAATCTCACCAATTTCTTCTCTTATTGATTTCAATTTATTTTCAGTTACCATTTCAACATATTTTTTCAATTCTGGTAACTCGCCAGATTTCTTTTGAGCTTTTTTAATCATTTGTCTATAATTTTCATTTGTGTCAGAATCAGTAAATCCTTCAATTTCCATCATCTTTTTATGTTGAGACCAAGAACATTTTTGTGATGGTGAAGACTTTTGTAATTCTATTTTTATTTTTATAGCGGTATCAATATGTTCTTGACTGACCTCAACAACATTACCTCTTTTATCAGAATATTTCATCTACCTCCGCCTTTCTTGAAACCACATCTATAAATAGATTATATCACAGGTTAGAGAAAAATGCAAATTTTGTTATACATATTCCCTAAATATACAGAAAAATACAGAGAACATAAGCTCTCTGTATTTTAGATATTATGATTATTGATAAATTCGTCTAACTGTTCTCTGGTATTGTTTCCAGCACCATATATTGAATGGAATGAGTCTTTTTTACCTATATCATGACACTCATCACAAAGCGTTATTCCATTATCAACATCATATCTAAGATGCTCATTATCATGCCAACTAAATACGTGATGCCCCTCAATCTTTCTCCGACTTCTCCACAACACTGACAAGTATATTCATCTCTTTTAAAAACTGCCTTTCTCCAATTTTTATATTCTGAATTTCTTCTCAATAGTTTGTTCTTTGCTGTTATACCTCCTCGCCAATTTGGTGCTAACTTTCCTGAAACCTTTTTCCCTTTGCATTCAGTACAGCTATCTATTTTACTGTTATATATTATGTCTAGACTTGTTTCTCTCTCTCTTCCACATGTGCAGATGTATTTCATCATAGTCTTACAATTTTTATATTCATCTTCAAGCAGTATAAAACCCCTTGATTCAAATACTTCTTTACAAAATACTATATCTTTTTTTACATTCTTTCCAACACATTCATTACATTCAAAATTACTGAAATTATGAATTTTTGTTTCTCTTATATGACCGTTCTCACATTCTGCAATAGCAATACCTCTTGCATTTTCTGGATATTTTATAAAACTGTAACCCTTATTCTCTATCGATAAAATCAATTCTTGCAATTTTTTCTCGTTTGAGCAATATCTACAATTATACTTTTTGAATGCATTGTAACTACATTGTCTTTCATGTCCATTTGGACAGATAAGTTTTAATTTTGTTTTTATATCAAAATCCTCATCAATTATTTTATATCCTTTTGATTCTATCTCTTGCCTAATTTTATTCTCTTTTTCTATATCAGCCATTTATATCATTTTCTCTCTTCTTATAAAAATATAAAGCCAAAACTCTAGGTTATGACTTTATATTTTAGAATCACATTAGCTCGGCTATTTCTGCTATTTCACTTCTATAAACATTTTGAAGTTCAACTTCACCGTAAACAGCCCTATCTCTAAAAACTTCCGATGCCCTAATCATTCCATTGTCATTTGCATAAGCATCCATATCAATTTGTTGATGATAATCACCATCTATAATTACTTTCGTGTTTTCTCCAATACGTTGTAATCCCATCTTCAATAGGTTACTTGTTAAGTTCTGGGCTTCCGATATAAGTGTTATTGTATTCTCTGCAATCACACCATTTTGGTCTGATTCTCCGAATGTTGTATCATATCCTCGTAAATCAGAGAATGGTAGGATTGTGAGATTTCCTTTTTCAATTTGATATAAAACTTCATTCCAGTCACCAAATTTAGACTTTAGCATTGCACCTAAGCTACTTTGAGATATTTTTTCCAAGAAATCGCCTTTATTATAACCTAATTCAACAGAATCTCTCGTCTTTGGTGTATTAGCAAAAATCAATAATCTATATTTTTTCTTCTCAACATAGTTCCAAGCCACACTAAGTGCAATTAAAGATTTACCAGAGCCAGCCTTGCCACGAATCATTGTTATTTTATTATTCTCAATACTATCAACAGCCATTAGTTGATATATATCTTTAGTCTCAAACTTACCAAACTGCATAGTTGAAAATTTACTAGCCAACATACCTCTTCTATCTCCTAAACTAATCAACATTTCCCCATCCCACTTTAAAACATCTGTGATTTGAGCAGTTGTATCGCTTAATATAACGGCATATTGATTCACTAACAAGTTAAATACGTTTTTGAATCTGTTTCTATAAATCTCTGTTAATTCGTCTTTACTAACGACTTCTGTTGTGAAACCAGTATAATAATCGCTTTCATCTTTTTCATTTCCAGAAACTACTTCAATTTCTAATCCTTTTGCTTTCAACTTCATAAGAATATCATTTGTTATAAGTGCATGATTATTTTCTAAAGCGTATGAAAGAATGATATTGTCAGCGTAATCTTCTTCGAAATCGTCTATAGCATTTTTGTAATCTGAAAAATCAACTCTAACAAGTCCATCTTCCAAATACTTATTGATTGCTCTCTTTGCTCTTCTTACTTCAAACTGTAATGCTCTGTCTCCTTTTTTACGTTCTAAGTTTTCAATTTCTCTCAAAACAACAGATGGAATGATAACTTCGTACTTCTTCAAAATATCTTCTACATTTCCAGAAAGTAAAACATTAGTATCTATAACGTAAGCCATTAGCATATCTCCGTATCTATTTATTATTTAGTTTATTTTTTAGTTTTTTTGATGGAGAAATATATATTCTCTTAAAGTCATTTATCTTGACTTTTTCACCTGTCTTGAAATTCACTGAATTCCATCCACGCACACTTTTTACTTTTAGTGTGAATAATCCCAAAAATTTGAATTCTCCATTTTCAACTATTTTTTCTGGAATATATCTCTTAAATGCTTCTAGGATAAGTTTAATTTCTCTCTTTGTAATTTTATTCTCTCTCAACACTTCGTCTTTCCATACTTCATCTACAATTTTCTTTATAGACATTTTTTACCTCCTTACCCAACAATAGAAATATCTTTGATTTGTTTAAATTCTTGATTAAAAAATGTCATAGACAATCCTGTTTCACTTGTCTCATATTTCACCAATACTGAATCCATATTTGATTCATTTGTAAAGTCAAACATCAAATTAGCTGAATTATACACAATATAATCTTTATTGCATTTTGGAATTTCAAATTCCATACCCTTAAATTTAAATTTATTATCTATGTCTACTGAAACCCATTCTTCTTTAATAGTGCTTACTGCCATTCTTCTTCCTCCGTATCAATTCCTATTATACCTTTTTCTGCTTTTGTTAAAAGTGAAAACTGTATGTTTTTTTCGTCATATTTTTTTAGTAATATAGTTTTTCTTTTTGAAAGAATATTTTTTTCGTGCTTGTATTTTTTATCTTCGTCTTTGTGCCAAACCAAGTAATTTGATAGTCCATTTAAAAAGTATATTGTATTCTGACTTTCCCAAGATTTTATAATATAATCTTCAAACTCATTTAATATATTTTCAACAACTACGCATTTTTCCTCGATAGACAGAAGATTGTTTAGTTCTCTTCTTTCTCCATCTGGTAATTGTATAATCACATTGTGAAACTCCTTTCATTTTTTCTTATACTGCTTATTTATCTTCTTTACGATTCTGTCAAGTGCTTTTGCGGTACTTTTGTTTTTATATTGATGGTGAGTCCTACACACTTCTGCAATAGAATACCCATTGTATATTAGCTCTAACAAAAATAGATTTTTATCTTTGAAATTGCATTCGCCAACTATTTCATCTATTTTATCATAGACGCTTAAAATTTGTTCTCTGACTTCTGTTGATACAACGTCAGAATTTTGAGACATTAAAAAATTTGATTGAATCCCTCCAAAGACAACACTTAATATTTCCATCTTTTTTAAGATTAATCTTTTAACAACCTTGAAGTCAGAAATATCAATATTATCAAATAAATCTAGTTCACTAATTTTTATCACCACCAAGTATCCGCTTTCTTTATAATTACATGATACCATTATTTTGAAAATATGTCAACATATATTTTACAATTTACGCAATTTTATTTTTATCTTCTAAAAGGTTATATTTTTGTACCCCTTAATCATATATATTATATCTCTTATATATTAAGATTATATATTAAAGAAATATAATATATATAATTAAGGGGTGCATTTTTATAACCTTTTAGAA
>Ga0194136_1001494_pt1 | contig 11623 bp, 18 predicted proteins | sample TARM_MetaG_T3A_1_FD_134023 | JGI IMG/M metagenome (GOLD analysis project Ga0194136, IMG submission 134023) | Freshwater microbial communities from Pennsylvania, USA, analyzing microbe dynamics in response to fracking - TARM_MetaG_T3A_14 (version 2) | ecosystem: Environmental > Aquatic >...
AATAGTACGAGCCATGGTCGTCTCTCCTTAAAGTACGGCGATTGACGCCAGGGTGATTTGCTGGATAGAACCGCCATCCATGTACCACAGCTTGACGGGCGGGCTCTTGCGCTGGCCGCGCACCTGGGCGGTTGCCGGCAGGATCTGCAGATAGTAGCCCTTGCTTTGCAGGTCGGAGCTGATATCCAAGCCAGCCTGCTGGGCGATGGTCGCTTTCTGCGAGTTGCTCAACAACACGCCGGTGCGAATGCTGCCGTTGTTCAGCGCCTCGGTGATAGGGTCTTGGCACCATGAGCGCAACAGAGTATCGCCCAGCGCGTTGTAGGGGGCCGAGTTCACCGACAGCAGTCCGTTGAAGATGGCCAGGCGAAGCTGGGCATTCAGATACAGTTGGGCCATGAAGCTATCGACCCACTTGAAGCTGGATCCGTTCATCTGGCCGTCGTACATGATGCTGTACTCGTTGCCCTCGCCGCGATCCACGTAGGCGCCGTAGTAGCTGGCGTTGTTGGACAGCACGGCAGTGGCGTCCGCCAGGCTGGCGATAGAGGGAGCCAGGCCAGAGAACTGGCGGAAGGCCAGAGTGCTGCGCCCGTTGACGGCCTGCCAGTCGATAGAGCCAGCCCACCCGCAAGCGGCGGCGGCGTGCTCGGCATCACCGTAGATCACCAGGGTGCCGTCGTAGTTCAAGGCGTACACGATGGAGCCGAACACAGCGGCGTTGTTGGTGGTCTTGTAACCGGCATCATTGTCCCACGCGATGTAGGCATAGCCCTTGTTCTGGGTATTGACCCACTGCGCAAAACCTTCATGCTCGGCCAGGTCGCACTCAAACACGGTCGTGAAGCTGGCCCAGTTGTAGGACTGATCCTTGATGCGCGCCATGGCGGTGGCCGGGGTGTCCGCATCCGCCCCCTGAGACAGGATGCCAGCAGACAGGCCCAGCGGCTCGGCGGCGGTGCCTGTTGCCTGGGTGATGGTTGAGGTCGCGCCAGTGGTGCCGGAGGTGACAACGAAGCGGGAAGCAGTGGTGTCCCAAGTCACAGCGGCGGAACCGGTGAGCGCGAGGCCGGTGGTCAGCAGTGTGGCGGCATTGGTGAAGCTGGTAGCAGTGGACAGGTCAACACTGGCATCAGTGAAGGCTGTGCCGTCGATAGTCACCGTCAGTGTGCCTGTGATGGCCTTGATCTGCTCAAGGGTGAGCGCCAGCACTTGGCCACGCAGCCAGGCGGCGCGATCCAGGGCAGCGTATCCGCCGAAGAATAGTGTCCCGGGCTTCTTGAAACTGTTGTCCGGGCCGTTAAAGTAGAAACCGGCCAGCGAATACTGGGCGGAGTTGAACCCGTAATATTCGCCGACGCTATCCAGATCAGGAAAGCTCAGCAGACTGGACACTGGGGTGGTCAGGCCATCATCCAAAAACACAGCGTTCAGAGAAAGCGGATTGCCGCCTGTCCCCACTACTGCGGGATTGACCGTCACGATTTGACTGACTGGGATAGGCATTGCCTTCTCCTTACACGGGGTTGAGTAAATCGGCTGCGATCACCGATGTTTCACCAACGGCATCGAACTGCTCGGCAGCCACGTTGATGACTGGATTGTACTGCATTGAGGCGGTTATCGTCCAACGGGCCTCGTACTGTTCCTCGCCGGTAATGAGCGGGGCCTGAATGCCGTCGGAGCAGTACAGCGGCTTGATGTTGTCCGGGAAGTTATCCGGGCCGTAGGAGCTGCGAAGCAGGGTCTTTGCCGTGTTGCACATCTCACCAGCTTGGCCGTCGTAAAAGTCGATCTGCACGTCAATGCGAGATGAGCGCCGGAAGTCTGCGCCAGTCACCATGTCGTAGGTGTTGCGAGTGGTGGCAAGGTCATACTGCCCCATCTCGGTCAACACGATGCACGGCGGCTCCGGCATGGCGACACGGTTGACTTGGGCACGGACGATCTGCGTCCCTGCTGGCATCAGCGGATCCAGAAAATCCGCCAGCGCGGCGATCACGTTGTCGATGGTGATGCTTGGCATGGCGCTCATGCTGATGGAGCCTCAATAGCGTACTGCATTATGCGATCGCTGCCGGTCTCTTTGTGCTCCAAGTTGCCTACCCTGTTAGTGAAAAACATCCCCTTCGGTAGGAATGTTCTCGGGAACTGGTTATGCCACTTACCATATTTAGTCGGGCTTCCGTCCTTATAGTGCGCAGGCCCACACGCGCTACACAGCAGCTTCCCCTTTAAATCCGGACTATAGGACCAGTCGAACAGGTGCGACATCATGGAAAAGCCTTGCGCAGACAGCGCCGTATTTTCACGGCATCCGCAATTTTCACACTGAAATAGGCTCATTGGATTGCCCCTTGATAGACGATAGCCACCTTGCACCAGTCCGGCCAAGTCTCCAGCACCTTAACGACAAGCCAGCTTTGGCTGTTGAACTCTACCAGATCGCCGCCCTTGCTATCGGGGCGCACCACCCCGGCCAGGTTGCCGTACAGGTAGGCGGCGCGGATGGTTCCTTGGATGTTCAGTCCGTCCAGCTGCTTGAGATCTTTCCCGTCCAGCGCCTGGATATTGGCTTGACCCGTCTCGACGGTGTAGGCGGGCACTTGGCGGCGGGTGGCTGGATCGATAGTGTAGCCGCTTGACACCTTGACGGTGACCGGCGTGTTGGGATTGATGGATTGCGTGGCTGCGTTGGCTATGGCGCGCAGGTTCATTCCTTCACCTCGTAAGTGATGCTGTTGAGCATGTGACCGGTCCATACCAGTGGCTTGGCCTGACTGCCGCCAGCACCTTGAAACCCTTCTTCGACAAGCTCTTGCGCTGCCAGTACGTCACGCGCTCGGATCTCTTGCGGGTTATTGCCGTAGATAGAGCGCAGCATCAGAGTGGTTTTGGACAGTGCTGGCTCGTTGGTATTGATGATACTTTCGGCCAGATCATCACTGATCGCCTCACCCATTCCGGCAAGCGCTTTACGTCCATCTCCCTCGTAATGCTTGATTGCGTCACCGAGGCGCTTTGGCCATTCGCCAGACTTGTCATTGATCATGTTGCGGAAGAATGGACGAGGAGGGGCGGGAAAGCGTCCTCCGTGGCCAAACTCATTCCAGAATGCAACTTGCGCAACCGGGGTCCCATCCGGATAGGTTGCACCAGACATGAAGCCGACATCGACGGATCCTTGTGCCTTGCCGCCAATATCGGCCAGTACCTTGGCTAGCTTGTCACCGCCGCTTAGGGTTGCCATCAATACCTCGTCGGCCTTGCCACGTAACGGAATGATCTCAGGTAGGCGGTCGCAGCCCAAAAAGCCGCACCATAGGATGTCTGCACAAACCAGCTGGCGCCCATGGTGGCATTAAATTCCAACGAAACGCTGACACTACCCTCGGTGGCGCTGGATGTGCGCCCAACAGGGCCCGGGATGCCGCCCGGGTTCAGTACTCCGGCCAGCTGGGCAATGTGCGCCACCAGCAGCCAGAACAGCAGCAGGCGCTTATCCTCGTCCGGCACCGGGCAATCCTGGTTGGCAAGGAACAACTGCGACCGCACGAAATAACCATTCAGCGTGGCATCTGGCACCGCGCTGAATTCAGGATAAGCCGCCTTGAAGGCGACCGGGTCAAAGACGACGGCCGCCATGGGTTAATCCTCAGCCTTGGTCACGCCATTGCCATCAGGTGACACGCCCTCAAGGCCGGTCGTTTCTCTCACGCGCTCCTTGGCCGCAGCGCGGGTTTTTGACTCGGTGGTCTCAGCGAAGATCGCGCCATTGGCGACGGCGGGGAAATCGGCATGCTTGACAACCCACGCATCCCAGAAATCTTTGTCCACTTCGGTATAGCCGCAGTGGGTCGGCTGAATGAAGATCGCGCCGTTCATGTCGGCGTTTTGGCCCTTCAACTCGACTTGGGTTTCATTGCCCTGGTCATCTGCCAGTCGCAGAATAATGCCGGTCGGAAGGCGGCAGCCCACAGTAACTTTGCTCATTGTTTTGATCCTTTTTCGTCAATCGTCAGCGCGTCAGCGTCAAATGTTCCGGTATGCATGGCGCCATCGACAAACCATACACAGTCAATCTTCCGGCAATGTAGAGTGGCCCTGTCATGGCCAAGCCTGTTCGATGGTCCATTTACCGTCATGGCTGGGGAGCCAGACACAAGGCGCACAGCATCACCAATGCGGAAATTTCTCATCTATTCGCAATCCTTGTGCAGAATTGCATTCACTGCTTGTTTCACACCAGCAGGAAGGTTGTCGAAATCATCCCGCAACGCCTCAATAAGTTGCTGAACCAGCGGAAGTTCTGTCGCCTTCACCTCTACGGTCAGTACGTTCCTCTCACCCATCATCATCTCCACAAAAGAGGGGGCTTTCGCCCCCATCTTAGCACAGCATCAAACCCCGAGCATCCCCTGCACGGCGGCAGGGCGGTACAGCACGGTGCCCCAGGTGCCTTGGCTTTTTTTCTGCTTGAAGGCGGACATCTCGACAACCACCGGGTGGGCGCGCATCTTCTCGGTGAAGCAGCAGTCCCAGGTACGCTGACCTTCGATCTCGTCAACAACCAGCTGAACCTGTTCGCCGGAACCGGTCTTGTACTCCGGCACGGTCTTCCAGGTTAAGTTCGGGTACGCCTGCTTGAGGTAGTCCTCAACGTTCAGGCCGAACTCGTTGACGAAGGTCTTGGCCACGGCGGCAGACGGAGAGGAGATCAGCGTCATGCGGCTGTCTGTGTCCACGTTACCATTTAGGCGCACTTGCAGGTTCCAGAACATGGCCTGGATGTCTGCCAGCACTTCCAGCGCGGTTGCGTTGGGCTTGCCTGCGGCGGTGGACCAGGTGGTTCCGCCAGCCGCCTTGGTGCCAGGGGTCAGGTTGGCGGGGAGGGCCGGATCGTTCAGCATGCCGTAGTTCTGCAAACCAGCCACACCAAACAGGTAGGTCTTGTTCTGGAACTTGTTCAGGGTCAGCACAGAGGCGATCCCAACGCGGCTTGCCCAGTCGATACGGGCCGCGCCTGCGCGTTCCAGCTCCTTCTCGCCCCACTGGGAAACGGTCTGGTAGTGGAAACTTTGGCGCTGCGGGAAGTTGGTGTTCACGCCGGTGGAGCCGGAGTTGCTGTAGTCACCATAGGCCGCAGTCTGGCCGGTGGATTCCACGACAGGGAACATCGCGGTTTCCGTGATCCAGTCGCCCTTCTTCACCTCGGAGCCGACAGCCTCGGCTGCCTTGATCGGGGCAACCAGTACCTCGATCATTTTCGGGTCGATGTAGGTGGTCAGGAAAGCCGGGATGCCGGAGTTGCTGACAGTTACCAGGCCAGGCTGGGCGTCCATGGCGAGGTTGAAATCGTAGCTCAGCGTGTTATCCATCGCCATGGGCTGCTGGCCCATGAAGTGGATACCGGCGCGGCGCTCAAGCTCGCGGAAATCAATTACTTGGGGCATGATGGCCGCTCCTTACAGGGTGATCACAGCCAGCTCATTCAGAGCGCAGCCTTGGGTGATGACGAAATCGGTCTCGATGAAACCGGCGATGGTCGCACCAGCCGCGCCAGCTTGGACGGTGCCGTCAGTCAGCTTGGCAAAAACCTTATTGCCTTTCACTGCGGCCGCAACGGTAGCGGTTGCCCAGTAGTCACCAGTGCGCATGACGGTGACAGGGAAGCCCTGCGGAACCACGTTACTGGCTTCTGCCAGATAGACGGAGATCAGCGCCTGCTGTTCGCGGTGGACGAAGCCATCAGGCTTGCCGGTGCCGGTATTAGACACCAGGCCGGTGGTGGCATCGATCCATGCAAAGCGGCCAACGGTAACGCCAGCGGATCCGGCCACATATTGGCCTTCGCCAGCCGGGAAGGATGCGCGAGGGTTGGCGGTGGCAAAGTCACCAGCGACGGCAGGAGCCTGCTGGAGGTTTACGGTAGTTTGAAAACCCATTTTTTAGGCTCCTTATGCCTGACCGAAGCGGCCAAGGTTGAATTGCTGCACAGTGGCGGCGGAATCCTCGGCAATGCGGGGCGCCGGGCGGGATGCCTTAACGTCCTTCACTGCGTTGAACATGGTGCGCAGGCCGGCTGCCGGCATGTCTTTGTGGTCGTGGCCCATCTTGCCCAGGGCGAAGCGGTACACTTCCTCGGCGCTGTCCATGCCGATCACATCACCGACCACGGCGCGTACATCGACTTTGGCTTGTTCCAGCTGACGGAACTCGACGCGCATGGAGTCCATGGCGGCGGTCACCTTCTCTTCGACGGCTTCCGGCTTCATGCCGGGTTCGGCATCCTTGGCTGGGTTCATCATGCCCTTGACGGCTTCCAGATCTTCAGGCGACAGCTTGCCAGCCAGGAAGCCCATCAGGTCGGGCTCGTCCTGGCCCAGTTCGCGATCCAGCTCGACGGCCTCGGGGGACTCTTCAACGCCGATAACGGCGTCAATGATCTCGTCGGCCTTCTCGGCGTCGATCTCGGAGTCCATGGTGAGCAGGCCTTTCAGCACGGTTGCCTTCTTGAAGGTTTCCTTTTTGGCTTCCCCCACCAAGGCCGCGAATGCGGAATCTTGAGCGATCGTTGGGGATAGGCCGCGAAGGGAGACAAACAGGGCTTTGCCCAGTCCGGTCATTTTCATGGCGGGGGTTTCCTTTGGTTTGGTGGTGTTCTTTGCGAACGGATTGGAGTCGGCCACGTATACATCTGGCCCGGCGCGGCCAGCCTCCACAAGCGCCAGGTGATTGCCTTTGATGTCGCGCATCACGCCATCGAACGCCTCGCCATCTGGCGCGGTGCCGGGGGTCATGTCTGCGCGGTAGTAGTAGGCTGCTGATAGCTCGATTTGCTTCTTGGCCTCGATGCCAGCGATTGCAGCCTCATCCCAAACGCAGAGGGAGGCCTGCAGATACGGGTCGCCAAGAGAAACGTCCGACCCAATGGATCCGACAATGCTTTCCTTTTCAGGCTTCTCAACCGTAACGCGAATGTGCTTGTTCAGGATGGGCAGGTTGTTGAACGTGCTGGCGCCCTTGGCGAGCTCTTCGGGGTCGCGGTACAAGCGATAAACCCTGTCCGCATCAAGCCCCAGCTCCTGCCAGCTCGGGATTTCTCGCCCGAAGTACGGGCAGACGTTCGCCTTGCTGATGTTGGTCTTGGAAACGTGCAGGCGCCCGTCAGCGTCAATGCTGCGAGCGGATTGCCGGTCAAAGGCCATCAAGTTTGGATTTGGCATCGTCTGGACCACGTTTCATGAACTGGGATAATGATAGGGCTTTGTTGATTTTATTGCAATCAGGGTTGGCAGAGTGTATTTATTGCGCTATGATTCTTGCGTTAATTACACAGGAGATAAATACATAATGGCAATGCACCGATACCTCGTTAGCTGGGAGCAGGGCGCTCGTCGCGGGCACAAACACATATACCTTGACGCAGCATGGATCTCATCAAAAGACACGGAAAGCGTCATGAGCTTCATAAAGGAGGCTTTCGACCTTGATGGACTTCCGGTCATTAATTCAGTTTTTTACATGGGCGAGCATGCACAGGAGCAACAACAATGAAAATCAGCAAATCAAAGCAAGAACTGGCCCGCATCATAAGCGAGAATGGCGGGTGGCAGGATGGTGAGTTTGCGGCGCAGGACGGCGACGGTAGCGTTGGCGGGTATCAAATAAAGCCCGAATGGGATTCAGTAGCTAGGTATTGGTGGAATGGAGCGCTCGGGGAGTGGTTCCTGGCTAATAAAATAAACAACCTCCACAGGTGCATCCTATCCCGCGCCGAATACTTCCACCTTTACCCAGCGCCGGATGCTGATGGGTGGATTGAGTTTGATGGCACTGAGTGCCCGTCTGGATGTTTCAATAAGATGATCGACGTTAAGCTTCAAGATGGTCGTGAGCTAACCTACTCATCTTGTCGATTTGACTGGGATACCGATGGCCCATCAAGAATCACCGCCTACCGTCTGCACAAGCAGGAGCGGGCGAAGTCAACCGCTGTCGGTGATGACGAAACAAACCTTGCCGCCAAGGAAGAGCTGGAAGCCATGGAATATCGTGAGTCGCCAGAGCAACGCGCAAAGCTAGCCAAGATTTACGCGCCATCAATAGAGTCACTGGCCTCCGACTACCGCAATAAGCTTGACTTCGCCAACCGAAAGCAGGATGAAGCAGACAAGGCCAACATGGATTCTGACGCGGCCCTATCAGAACTTGAAGCGGCCATTGCATCAATTGGATTTGCTATCACTCCGCTGGTGGCGGCCAAGCAAGAGCCTGAGCTGGTGATTACCGATTGGCAGGATTTGCGGGTTGGCGATGTGATTCAGTGTGTTGGCGATACGTGGGATAATGACTTCGAAGGTAACGAGGCCGTTGTAACTGGGCTGGAGAGCAATAACTATAAATATGAACACTGCATCCGCGCCCGAATTGGTGAAGAGTCTGACTGGGGTGCTGATTTCATTTTCATCCGCCGCCCATAACAACAAGGTGATAGCATGAAAGAATATTTGAAGATGAAGGATCGATTCAGTGGCTCTGTCAGGCAGGAAGAGTCCTGTGAGAGGCAAATGCTTATTGATGATGAAAGTTATTATGCCGATATTTTTTCAGATGGTGACTACATAGCCCACGCCATCAACAGCCACGACGAGCTTGTTGCGGAGGTTGAGCGGTTGCGTGAATCGCTAAAGTGGGCCGTTGGAAATCTTCCGTTCGAAAATGCATTCGAGTGGTCTGATGATGAGAATGCGGACGCTCACTATGCCGCGATAAGATTGCTAGGCGTAGAGATCGATGAATAAAGCAAGGCCCCATCTCGGGGCCTTTTCTTTGCGCCATTCGGAGTCAAAACGGCAGCACGCTCTTGCTCACGCATCTGCAGTTGATTTCCTCGCCTGGTAGGATCCTCTTGCCATCAATCAGGCACCCCTTCGCGATCTCGAACTTCCGCCCGTCAGCCGCAACGTGTGACTTTCTGGGCTCCTTGCCGCCGTGCGAGTGCTGCCATATTGCCTCGGTGATACCAAGCTCCTGGCGGCGCGCCTGGGTGGTCACGGCGTTGAGTTTGTTTGACTGGTCACGCGCAATCAGCACCGCCCGCCGCTGGGTGATGCCGTATCGGGATTGCAGCTCGGTGGTTATCTCCTGCAGGTCTCGCCCTCGGCTATACCCGCGCATCACGATACCCTCCACATCGGTAAAGTATTGCTGCGGGATGGATCTGATGAGCGCCACATTCTCCATCACTGCCGCCTTGGCCACATCCTGCATGGCCCGCGTCATCTTGAATTCAACTGCCCAGCCTGCATCCTTGAGCGCATTCTGGAATGAGTTGTCAGTGGCCTTGATGCTTCCGGTCGTGAACCTCTTGGCTATGTCGTCGGCCATGTCGTTGAACTTGGCAATCCACAGCTTGGATACCTCGAGCACCCTGGCGGCCATCTCGGCGGCGGGGAGGGCGTCCTCAGCTATCATCGGGGGTTCCTGCCGGTACTGGGCGGTCAGCCAGTATTCTGCGGAATTACCCATCTCCTTGATGAGCCCCTCAAGCGCCTTTCGGTATTTGGCCTCAACCCCGCGATTTGCGTGGATGGCGCGGGCTGTTTTGGGTTTTTGCTTGCTTGGCATGATTTATCGCTCAAGTTGTCTTGTGTTAATTGCGCAGCGTGGTATGCTTTAATCCTACCAAACAAGCATGAGTTAATCATGAATATCAAAAACTGGAAGGATCTAAAAGTTGGCGACAATATTAAGTGTTTGATGGTGTGCAATGGATGTGAGTGCGATGACTTTGAATGCGACTGCGTAGGGGTGGAGATGTTCAAAGAAGACGAAAAATACCACGGAATGGAGTGCATAGTTACGGGATTCACAGAGCGCGGGAGAAACCACATACTCACCAACCTCACCGAGGATGGTTATTACATAGAGAAATTTGACTTTGTAAGTCGGCCATAAAAAAAGCCCCCTATTGGGGGCTTTTTTGTTACTCCTCGCCCGGCACCACATCCGGCCCCGGCACATCAGGGTAGCCGCCTTCATCATCAAACACCCCTGGCTGCACAATCTCCAGATCGCCGTCGATGTTATCCCAGCCTGAGTCAGGGTCGTCTGACAGCTGTTGGCGTGCCTCGCTCGGGTCAATGACACTGTTGGTAATGTAGATCTGCGCCTCCTGGGCCTTGTTGAAGCGGATCTCACTCTCCTCCTTGGCGCTGGTCTGCCAAAGTGACTTGAACTTGAAGGTGACCGCGTCGTCAATCTCGCCCCACTTGCTGAGCTGAATGACCTTCAGCATGGTGTCCAGTGGGCTGAAGTAGTAAGACTGCTGCACGGAGCTGATGTCATCATAGAAGGATCGGATCTCCCCATCGCTGCTCGCGTTCAGGCCGGACGGGCTGATGCCGGTGAGCTTGATTGCCGGGATCTTCGATACCGAGCACATGTGTTCCTGAGACTGGCTTTGCAGGTCAGCCAGGCCAGAAAGCGGTGTGTTGACCTGGACGATGTCCTCGGTCTCTTTGTCGAGCACTCCCATTCCGGTGTTTGACTGCATGTTGACAAATATCTCAACCCGATCAAAAAGGTCGCTACCATCATTGCCTGATAGAGTCTGCGCCATATTTGTCGCCAAGAACGTCTTGCTAAACTTGTCTATCAGATCGCTGACGGATTGCCGGGTGCGCAGCCAGTTCTCAACGTAGGGCTGTGCCAGCTGGGACATTGATATACCAGAGAAGTTATATGCCGGCTTGAGCATGTCCGGCAGCGGGCGGGTGATAATGGTCAGCAGGCGCGAGGCGTGCATCTCCCGTCCCAATACCCACCAGGTGCTGGGCTTGTAGAAGTCGGGCGCTGTCGGGTCGAGCGCGTTGTAGGCGCTGGGGCTGGTCCACATCGGCTCTATGTTAGAGAAGCCGGTCAGGCTGCCTTTCTTGATGGTGCGGGGATCCAGTATCAGCGGCACTGAAACGTCAGCCCCTTTGATGTTTATTGAGATCTGGCCACGGCCGAAGAAGCAGTCATGCTCGGCAGCCTTCTGGATGATCCCCATGACGCCGTAATACTCACAAGCCTCCTCCAGCTCCTTGATCTTGCCGGCCATCTCCTTGGCCTTAGTCCTGTCCTTGCTGGTTATCTCAATGCCCTCGCGGGTGAGCTCGGTGCTCAGCGTGGACGCAAACGCCCGGTACTCCGGACGAGTGGCCAGCGCCGCCAGGTTCTGGTATCCGGGGAATGGCTGAATATTCGCAGCATAGAGACCGCCCGCCGCCGAGTTGAGAAACTGGTAGGTTGGGCCGCAGAGGGAATCCATGGCCACGGCTGGGGTGGTGCCGGCAGGGACTACTCCGGGCATGAGCTGGGGGGGAGCCCACTTCTTGGCGCTGTCACTGGCGCGTCGCTCCATGGACTTCATCACAGCGCGGCGCATGGCGAGCTTGCGGGCCTTTTCCTGCTCCTCGGCGCGATCGGCAGCAGCCACCTTGTTGGCGGCCTTCTGCTTGGTCTTCTTTCTGTCAAATGGCCACATGGGCGCTCCTCGTGTCTGTTGGGGCTGGCGCCCAGTGAATGCTGGCTAACGCCTGCCCATAGGATACCGCATGGCGCGGGCCTTGGCTTC
>Ga0194136_1001497_pt1 | contig 11618 bp, 5 predicted proteins | sample TARM_MetaG_T3A_1_FD_134023 | JGI IMG/M metagenome (GOLD analysis project Ga0194136, IMG submission 134023) | Freshwater microbial communities from Pennsylvania, USA, analyzing microbe dynamics in response to fracking - TARM_MetaG_T3A_14 (version 2) | ecosystem: Environmental > Aquatic >...
AAGGAGAGGGGGTAATCCCTAATGAGCCGGAAAGAACTGTTAACGGAGATCGAGAAAGAACTGAACAAGAGAGCCAGCGAGGAGGACAGGAGCTTCCTGATGACGGAGATACCGAAGGCGGAAGCACTGTTGCCACGGGCGGACGAGAACAGTCAGTCATGGAAGGTCCTGATCAGAGGACTGACGAAGATGTACGCAGAACTGAACCTCCAACTCGGGATAGTGTGCGAGAAGCTGAAATATCCGACGAAACAGTGGGAGTGGAAGGACGGCCAGCCGTTGAGAGTGCTGGCGAGGAGTTACCAGGGAATAGAGGCAACGGACTGGTACCAACGTCAGCTCGGGATGATGCTGACGCCACAGGACCATCCCTGGTATCGGATAATTACGACCTAAGAAACAAGGAACCTGTTCTCCTGACTAAGGGAGAAAGAAGGAGAATAAACGACCAGGCAAGGGAGCTTCTAAACAAGAAAGAGCCACTTACGGAAGACGAAAAGGACATCCTCCGGCAGTATACCGGGGAGGGTGGTCTTTCATCCGGATCTGTAGAGGCTTTAAATCAGCACTATACAGACTACCAGACCATAAGGGCAATATACGGAGCCCTGGAAAGGTCTGGTTTTCACTTTAAGAAGGCCCTTGAACCTGCTGTAGGCTCCGGAAACTTTATCGGCAACGCCCCAAGGGGTGTTGACTGGACCACAGTAGATATCGACAGCACAAATCACCAGATAGCATCAAAACTGTATCCAGAGGGTAACCATTATCTTCTTTCCTACGAGCAGTTCAAGAAGAGTGGTTTTGACCTTGTTATATCAAACGTTCCATTTCTTCAGGAGCGAGGAGCAGGGGGGCTTAAAGTCAGGCCGGATATACAGACTCTTCACGACTTCTATTTCGTTCATTCTCTGGACAGGGTTAAGGACAACGGCATTGTGGCCTTTATAACGTCCAAGGGAACCATGGACAAGAAGAATTCCTCCGTCAGAAAGGAGATCGTGGAAAAGGCCGATGTGCTTGGAGCCTTCCGTCTGCCTGGAGGGCATTTCGAGAAGAACGCCCATACCTCCGTTATAACCGACATTATTTTTCTGCAGAAAAGGCCCGAGGGGGCTGTGCCAGGTTCGGAGCAGAAGGCCATAAACGATTCTTTCGTTAAGGCAACGGAAACAGGGGATGGAATAGTTCTCAACAACTACTATCATGACCGTATGGGATCCAACTTCCTCGGAGAAGTGGAGGTTGGGAAGGATAAAGCGAGGTTCGGAAAGATCACCTACACCATAAACGGACAGGCAGACCTTTCCCGGATCGACATAGGACCCTATAGGCCATACAAGATCCAGAAGAAGGAAAAGGCTGCTCCTGAATCCGTGGATGTTGACGAAATCCCGAGAGACTCCAAGGACTTCCAGAAATGGGCCTCTGAAAACGACATCCTTACCCGTCAGAATATAACGAGGACGGGAACGGATCGAGACGGAAACTCCTTCGAGATCAAGGAGAGAGACCCCGGATTTTCCGAGAACATCATCATAGAGTCTGATGCGGTGTACGCAGTGGATAAAGTCATAGACTTCGAGGACGTGTCTGGCTCCGCAAAGATATACCGGGAGGTCCCATACAAAGAGAGAGACAGGATAAAAGATCTTGACTGGATAAGAAGAGACGCAGCTTCCTTTCAGGAGACATCCGATCCGAAGTATGCAGAGAGCGGAAAGAAACTTATAGAGAGCTACCGGCAGATTCACAAGGTCCATCCGAAGAAAGACAAGAAGCTCCGGAAGATCTTCAAAGACGCAGGAGAGCAGACACTATTTGCCGAGCTCTCGTCATTCTTTGACGAGGACTTCAACCCCGCTCCTGTCTTGGATATACAGACAAGATATTCGGACAGCGGGAGAGCAGAGGTAACAGATGATTCTCCTCTTTCTATAAGAGCCTTCGCAAATGAGGATAACAAGGGGATTGTCGATATCTCAAAGGCAGAATACCTCTCAATGGATGAGCTCGGGGAGCTCCTTAATCACGGATACTCCCTGGTCTCCATGGATGACGGCGGTGCAGTTATCCAGAACGACGTTCTCTACTATTCCGGGAATATCTACACCAAGATAGAGGAGGCCGAAAGGGTCAAGAGGGATATTGAGCTCGGGAGAGTTGACGACGAACACTCATTGAGAGACAAGCTCGACGAGCAGATACGGAGCCTTGATGAGATAAGGCCTACGCCAAAGACCATTGATGACATAAGCTTCAAGGGAAATGAGAACTGGCTTTTGCCCATAATCAAGAAATACGGGATATGGGATATAGACAGCTCCTACGACAGGAAGAGCGGAAAGATCCAGTACGAAGCGACAAACGCAAGGGGCTTCCCTGACAGTGTGTACTCGAACTATCTTAACAACAATGTCCTCATAAAAAGAGACTTTGACCAGAGGACGCAGATGCAGGAGCCCATATCCTCATATCTGTCACGCATGAGAGAGGCCGAGGAGCACGTGACGGAGGTCGTGGAGAGCATAAAGGCACGGATCAAGAACGACGGACAGGCTATGGAGGGGATAGAGTACGCCTACAACTCGAAGTTCAGGGCATACGTGAAGCCGAATTACTCAAGGGCCCAGTATCTTATTCAGGACGTCCTTAACGAAATAGAGTCCGAGTCAGTAAACCCACGAGAGGCAGGGCAGCCGATCAGGCTTAGAAAGAACCAGATCGAATGGATAATCCAGGCCGTGTACGAGGGCAAGGGCATAAATGCCCACGACGTAGGTGGAGGGAAAACCTTTGCTTCCATAGCCCTTGCGAGAGTCCTCAAAAAGAGGGGAATAGCTCATAAGCCTCTCTTTGTTGTTCCTGCCAAGACTATAAACAAGTGGGAGAGGGACATAAGGACGCTCTTCCCGAAGTCCAGAGTTCTGAACCTCGGCCAGCTCAGCAAGGACAAACGGACTGAACAGCTCTTTGAACTCGCCAACAATAACTTCGACTACGTGGTCATAAGCCACGAGGGATTCAAGTCTATAAAGCTCCCCCTGGACCTGGAGATGAAGTATTTCGACGACGTTGTGAACGAGCACGTTGACGATCCGGATATGAAGGGGAGTCAGGCCGCAAGGAACATGGAAAAGATAGAGAAGTATCGCACGGTCCTGAAGGAGGCCGAAAGAGATTCAAGGCTGACCTTTGACAAACTGGGAATAGACGCGATCATAGCCGACGAGGCTCATGCCTTCAAGAACATAGGCATACGGGGAGAGTTGAACAAGTTCGGGCTCGGGGCAGCCTTTGGATTCAGCAACCGGCAGAAAAACAGAAAGGATCCAAAGACCGGGAAGATAATGTACGGAGAAAACGGCAAGCCGCTGAAAGAGGATTCCGTATCGCTCATGTCCTCAAAATCCTACGACTTCCGGTTCAAGTCCAACTGGATCATCGAGAACAACAACAATAAGAACGTATTTCTTCTCACTGCCACTCCGACGCCCAACAAACCCATGGAGATATACACCATGCTGAGACACCTCGGCAAGGACATCTTTGACGAGTACGGACTTGGAAGGGACATCGACTTTTCGAACAACTTCTTCCATCTCGGAACGGTGCAGAAGCCCGACGACCCCGGACAGACCAAGAACGTCCTCTCCGCCATAATCAACGCCCTTGAGCTGAGGGGGATACTGAACCGGTACGTTGACAAGATATCCATAGAGGATATGCCATGGATCAAGATCCCGGAGGCAAAGGAGTACCGGCAGTTCCTGGACATGTCGGAAGAATACCGCCTCATAGCTGAGGACCTTGCCGAGAGACAGACCAGAGCAGGAAGTGGGAGAAAAGGGGCCGGAGAAGACAACATCATTGCCATATACTCTGGAGGAAGAGCCGCCTCTGTCGACCCGAGGCTCTACGGAGGGGAACACGCAAACGTTGAAGTTGACGTTAGGTCCTACGATCCTGGCGACGACAAGATCCAGTGGACCATCGAATCCGTGGCGGAGGTTGCTAAAAAGAACAGAAAAGCAGGGCAACTGATATTCCTCGACAAGGTGGGCTGGGAGCAGATCGAAAACGAGAAGCTCGCAGAGGACATGCACAGCGAGATAAAGAGTTCCCTCGTGGATATGGGGTTCAAGGAGAAGGAGATCGCCATAATCAACGGCAAGTATGTAACCAACCCCAAGACCGGAAGAGAGGTTGCGAGCGGAGACAAGAACCAGAGGAAGCAGGATATTGCCGACATGTACAACGAGGGCAAGGTCAAAGTAGTCATAGGATCTACCGACTCCATGGGAGAGGGCATGGATCTCCAAGTGAAGACCACGGACATATATCACCTCGACATTCCCTGGACTCCCGGAGGATTCCGTCAGCGAAACGGCAGGGGCCTGCGGTTCGGAAACGAGAATGATTCCGTAAACATCCACTATCTTCTCATGAGGGGGACCTTTGACGCCATAAGCATGGACGTTGTGATGCACAAGAAGGGATGGAACGAGGCCCTCTACGACAAGGAGGACGCCGACGTAATTCCCACTGCCGAGGAAATGGCAGGAGGGGCTATTCCTCCAAGGGAGCAGCTTCTTATCGAGCTTGAGACAGACCCGATAAAGAAACAGCAGCTTATACTGAGCTTCGACTACAAGAGGATGCAGGGAGAGCTCGGAGAGTACAATCAGGCTGCCTACCGAATAAGGAACCGTATCAGCACCGCACGAGAGGCGATAAAGGCCAACAGGCTGAGGCTCCAGGAGCGAGAACAGAAGCTGAGGGAGTCCAGTCCCAACGAGAAGATAAAGGACGAGAAGAAGCGTAAGGAACAGCACGAGAAGAGCAAGGCTTTTCTCAGAAAGGGTATAGAGACGTCCAAGAGGAAGATTCAGGAGATCGAGGACAAAATAACAACTCTCGAAAAGACCCTGGATGAGCTTGGAGAAAAGGCGAGAGACGCGAACGAGAGAATAAGCAGGTTCGAGGAAAGCTACCTCGACGAGGAGAAGAACTTCAGGAGAGACGTAATCGAAAGGCTTGCGGCAACAGAGGACAACCTCGACAACTCTCCGGCTCCGGACGAGAATTCCGGGACGGACACTGCCGAAGAGTTAGACCCTGACGAGGAGGTAACACGGAGGATCAACGAAGCCTACGAGGAGAAAACTCCACCTGCCGGAGCCTCTGTCAAGTTTCTCAGGCCGGACGCTCTCATAAAGGCCCTGGACAGCAGAAAAAAGAACCAGGACGTCAACGACTTCTTTGTCAAAAAAGACAAGAAGAAAAAGGACAGCGAGAGTGATCCCCGGACCTTCGAATTCACCGACAAGGAGATGGAGAAGGCCCACAAGGCGTACTCAAGGGGCATCGACAAGGAGAGTACGTGGAGCAAACTGCTTGAAGCCTTTATGGACATGAAGAACCGATCCACAAGGACATTCAGGCATCTTCCCGGCGGAGCTCCCTTTGCGGTGGCGAGGCACGTTCTTTTACAGCTCAAGAGAACCATACCCTCTGCCCAGATGGAGGCGGAGGAGAAGATCAGTGCCGTTCTTACCAAGGACACTCAGGACGGAGTGCAGCTCTACGATAGAACAGACCTTGACCTTTTCACGAGAAAGGTCTATCTGGAGGACTTCGCAAGAGACGCAAGGGAGGGACTCGCTCTTCCAGTAGGATACACGGAGGAGAACGTCAACCTCGAACTGCAGAGGCTTAACGAGCACATTCGGGAGAACGCCCCGTGGATCCTCGACAGCTATCACCTGAGGACGGAGATATGGAGAAAGACCAAGAAGGAATATATTCGTCAGGCAGGAAGGGCCGGAACCAACATGTCCAAGAAGTTCACCAAGGGAGATACCTACTTCAGACATCAGGTTCTTGCTCACATGATGGACAGCGGCAGCTCCATATACGGGACAGGCAGCAAGCTCAAGTCCCCCGTCACGAGGGGATTCCTGAAGGAAAGAAAAGGCTCGGAGCTTCCCATAAACCTCAACTACGCACAGGCTGAGTTCGAGGTCCTTGCCCAGACCCTTGCGGATACCCAGGTATGGGAGACCATAGCGATCATTGACGAACATTACAGCATAACCGACAGACTCAAGAAGATGGCCGTTGAGATGAACAACAACAACTTCAAGGAGCTCATGGAGGAGCTCGTGAGAATAGAGCAGAATGCAGAGACCGTGGACGAGGACGTAAGGGATGAGGCTCAAAAGAGAATAAACAAGCTGTCCCAGAAACAGGCAATAGCCCTCTCGAAACTGAGCGAGCTTGCCGCAATGGGAGAACTTCCCACAGGACCCAAGGGGGAGTTTTCACGGTTTGTTAGTGAGCTCGGCGACTATTATCTCCTGAAGAAGGAGAACAAAAAAGACGGTGTTGACGTCGGCAAGCCTCAGTTCGACCACAAGGAACTGATGAGGTACCTCTCCTGGCTGTCGAAACAGGAGGGAGACGGACAGGAGACCATCCTTTCCAGGACCTTCTTCAAGGGAGTTGCCGAGAAGAAAAAGGCCATAAAGGCCACGCTGAAGGCCGGAAATATCGAGGAGATCAACTGGAAAGATCTTGTTCCGGACGACTACACCATCTACCAGCCGAGGGAAGGCTCTGTCTTCTATAAGGCTTACACCATACCCGAACAGATGGCGGAAAGCATAGCCTCTGGGCTTCTGACGGGACTCGACCTCACTCCCAATCAAGTAAAGGCCGTTCTCGCAAGAGGGCCGAGACACAGGGAGATGTGCATACCAACTCCCCTTGCTGCCACTCTGGAAGAGCTCAATCCCATGGGGCACAGGCAGGACGGGCCTTTTTCCGGTCTGTATCATGCCGGAATAAGGACTCTGAAGAAGTTCTGGCTCTATGGACCTACGAACTGGGTAAAGTACGCTTTCCGAAACCTCACCGGTGACAGCGAGGCTATGGCCCTTGGAAGACAGTGGGACACGCTGAACCCGAAGCACATGAAGAGGGCGGCATGGGAGCTCTACCAAGCTATAACGGCACACAGGAAACCTTCTCAGGAGTTCCGGGACTGGGCACAGATGGGCGGTTTCATGACCTTCGACAGGATACAGGAGCTCGGAGAGCTTCAGACCCTTGAGAGGCTTGAGCACCTTCAGATCCCCAACCAGACTGCCCTTGAGAAGATCAGGGACAAGACCTGGGACCGCTACTGGAGAACCATAGACAAGGCGGAGGGAATAAGAGAAGGGATACTGAGATATGCAAGCTACCTCTCATACCTTGAACAGATGGAGAAGAACGAGAACGGAGAGCCGAACAACTTCGGAGCCTCCAATCGCGATGAGATAATGGCACTTCCAAGCAAAAAATGGAGGGCCTTCCGTCTGTCCAATACCCTTGCGGGAGGATACGACGAGCTAACGGAGACCGGAGAATGGATGAGGCGGAACATATGGCCTTTCTGGAGCTTCCAGGAGATAAACCTGAAGAGATACTACTGGACGTTCAAGAACTCCTACATCGACGGCAAGGTGGCCCAAAAAGCCGGAGAATCCGTTATGGGAACGGCCATAAGAAGCTCTCCCTTCATCGCAGCGAGAATAGGTTCCTTCGCCATAAGGGCAAGCCTCTGGTGGGCAGCCATGATAGCCTTCAACAAGGCTTTCTGGCCCGAGGAGGAAGAGAACCTGCCGGAGCACGTTAAGAACAGACCTCACCTGATCGTGGGCAAGAACGACGCAGGAGAGGTGAAGGTGATGACCAGGCTCGGGCTTCTGCCGGATCTCCTGGAATGGTTCGGAGACGAAACTCCTCCGAGATATGCCCGTGAATGGCTCAACGGCAACATGACCATCAAGGACATTGGCGAGGAGATGGCCTTCGGAGTCATAAACAAGACCGTATCCGGGACTTTCCCCTTCATGAAGTTCTTCTACGAGATGTCCAGCGGAAGGTCCACCTTTCCTGACGTGAGAAGACAGAGGCAGATACGGGATAAGTGGGAGTATCTCTACGACTGGGTTGGCCTCGGAGACTTCTACCGGGTGGCCACGGACCTCCCCGACAAGGGATGGACGGACCTTGCGGAGAGGGCTCTTTCCAACAAGTATGATCCTATGGAAAGTTCCTATTGGGACACCGTTTCCAGGGTATACGAGTGGAAGGAGGATGTCCTCGGACAGAAGGGGCAAAGCTACTATGAATCTCCGAAGTCCCAGGCCCTGTACTATTACAAGAAGTCCATAAGGTACGGAGACAAGGAAGCCGCAAAGAAATACCTTCTGGATTACTTCAGGGCAGGGGGAACAGCGAAGGGATACGAGCAGTCAATGAGGTGGCTTAACCCCCTTGCTGGAATCGCAAAGAAGTATTGGCCTGTCTTCTACAACTCCCTGGACGAGGGGGAGAAGAAGGCTTATAAGAGGGCAATGGCCTACTATCAGCAGATGCTGAACGTGGGCCCATGAGAGACGAGAGTCAAATAGAGAGGAGGATCCTTTCCAGGGTCCTCCTTTTTTTATGAGAAAGGAGGTGTCCATATGACTTATCGTACAAACACAGATGACTACAATCTTTTCATCGAAGCACTGGAATTCGTTCTCGACAAGGAGGGCGGACTTAACGACGATCCCGACGACAGGGGAAACAAGGGAGGAGTCACCTGGAAAGGCGTCACACCGGGTGCTCTTGCCGCAGCGAGAAGGGTAGGAATAACGGACAAGTCCAGAACCACGGACCTCACGGACAAGGACATCGAGGATATCTACTATCAACTCTTCTGGAGAGGTGCACACTGCCACGAGATACCGGATCCCCTGTGCTTTCCGATGTTCGACATATCCGTAAACCACGGAGCCGGAGGAGCAGTTCACATTCTGCAGGAGACGCTCAACGACTTTTTCCGGGATGAGCACGAGGTAGCTGTTGACGGTGCATGGGGACCTCAGACACACAAGGCACTCATGCTCTTTGAAAGGCTATCAAAAATAGTTGGTGATACGGAGGCAGGGAAGTATCTGGAGCCTCTTGTGGCCATAGCCTCATGTGTGGCACTTTACGAAAGGGCCGAAACCTATGCGGAGATTGTGGAGAGCCGCCCGGTGAACAGGAAATACTTCTACGGCTGGATCAGGCATCGTGTAAAGGACCTGGGCAAGCGACTGGGGTTTTAATCATGTTTAACGATCCCAATTTCAGAGCTTTTTTCAAGTCCATGGACAAGAAGCTTGACAAGGTTGCCGACTCCCAGGACAGCATACAGGAGAGGCTCGCCCATATCGAACAGCAGCAGATGGATCAGAAGTCCGTCTGCATCGAGCGACACAATATGATCGAGGCACACGAGAGGCGGATAAGGCAGATAGAGATAAACGAGAGTAAGACAAAGTGGAAGCAGCTTTTCCTGACCGGTTCGATTGGTGGGGCTATTGGCTTTGTCTGTGCCAAGTTCAATATCCCTATACCCAAGATATTTGGAGGTTAGACGTGAAGAGAACGAGGTGTGAAATCTACAGCAGGGTCGTGGGCTTTCTCTCTCCTGTCTCACAGTGGAACAGGGGAAAGAAGGAGGAATTCAGGGACCGAGTGACCTTTAAAGGAGAGGAGGTGGAAAACAGAAATGCTTAAATCTCTATCTGAACTAATACCCGGAATAGCACAAATAGCAGATGATCTCGTAACAAGCGACGAAGAGGTAAGGGCAAAGATCCTTGAAGAGAAGAGAATAGACACCGATGTAGTAAAGGCCCGGCTTGGAGTGCAGAGGGCATGGCTTTCCAGCAAGAGTCCCTATGTCGCCGGAGCCATACCCACGATACTGTGGATGATATCGCTGGTGATATTCTTCAACCATATACTCGCTCCGATTCTGGAGTGGGCGACAGTCAAGGATGTTCCCATCCTGGATCTTCCGGACTATTACGTAGGTTTCGGGAAGTGGATAGTCCTGGGGCTGTTCGGCAAAAAGGCATGGGACAGCTCGGAGGTAAAGATCGGAGGAGTCTACAGTCCCAAAAGGGATTAACATGTCCTAAGGGGGCATTACGGTGTCCCCTCTGTAAAGGCTTCACTCGCTGAGCCAGCCTGGCAGATCAGCGAGCTATCCGGAAATTCCGGACATCCGGCAATAATGAATTAATCACCACAATACGGAGGTGTTCGTAATGCAATTTATGATAACCGCAGTGCTGATAGTCCTGTTCTTTGTTTTTATCGAATGGGACAAGAACAGAAAGGGAAGGAAGGGACCCATCGGCAAGATTCTCGGCAGAAAACTGTTTAAATACTGACATTTACTTGCAACGACAATAAACTGTGCGATAATTAAGATAGAGACGAGAGTTATATTTTCATCATTCTCTCCTTCCTATTTTCAGGGATCCTTGTGATGGGGGATCCCTGTATCATTTTTAAGGTGTCATATAATATATGTTATGTTGCATTGTTCAGAATTTTGCAGTAAATTGCCTTATTCTTTCCTGAATCTGGCTTGCACTCTTTTTTATCATTTCCAGGTTCAGTCCTACCTTTATTCCGCACCTTTCCGCATTTTCGGCCCACTCCTTGCCGGTAACCGTGACTCCTATATCACGCACTCTTGTCATTATCACAGATCCGGCATCAATTATTCTCCTGGATCTTTCAAGATCCTTCTGAGATGGCTCCCATTCCTTTTTCAGAACTCCCTCTGCATAGAGTTTGGGCTGCTCGGCCTTGGGCAGCGAATAGACTATAAGAGACACGAGAAAATCCTCTTCCCTACCTTGTGAAAAAAGCCACTTGTAGAATCCCTGCGAAATGTCCTCCGGTGCTTTTCTGGCTGCGAGAGTTGCGAGAAAGAAGGAGCGAAGTTTTCTCTTTTTCTCGGCTTCCTTTCCAAAGGGGGTTATATCTGACCCCGGGTTATATTTAACCCCGGGTGATATATGACCCGGGTTATTTTCTACCCCCTGTTCAATAGTACCCGGGTTATATTTAACCCTCCCCTTTTCTGAATCAGTAGTAGTGGTTTTAAAAGAATTTAAATAACTACTACTACTGTCTATAAGGGGGGGTGTAAAATAACCCTCCCCTACTGAGGCTCGAAGGTCGATATAAATGCCCTCTACTCCACTCTCCCCTTTCGCGATAAGGCCCGAATTTTCGAGCTTTGATATACGTTTCCTCAGATTGTTAACATCCATGTCGATAGTTGCGGCTACTTGATTTATCGAAATCGTGCCGTGCCCTTCCGGAAGAAATTCCCAGAGCATAAAGAGCAGCCCCAGGAAAGAGAAATTTCGACATTCCCCGTAGGCTTTAACTGTATAGGTGGGGGTTATATATAACCCGGGTTGTTTATCACCCTGGGTTATATCTGACCGGGTTATTTCTGACCCCGGGTTATATTTAACCCGGGTGATATCTGACCCCTGTCTGTTATAACCCTGGGGTGATATCTGACCCCTGTCTGATTCAACCCGGGGTTGTTTATCACCCGGGTTATTTTTAACCCCTGTATCTTCCTCTTTTTTTGACTTACTTATCATTCCGAGGATGGAGCTTCCGAGGATATCCTCGGTCTCGTCCTGGACGCTTTTATACTGCTTCTGCCATTTCTCGCTCGGTTTTTTATCTTGACGGGACATTCAAGCCCACTTCCT
>Ga0194136_1001499_pt1 | contig 11606 bp, 11 predicted proteins | sample TARM_MetaG_T3A_1_FD_134023 | JGI IMG/M metagenome (GOLD analysis project Ga0194136, IMG submission 134023) | Freshwater microbial communities from Pennsylvania, USA, analyzing microbe dynamics in response to fracking - TARM_MetaG_T3A_14 (version 2) | ecosystem: Environmental > Aquatic >...
ATCCTAATCATTATATTTCGTCCCTTCGTATGTACTTATAGATATTATAACATTGATTATAGAACTTAAATATACATAATAGTTTAACCAAATTAACTGCATATATTTTTAAAGTAGCTCCATAAAAAACACCTACAAGAGTAGTCATTACTATTTAAAATAGAACTATAATAACAGTTTTAGCATTAAAGGTATTGTAATTATCGATATTATTGTAGTAAAAAATACAATAACTGTTGCATACTCCTTTTCCTTATTATAGCCCTCAGCAAAAATAGATGTCATTATGGCAGCCGGCATTGCTGCGAGAATTACTAAGGAATTAGTTATAATTGACACGTCATTAATTATTTTTAAAACAAAATATATAATCCCAGGTATTAGAAACAGTTTTAATATAATACCATAGTAAACAGTAATGTCCTTTGCATAGTTTCGTATATTAACCTTTGAGAGTATACCACCTACTATTATCATAGATAATGGTCCTGTTATATTTGCTATAGACCTTATACTGGTAAGGAACATATCGGGAATTTTTATGTTAAACGCCATTATCATTATACCAATTAAAACCGCTATAATTGATGGATTCATGATTACTTCTACTACTGTCTTTTTAAAATCCTTATATACGCCTTCTCCTCTAACCCGTTCCTTAAATAGCATAATACCATATGTCCAAATGAACATCACATAGAACATCTGAAATATAGAGCCATATAGAATACCCTCCGACCCATAAATGGCATTTAAAATAGGAAATCCTACGTAGCCCGTATTAGTAAATACATTTGAAAATTGCAATATAATTTTTCTATCCCCTTTTATCGGAAACAGTAATATGTAAGAAACGATTCCTATAAGTACAAAGGTAATTATACTAAGGTAAAAGGTTTTTACCACATTGGTTTTAACAGAGTCATCATAGGTGAGAATAAATGATGAAATTATAAGGAAGGGTAGAGCTATGTTTAGGAGAATATCAGTTAATCCCCTATTTATCTCATCTGTGATTATATTCCTCCTAGTAGCATAAACCCCTACTAGCATAATCAAAAACAAAGAAACAACGCTGTTAACTATAGTAGATATATCCATAGACAGTCACCCTCTCCTTAAAGTATTTTTAATTTATATTCATCAAAACAGTCCTATACCACACCTATATTTATCAGATCTTTATAAGTATATGAACTAACTAAAAGATGGTATAATAAAAACTAAATATAAATTTTACTAAGGGAGTTTTAATAATGAGAAGAAGAAAAAAACCTGGATCCGTAGATAAACTATTGAGTTATACAAATTATTTATGTACTGAACCAGAAAAATATAAGGGTAAATGGAACGAATTCTTTGAATCGTCCCACACAATACATGTTGAACTAGGAACTGGTAGAGGCCAGTTTATTACTACCCTAGCTGCACAAAATCCTCATATAAATTTTATTGGTATTGAAATTAAAGAAGAAGTGTTACTAAAGGCGGTTGCGAAGGCTTCAGAGCAGAATTTAAGCAATATTACTTTTCTTTGGTATGATATCAATACAATAGATGAAGTTTTTTCAGAAGGAGAGCTCGAGCGAGTTTATATCAATTTCTGTGACCCATGGCCTAAAACGAGATGGTCTAAACGAAGACTTACCCATAGAACCTTTCTAGAAAAATATTTATGTATGCTAAATGAAAACGGAGAAATCCATTTTAAAACTGATAATGAAGATCTCTTTGAGTTTTCCCTTAACGAACTGTCTGATATGAATTTGCAATTATCTAATATTACATTTAACCTACATAATGGCGATGGGCAAAATATTGTTACTACAGAGTATGAGGATAAATTCTCTTCCATGGGCATGAGAATCTATAGATGCGAAGGTAAAAAAAGATTATAATACTCTTATACATTTATTAATACAAATATTGCATTGAGGTGGAGATTATGAGTAGAGTTGGACGAAGAATAAATGAAGAAAGAATGAAAAAAGGTATTACCCCTAAGCAACTGGGTAAAAAATGTGGTGTAGCTGAATCATATATTTTAGAAATTGAAAGTGGAAAGAGGATTCTTAATGATAAGCTTATTTCACAAATCTCTAAGGTGTTAGGTGTCAATCTTGATGATAACATTATTGATGAAACCCCTACTAAACAAGATAGTAGAACAGATGGAAATAAAAATACACTTCAGAAACCAGGGGTAGCTCCAATAAAAAGAAGTGATGTTGAACCATTACCCCAATGGGAATTAGCGTTTTCAAATATTATAAAACAAGTACCTATATATAATATTGAATTAACAAAAATTAAGGGTAATAGAAGTTTCCCTATTGTCGATAAAAAAGTAGAAGGATATAATCCAGACAAACTAATATACATAGAAGCACCGGATGACAGTCTAAACCAATACAGAATCCTTAAGGGAGATAGATGTCTTATATATTTAAATCAAGAGTTTATAAGTGGTGGATTCCATCTAGTAGAATATGATCAAACTAAATATTTACGAAAAGTTAAACGACTTGAGGGTAATAATATTCAGCTAATTGATGGTAATAAAAATGATAAATCTGTTATTAAAAACATTAAAGAAGTAAAGATATTAGGACGACTAATTAGGGTCGAAGTAGATTTTTCGAAATAAGCAAATAAGCTACTAAGGTGGGTATTAATTACCCGCTTTTTTTAATATCTGTAGGACCCTTAAATTATTTTCATTATTTTTACTATTTCCGCCATACTAATATAGATTATTAACTATAACTTATTAGGGGAAATGTACATATGTTTGGAGCCAAGTATATTAAATTTAGCAGAGATTTATGGGTTCTATTATCATCAATTTTAATTATACATATTGCAGCATACTTAATCGTACCTATATTTCCAATATTATTAAAGACAGAGAAGAACTTAAGTCCAACTAATATTGGAATTGTAATAGGGGCTGGCTCTTTATTTATTCAGCTCGGAAGCATTCTTGCAGGTCTACTGGGTAATCGGGTTGGTAATCACTGGACTCTAATTATCGGTAATCTTTGTCAGGCAATAGCACTTCTAGGTTTTGGTATTACATCATCTTTTTACATTTTAGCTTTCTTTTCAGCAATGAATGGTATCGGAACAGGAATCTATATTCCTACTATTAAAGCAGCCATTTCATATGTGGCAACTGAAGGTCAAAAAACTACAGCCTTTTCCCTACGTGGGGTTGCTGCCCATGGGGGTACTGCCTTAGCAGGTATCCTTATTTTTTTCACTGCTACAAACCGTAATTTCTATATAGCAAGTACGATTTATATCTTACTAATGTTAGGTTCTTGGATATTTATGCCTAGGGATTGCGGAAATCAACCTTGTCCAACCTTAACTCTACGTTCGTACATAGGTATATTTAAAGATAGGCATTTTCTATTTTTCAGTCTTGTTTCTGCTCTAATATGGTCATTGCACACCCAACTAGGTTTATTACTCCCCCTAAGGGCCGATACTATTTTAAAGGATAACAGTCCACTGGGTACCATTTGGACTATCTCAAGTCTATCTGTCATCTTAGTTCAACCGTATATTTCTAAAAATCTCTTAGAGAAAAAAAGTTTATCCACATCTATTACGATTGGCGTAATTCTTTTAGGTGTTGGTATTACAATTATTGGTTTTTCTTATAGTTTTTATCTTCTATTAATAAGTTCTTTAGTATTCGTACTAGGCGAAATGTTTGTAATGCCGGTTCTAGATAGTATCACTAGTAAGATTGCAGATCCTAGTCTAATAGGCGTGTATTTTAGTGTAGCTAATTTCGCTTCGGGAATAGGGGCTGCTTTAGGAAACTTTACCAGTGGAAAACTAATAGATGTTTATGGAATAAGGCAATCCTTAATACCATGGTTTATATTAGGCGGATTCACAATTTTATTAGCTTTTATAGTACAACTACCCGTTATAAAGATGTTTACAAATTCTAAACCCAAGTAGTTACCCTTAAAGAATTAAATTCAAATAAGCAAATGATGTAGGTCATTATTTACCCACATCATTTTTTATGTTTAAATTAAAATCCTATTATAAATTCTACACACATTAGTATAAGTTCCTTTTAGTCATGCTTGTGCATATGTTAAATGTAGACAAATAGCTTTTCTTTAGTGATACATTAAGATAAATCTATGTTGAAATATTTATATTGGAGGTATAGAAATGCATCTACGAGATAAAATGATGCATCATGGGATACTAATGCAGGATCCAATGATAGCTAAATTTTTACCAGAAACCATTTGGTATAATCATGAAAACTTACACAAAATGCTAGATAGATACCCTGTATTATACTTGAAACCAAACAATAAGAGTGGTGGCGAAGGTATAATACGCGTAAAATCCACTGGTGGAAGTAATTATCTAATAACCTTTGAAAGCACCAATAAAAACGTCCATAAAACTGCTTTAAGTGTGGAACTAGATAAAATTATTTTAAACCCTAAAAAATATATAATTCAGCAAGGGATAGAGTTATCCACTTACAAAAATAAACCATTCGATATTAGGATAGTACTACAGAAGGTCTATGAGACCTGGAGGCTAACCTTAACTTCTGCAAAGGTAGCTGTTTATTCCGATTCAATAGTAACCAATGTGTCAAAGGGAGCAAAAGATTATTTGCTACACGAAGTACTTGAGAAATATGATCAAAAACAAAATCCTATGGCTACCTTCCGTGAAATTATCGATCTATCCCATCAGATAGCAACTAAACTTGGTAAAAAAATTCCTGTAAGAATTATTGGACTAGACCTAGCTATAGATGTACAGGGTAACATATGGTATATCGAGTCAAATACAGAGCCAGCATGTGAACAATGTCTTCTAGTTAACGACCATATTTCCGTTAGTAAATATAAGTATGTTACTAAAATCCAAAATCAATCGAAAACAAACAAAAAACAGAAATAGTTCGATTATTTATCGATCGACATATAAAAAAAATAACTAGAAAGGATTGAAAAAGTTAATGACTAATATAACTATTCCAAGTTTTACTCTAAACCGACAAAATGACCTTTTGCAAGAGGATTTACTAAAATGTATTACTAAGGTTTTAAATAAGGGAGTGTTTATACTTCACGAAAATGTTACCGAAATAGAGGAAAATATGGCAAATTACTGCCAATCTAGTTATGGTATTGGTGTATCCAGTGGGAGTGACGCTCTCTATTTGTCACTATTGGCATGCGGAATTGGCCCAGGGGATGAAGTAATAACAACTCCTTTTACTTTTTTTGCTACTGCCTCATCAATTAGTAGGACTGGAGCAAAACCAGTTTTCGTGGATATAGACCCTAAGACCTTAAATATCAACTCTAATTTGATTAGGCATAAAATAAACAGTAATACGAGAGCAATACTCCCTGTGCATTTATTTGGATGTCCTGCTGATATGAGGCCTATTACTGATATAGCTGGAGAATATAACTTATTTGTTATTGAGGATGCTGCCCAAGCAATAGGTGCTAAATATCAAGATAAAAAAATAGGGTCCTTTGGAGATGCTGCGTGCTTTAGCTTTTTCCCAACGAAAAATCTTGGTGCTTTAGGAGATGGGGGCATGATCGTTACAAACAATCATTCAATTTCAGAACAAATTAAATTATTACGACTACATGGGGCCAAGAAAAAGTATCACCATGAAATATTTGGGTTTAACAGTCGACTAGACGAATTACAAGCCGCCATATTAAATATAAAATTTAACTTTATTGAACTATGGAATAGTAGACGACGTGAAATCGCTCATTTATACAATAGTCTATTTGAAAAACTCATTGATATTGATAAAATGGGAATTAGGCTGCCTATAGAATCTAAAGATACCTACCACGTTTATCATCAATACACAATCCAAACAAATAAAAGAGATGAATTGCAGACTCATTTGAAAAAGCAGGGTATCGCATCTACGGTTTATTATCCCGTACCTTTACATCTTCAAAAAGTATATTCATCCTTAGGTTATGGACCTGGAAGTTTACCAGTATCTGAACTGGCCTGTAATCAAGTTCTCTCCTTGCCTATGTTTCCTGAACTGACAAATGACGAAATAAAAACTATTGTTGAAAGTATCGCTGACTTTTTTTACAACTAATTATAATTTTAGGACTATCTAAAACGATTTCTACATCGTTAAGATAGTCCCTTTTTTTAAATGGTATCAATAATTAGATAAGGTGGATTATTTTCAATATATTTAATATCCTTATTTTTCATCTTAATGTAGATACCAAAGTTTAGTTTTTTATCATTTCTCCACTTCTTTTTAAACTCAGTTACATCAATTCTTAGCTCAGTTTTGTTTGGCAAACCTTTTAAAATTTTCTTTACTTTTGATCTGGATGGAAAATCCCCTTTGTTTATGTCCTTTGGACTCCAATCACTTGTAATTTCCCTAACATCTACTACAAAGGACTCCTTAGCCTTTATTAGTGGTATATTAACATACATAGAGGTTATTTTCATATCAGGTGGTATGCCTACCAACTTGAAATATACAAATATTTTATCCTTATAAACGGATAACCTACTGGGAATTAAAAACATTTTTTTTTCTAAAGAAACCAATACAATCACCCTTTCTTGATATACTACACCCTGAGTATTACAACTTCTCATAAATTTGACATAATTGATTTGTTACAACTTCAATATCATGATACTTCATTACATATTGGCGGCCTGCATGACCTAACTCAACTATTCTTTTAGGATCATTAACTAGGTTAAGAATTACACTGTAAATATTATCAGGATTTGCATTTACTATTGGTACATCCGACGTAAGATTAGCCCTTACATCTTCTCTTATATATGCGATGACGGCCTTACCCATTGCCATTGCCTCTACACTTAGCATTCCATATGAACCACAAAGTAGCTGATCTATAACTATATCCGCTTCCATATATGCTTGCAGTGCTTCTAAATGACTCATTCTTTCAATGGTTATATAGGATACGTCTCTCTTCTCAGTTAATTTCCTCATTGCCTGCTCCACATAAGCTGAACCCTTGAACTCTCGATCCGTTGGGGCATGAATTATCTTTATATTACCATTGTCAATTTTAGGATAAATGGCTTTAAAACCGTTAACCTTACAAGCTAAAGGCATGACATAAACATTTTTATAATAATCCTTTACATAGAAATATACTTCCTGATCTTGAACAATTGCAGTATCAATATATTTAGATAAATATTCTAAACGTTTTTTGATCTCCTCATCGCTTAAATAACTCTTTGGTAAACTATACGGGTTATACTTCTTTATCATCTCCTGGGTTCTTACATCATTTCCCCAGTGGTGCATAACTAACTTATTATCTTTACACAAGAATGATATATCTTTATTATCAATCATAAACGTATTACCATTATGAAAATGGACAATATCACAGTACTTATCTAGAACATTTATAAACTTTACTAATTCATAAGAATCTGTATTTATTATATTTTTACTGTATTTCAAATAGCTCTGAAACCAGTTATACCCGCTGGCATTGTGCCCCTTTTTCCTCAATCCATCACAAAGAATTCCTATTTGACCAGCTATTTCTGTTGGTGCATGAATAATATTCACACGAGTCATCCCCTTAGTAGTTCTATACTCATTAGAACTTTACGTCTACTAATACATATTCTGTATAGAGAATAATTGTGAGGAGGAATTTTATTTGTCTCATAACTTTTTATCAGCAGATAAACTTTGTATTCAAAATCATTTAGCAGTCCTCCCCTGCGGAGACATTGCGGAACATAAAATTATGAATTGGACTATAGAGGATTTAAAGCCATACGCTTCCTATATGTTAGAAGGTAAGGGTATCGATACTATGTTTGGTGGGTTGATATTTAATACGATTAGTTCAAGAGAAAATCGCTACATCTACCCACTATACGCCTCCTTTGGTGAATTAGCAGATAAGACTGACTGGCAATTAGCCATCGATAATCTATTTAAAAGAAATGCTAATTTCCATGCTGCAGCATTAACTAATAGAAAGTTAGACATTTGGGTAACGATACCTTATCCATTAAATCTACAAAGTAATTTTGGTACAATAAATATGAGCAGTTTAAATTTTGAGTATGACAGTGATAGATTACTTGCATTGAAGTGGTGGGTGGATACTTTTATTAAACGTTGGGAAAAAGAGAAACAATTATATGATACGCTTAAATTTCGCGGCTTTGTATGGCAAAAAGATTCCATCGCAGATCAAGACTTAACAATAGTCAAGGGTATTAATCAATTTATTCATGAGCATAATTATTTAACTATGTGGCTTCCTAATTATGGTTCAAGTAACGTTAATGATTGGGAAGCATTAGGTTTCAACTTAGTTACTATTAACCCTAATTATTATGGGAATACAAACCATGATTATAGATGGATTAATAATGCAGCTGCCTTCGGTAAGTTTTATCACACTGGTATTCAAATTTACTATGGAAAAGGAAATATTTTTAATGAGACTCATTTTACTGACTACTTAAATCTAGGTCTACCCCAATATAATGATTATATGAAGGATTGTCTATTAGTTTGCCAATTCCCCAATCAACACTTAAAAGATGTCTATGAGAATAGGGTAGTTGATTATATCAGGCTCTATAGCTTTATAAAAGGTATTTATTCAAAGGTACACTATTTGAATATTCCATACTAAGTACAGAAAAGTAAAACAACTCCTAATATATAGAAGGAGTTGTTTCTATTTTTATTTATTTAATAGTTTTCCATATATTAATAAAAGTTTATCTGTTACAGCATTTCTTTCATGATACTTCTCAACATACTTCCTTCCTTTTTCACCTATACTCTTCCTAAGTTTTGCATCCTCTAGTAGCATTTTTATTCTCTCCTTTACATTATCAGGATTACCACTGATTATAGGCAAGTCTGCAGGGAACTTATCTTTTAAATCCGGACGTATATAGGTTATTACAGGTTTTCCTAATGCCATTGATTCTACGCTTAAAAGTCCATAGGATCCACAAAGGATTTGATCTACAATTATATCTGCTTTTTTGTATAGATCAATTACTTGATCATGATTCATCTTTTCTACACGCACATAGTCAAATTCATGTGTAGCCCTTAGCTCATCAATTGCCCTTTCCACATACAATGTCCCCTTAAACAATGGGTTAGTAGGGGCATGAAGTATAAGAGGTCTTTTTTTTTGTTCATCAGGATAATGTGGTGTAAAACTACGTAAGTCTATAGCTATAGGCAATACATGAACCTTCTTATAGTACTTTTCCACGTATGGTAACACCTCATAGTCCTGTACAATAGCCTCTGGTATATACTTTGATATACTTAATAGTTTTTCATGTATATCCTTATTTGGCGGTGAATCCCCGGTATATACATATGGATTATTTAATCGTGCCATATCATGAAACCGTACATCATTTCCCCAATGGTGCATTATCATCTTTTTACCTTTTTGTTCAATTTCTTTCAAATCCCTATAGTCATACCATGCAGAAATTCCATAATGATAATGGAATAAATCATAAAAATTGAGAATATGCTTAAAGCTTTTTTGAATAGCCTGTGAATCTGTATTTATAAGATGATCTTTGTATCCTAAATAGCTATGGAAGGAATTATACCCTACGGCTATATTTCCTTTTTTCTTTAGTGCGCCGCACAATATACCCATCTGTCCAGCAATTTCAACAATCCCATGAAACACTTTCATTTACACTACTCCCCTTTCCTTAGCCACTGAAAAGTCTTATAAAGACCTTCATAGAGGGTATGATTGGCTCTCCAATTTAGCTCATTGTTAATTTTAGAGGCATCTATATTACGTCTTTTAACAACATCTACTAATCGATTATCTACAAACTTAATTAACCCCTTTGGATATTCCGTAATTTTCATAATCTCCTGGGCCAAGCTTGATATAGTAGTTTCAACTCCAGTTCCAATATTATAAACATTTCCGATAGCCATATCACTTTGTGCAACCAATAAGAATGCTTCTACAGCGTCGTCTATAAACGTAAAGTCCCTTGTTTGATTACCATCTCCATATATCATTAGGGACTCGTTGTTATCTATTGCCTCGAAAAACTTAGCCACAACACCACAGTATGGGTTTGATGATACTTGCCCCGGTCCAAAAACATTTGATAGTCGGAGAACCGAAACTGGCATTCCATACATATGATAAAAAACGTCACAATAGTGTTCTGTTGAAAACTTACTTGCGGCATAGGGTAGTGCTATATTATAATAATCTTCTTTGGTAGGGATTTGAGATGCATCTCCATAAACTGAAGTTGTAGATGCATAAACAAATCGTTTTAGATTTATACAATGTTCATATGCACATTTGAGCAATATAAACCCACCATATAAGTTTGTTGCAAAATCTAATTCAATATTATCAACAGATTTTATTATATTAGAGCAAGCCATGTGGAAAATATACTCAACTCTATGCATTAGGTTCTCTAATAGCTCTATATTTGTTATGCTATCTTCAATAAATGTTACCTTAGAAGAAACAGGTATCATTTCACGTTTTCCTGTCGATAAATTATCCACTACGTAAATATGATTACATAGGGGGAGAATTCTTTTTATTAATTGAGATCCTATGAAACCTGCTCCTCCAGTAACTAAAACATTACCCAACATTATTTAAATACCCCCTCTATTTGTTTCTTAATTTCTTTTCTATTAGCAACTCCGCTTGGGGCCAAATTTTAGATATATGATTCAAATAAGTATATTTCTCTAGTACTTTTTCCCGGGCATTAGAACCAATCTCATATCTTAACTCTGGCCTTTTTAAATAGTACTGTACTAATTCAACAGTTTCCTCAGCAGAACTTGTCATTACTAGATCACTTTTATCTTCAAATAATTCTAGAAGTGCATTTGTTCTACTAGCAATCATAAAAGCACCAGACCCTAATATTTCAAATGTCCTCTGAGTAACTTGATCTATTGCATTTTGTACTCCTAAAACTATTTTAGATGATTTATAGACATCACTAGTCTTTTTGTAGGGTATATGCCCCTTCAACCAATCATTTGGTATTTTAATTCCAAACTCTTTTGAGATAGATTCTTGTTCCTTAAACCATCCCTCACCCCAAACATTAACCTTATGCCCCTTTTTCACTAATGGGAATAGTAATTGTTCCAAGCTATCAAATCTATAGGTTCTTTTAAAGAAATGAGGTGCGCCGATAAAAGAAATATCATATATCTCGCTATCGCTCCTACTTTTATCAGGAAATATTCGAGGATTAAAGGCAAAATTTAAATAATCAGAATGTATTCCCATATTTTTGTATTTTTCTATGCAATCGGGGTGAATTGTCCATACTAAGTCGGGCTTTGCCTGCTGAATATATGGTAATGACCAATCCATATGGTTTATTAAATCCTCGGTGGCCCAATATAGATGGAACAATCCATACTTTTGACATAACCCAGATACTCTATCAATAAATACAGAGAATAGTCTACGGTTATATCCTACTGTAATTAATATCTCTGGCTTAAAGTACCCTATGGC
>Ga0194136_1001501_pt1 | contig 11595 bp, 12 predicted proteins | sample TARM_MetaG_T3A_1_FD_134023 | JGI IMG/M metagenome (GOLD analysis project Ga0194136, IMG submission 134023) | Freshwater microbial communities from Pennsylvania, USA, analyzing microbe dynamics in response to fracking - TARM_MetaG_T3A_14 (version 2) | ecosystem: Environmental > Aquatic >...
GCACCGGCCCCGCCTGAGACGCCACCACTGTGACCAAGACCAACACTCGCTCCTGCTCGCTCTAACAGCTACACACAGTATGCACTTCTAGTGAACGACGGGAAGCCGCTGGTCACAGCTCCGTGCGCTGCGACGCGTAGACGCGGGGATTTCGGGCCTCTAGGCTGGGCGCATGATGACCCTCCGAGCGGTGCACGCGGGGACTGGATACCAGTACCTGATGCGCTCGGTGGCAACGAACGACGCGGCCCCCGAGGCGGGTCAGTCGTTGTCGGATTACTATGCCGCGAAGGGCACCCCTCCGGGCCGCTGGATCGGGTCGGGGCTGGCCGGTCTGCGGTCGGAGACCGCCGCCGCTGGCCTCCAGGTGACCGAGGAACAGATGGCCGCTTTGTACGGCGAGGGTTTGCACCCGGACACCGACGAGATGATGCGCCAGGGCGCACCGTTGGCGGTGTGCAAGTTGGGTCGTGCGTTCCCGATGTACTCCGGCGACAAGCCCGTTCTCGTGGCGCTCGCAGCGGCCGAGAAGCAGTTCCTTGCCGCCGAGGGGCGCCGTCCCACGGTGAGCGAGCGGGGCGAGCTGGCCGAGAAGATTGGCCGTCCGTTCTACATGGAGTCGGGCGGCTACTCGCACGCCTCCGGGGCCGATGTGATCGCGTGGGTCAACCGGGAACGGGATCAGGTCAAACAGGCCGTCGCGGGGTTCGATTTCACGTTCTCTCCGGTTAAGAGTGTGAGTGTTCTGTGGGCGCTGGCCGACGAGCAGACGGCCTCGTTGATCGCTGCGTTGCACCACGAGGCGGTCGCGGAAGCGCTCGCGTGGGCCGAGGACAACGCGCTCTACACCCGGCAGGGTCGAGGGGGCATCGAGCAGGTCAAGACACGGGGTCTGATCGGCTCGGAGTTCACCCATTTCGACACCCGCGGCGGGGACCCGGACCTGCACTCGCACGTGCTGTTGTCGAACAAGGTGCAGGCCCCGGACGGGTCGTGGAAGGCCCTCGACGGGCAAGCGATCTTCCAACTTCACCAGGCGATCAGCGCCCGCTATGACACGGCGCTGCACGACCGTCTGTCGCGTCGTTTGGGCGTGGAGTTCCAGGCCCATTACCCCAGCCCGGACAAGGCCCCGGTGTGGGAGGTCAAGGGCGTGGACCGGCGTCTGGTCGAGGCGTTCTCGTCGCGTCGCACGCACGCCCGACCGGTGTACGACCGACTCGTCGCGGAGTACGTCCAGACCCACGGTCGCCAGCCCAGCCAGCGTGCCGCGTACGCGCTGTGGCAGAAGGCGATCCTCGACACCCGCGATGCGAAGAAGCCCGCCAAGTCACTTGCCGAGCACCGCGAGCAGTGGCGTGCCGAAGCCGTGGAGCGGATCGGAACCGAGGCCGTGGACAGGCTCCTGGAGCGCGTCCGCGTCGAGGCAAACGGGGACGAGCTGCGCCCCGTTTTCGACGCCGCAACCCACACCGAGGACGTGGCCGGACAGGCGGTGCGGGCGGTCACCGCACGCCGTGCACAGTTCCGCCGCTCGCATGTGGACACCGCCGTCTCCACGGTGCTCAAGGGCTACCGTTTCGGCTCCGATTCCGACCGGGACGCCGCGCACCGGGCGGTCATGGATCACGTCATGCGCGAGCACGCCGTGCAGTTGACCCCGCCGGAAACTCTCGCGCTTCCCGACGCGCTGACGGGTGAGAGCGGGGCCGGTCTGGACCGCCGCGCGAACGCCGAGAAGTACACCACCGCCGCCGTGCTGGAGGCCGAGAAGATCACCCTCGACGGGGCCACCACCCCGGTCGCGGTGTTCACCGCGGACGCCACCGTGGAGCGGGCGCTGGCCCGCCACGAGCACGCGAACGGGTGGGCGCTCAACGCCGGACAGACCGCCCTCGCACGACACCTGCTGACCTCCGGCACGCTGGTTGCCGCGGGCGTGGGGCCGGCGGGAACCGGCAAGACCGCGAGCATGAAACTCGTCGCCGCCGCGTGGCAGGACGAGGGCCGCAACGTCATCGGACTGGCCCCCTCCGCGGCCGCGGCGAGCGTCCTCGAGGACGAGATTGGGGCACGCTCGCACACCATCGACTCGCTCACCTTCACCTGGCGTGGACTGCACCCCAGCCAGCCCGGTAAAACCCTGTCGGCACTGCCCGTTCAGATCACCCCCGGCGACATGCTCCTGGTCGATGAGGCCGGAATGTCGAGCACCGAGAACCTGGCCGCCCTCACCGAAATCGCGGCAGCATCCGGCGCCGTGGTGCGGCTGATCGGTGACCCCAAACAGCTCGCCGCTGTCGAGACCGGCGGGCTGTTCGGAGAACTCGCCCGCACCCCCGGAACGGTCGAGCTGCGCGAGGTCATGCGCATGGGATCAGACACCGCGCAGGCCCAGGCGACGCTGTCCCTGCGCGACGGAGACCCCGACGCTCTGGCGCTCTATGCGGGGCGTGGCTGGGTCCACGGGGGCAGCCGGGAACAGATGCTCACCGAGGCCGTGGCCGCGTTCCAGGCCGACACCGAGGCGGGCCGGCGAAGCCTCATCATCGCCTCCCGCAACGCCGACGTGGACACCATGAACGAAATCATCCGCGCCGACCGGATCGCCGCCGGATTGGTCGATGACAGCCGCGAGGCCACCGTCGCCCGAGGCGACACCGTCGGTGTCGGCGACACCGTGATCGCCCGCAAGAACGCCCTGCTGCGCGACGACGACGGACGGCCGATGGGCCGGGTCATCAACGGCCAGATGTTCACCGTCACCGGCCTGACCGCCAGCGGCGACCTCGCCGTCCGGGACCACAACACCGGCACCGACTCCGTCATCCCGGCCAGCTACGCCAGCCAGAACGTGCACCTGGGATATGCGTCCACGATCCACCGCGCCCAGGGCGCGACCGTGGACACCACACACGCCGTGCTCGACACGTCCGTGGACCGGGCCGGCCTGTACGTCGCACTGACCCGAGGCAGGCATGAGAACCGCGCCTACGCCGTGTGCGAGCCCGTCGTGGACCTCACCGCCGAGGACGCGCACATGCACTCGGCCGGCGACCGCGACGCGCCCACCGCCGAGGAAGTCCTCACCACGATCCTGCGGCGCGACACCCGGCATCGCTCCGCCACCGAGACCCTGCGCGAGGAACTCGACGCCGCCGGCTCCCCCGAACGGCTCGCGGCCCTGTACGCCCACGGCGTCGATCTGGCCACGGCCACCTTCACCGAGACCACCCTGCCCGAGTACATCGACGCACTCCCCCGCCGCTACTCGCTGGAACTGGAAACCAACGACGCGCAGTACGCCGCCGTCGAGTCCGCATGGAAGAAGGCCGCCACCGCGGGCCTAGACCCGCGTGAGCTGTGGCTGGAGGCCACCAGCGACCTCGACACCGCGACCAACCCCGGACTGGTCATCGCCCAACGCCTACGTCACGTGACACACCAGGACGGAATCGACAGCGAAACCGCCACCCCTCCCCCGGTCGTGCCCGCCAGCGACCCCGAACTGGCAGCGTGGCTCGCCGCCACCTACACCGACCTGACCACCGAACCCGCAGAGCCAGAGGCCGCCGACGAGGACCTCGACCCCTTCACAGCCTCCTACCTCGACCACCGGGCAAGCCAGAGCCCCGACGAGGACCTCGACCCCTACCTAGCCTCCTACCTCGCCCACCAGGCAAGCCAAACCCCTGACGCAGCCACCGGCACCGAGTGGAGTCAGGCGCCCGACTGGGGACCGGACACCTCGGCCGACCTGTGGTGATCTGCCAGATCAGGACTCAATGAGGGTCCTGATCTGATCTAAGATCTCCGCAGCTTTCGCGTCGTCCTGACTAGACACTTCGAGCAGGAAGGTGTCGTTGGCTGGTCCTGGTTCGAGGACCGCGTCGATGATCTTTCCCACAGCCGAGTTCTTGGCGTAGATGCGGACCTCCTCCCATTGGCGGGGTTGATCGTTCTCGTCGATCGTTCTTCGTGGGAAGTACCCAAGCCCAGCGCCGGCAAGGGTTGTGGCGATCTCGGCCAAGACTCGAGGACCAAGCTTTCTGTAGTCAAGGCTCTCTCGCAGATCCTGCAAAGTCACTACAACGAGCCCATCGGTACGCACTTCGGCGGCAATGTCATCAAATTCCATTTCTATCTCCTTTTCTAGCGCAACTCTAGCGTGACGTGTTGCCGAGTGTATATGACTTCATGATGAACGTCAACCATGTGCTAATCATATTACAACCAGGAAAATAACCCGACCGCTCTGCCTGCATATACGCGACTACAGTGCACTTTCTGCCGTGAATCCCGCACCGACCCCGAGTGGGTACCGGACATCTCAGACGACCTCTAGTGACCTGTCAGATCAGGGGATCGGTCTCTTCGTAGCCGGGGGCGGTCTGCCAGTATCCGGTGCCGTCGGCGAAGAAGTAGCCGTTGGTGTAGGTGCCGTCCTGGGAGACCAGGCCCATGGCGAGCGCGAAGATCTGGGCGGCGAGGTCGTTGCCGTCGAACCGGCCGTGTTGGTCACGGTGGGGAGTGATCACCCCCGTCCGGTCTGCAATGGTGCCGCTGCGGTCTTCGAGGGTGATGGTGCGAGCGCGGAAGTCGCCCGCCTCGACCAGGCTGATGACACGACGGGTCAGTCTGTCCACACGGGTGTCGACGAGGTCCAGGGAAGTCCATGTCCATGTATGGAAGTGTCGCTGCCCCGTGGGGCTGACCTATTGCCCTGATCCTGCGCGATCTACCGAGGCCTGTGGATGCGTAGAGAGCCTGTGGAATCACCGACTCGGTGCATCGCACACGAGCTCCTGCGTCGCACACGGTCGTCAGGACGTGGTCACGCTGCGGTGGACGCGAGCTGGTGCGGGGCGGCGAGCACGTCAGCCGCGGGGAGATCTGCGCGGGCGGCGGCAACCAGCTCCCACCAGCTGTCGGGGTCAAGCTCGCGGTGACGGTCCTGGGCCGCCATTGCCGCTCCCCATGTCGTCGCCTGCACAGGTGCTCCACGTGCGGTGGCTCCGTAGGCGAGGGCGATGTCGACGGGGTGGACTGCCTCGGCCTGCTCAGGCGTGGGAAACGAACCCCATTCGGTGAGAGCGTCGGAGCCGGCGGGTTGGTAGCGGGTGGTAAACCACCACACGAACACCGCCGACTGCAGGCGGTATAAGCGCACTCGATCGGCGTGTGCCCCCTGCACCCCCGCGATTCTCGCCGCCCGCTCCAGTCGACCCCGTCCCCGGTATGCGCGTCCATCGGTAGTGCACAGTCCCACCTGGCGAAGAGCTCGCAGCTTGACACGGACGGTCGCCGGGCACAGTCCAAGCCGGGTTGCCACCTCCCCTACCGGGGCGCTGCCCTCCCGCAGCAAAGACCACACTCGAAACCCGAGAACCACTAGTTCCCGTGCGTGCCAGACGTCGGCGCGGGCGTGCTCCAGCTCCTCGACGATCTCCCCCTCGAGAGTCGACGAAAAAACTGACCCACTTCCTGAATCCCCGCCCCCCGGGTTTCCGACACCCCATACGGCCGCCCACGGGCCCACAGCTCTCTGAGCCCTCACGATCCAGCCCTGCTGGCGCAGCCTGGGCAGTCTGTCGGCGACCGCCTCTCGGGTGAGGCCGGCGGCCACGGCCCAATCACGTTCCGACAACTGCACCCGCTCACTCGCAGCAGCCAGCATGCGCGCTGCCAAGGCGAGCAGCAGCAGCCGGTCCTGGGCGCCGGTTTTCCCTGTCCACCGTGCTGGCTGGTCAGTCATGCGGCTGACGAGGCTGACGACACGCTGCTCCGTGCGCTTTCGGGCGGGGCTCGGCTCGGTTGACCGCCGTGGGTAGAGACTGGCGGCCGTGACAGCGCGAGCCCACTGGCGCTCGAGTTCGGCACGGGCATCGGTGCGCGGTTCTCGAGCGCTACCGGAGCGGCGGGTGCGCAGGAACTCCAGGCCTGGCCAGCAGTCGGTGAACGCCGCCTTGACGAGGTCCTGGTGCTGCATGCGGGCGTGGACACAGGCGAGCAGGATCGACCAGCCGACCGACGAGGCATCGTCTGCTGGCGCTACCGAGGATCGGGCAAGAGCTCGGATCTGCGGTGGGAGGGGCCGCCGCGGGCCGTCGAGATACGGCCGGCCATACGGGTCGTGGCGGACCAGGACCGACGTGAAGGTCTCGGCGGCAGGCATGATCGTTCCGGGGGTGGGGAGCTGCTCGAGGACGCCGAGCAGCCGCGATAGCGCTACGGGACGGATGTCGACGTCCCCTAGGGGGACAGAGGCGCCCCCCATTCGATGCGGCGAACCCGGTGCACGCACACATCCCGTCCGGGAATTGGACAGCGGCGACCGGTCCAGGGAGCGCCACGCGGCCGTGAACGCGTCGACGAGCGGAGCCAGCCGGGCTGCGGCGGTCGGGCGCGCTAGCCGGACCCATACGTGGTAGCCGCCACCCGGTCCTGACGAACAGACCAGGTGCTCCACGCCTGCGGCCGTCAGTGCTGAAGTGCAGGCCGCCACGTCAGACTCTGCGGTCGAACCAGCGCGGTGCGCGTCGAAGTCCAGGGCTAGCAGCCGGAACCGTCCCGCCTCGTCGGTCAGGTGAAGCGCATAAGGCACTCCCCCGGCCGGCGGATCCTCAACCAGCCGACGAGTCGAGGAAAACGAGTGTTCCCGACGAGGATCGACGCGCACGTACGGGCGTGGACTCCACACGCACACCAGAGACTCCCATGATATGGCGCGATCGCTCTCGGTGGCGTTGGTGTCAGGGAGGGACACACCGGTCAGATCACGTGGATCTTCCGGAGGATATGGCCTACCCTGAGAAGTGCGTGGAAGCACATCTCTCCTTTTAGGTGAGCAACCTCGAGTTCGAGTTGGCCCTCGAACTTTTCGACTTACGATCCCGGTCCACCGGCAAGTGGGCCGGGATCAGTCAATTTCAGGCTGCGCGATGTTCAACTGTCCGCCGGAAACTTCCCTGGCTCCGTCTCACGCTGCTGGAATCGCCTCCTGAACGTCGAGCTTGAGCGCGGCCTGAGGCAGGCCGAGATGGACGGCGGCGAGATCGGCCATGTACTGAGACATCGAAATTCCCCGAGACTTCGCCTCGACGCGTAGCGCCTCGTAGACCTCCGAAGGCATCCGGACCGGGACCCGCATCCGTTCGCCGAGCGAGGGACGGCCCCTACCCCTTTGCGGTTGATTCGTCGCCATGCGGATAAACCTCCCACAGCTGGCGCCAGGATTTTGTGTGGACACGCCGCACGCTTGAATTTCTGGCGCTGGCACCGCTGAGGTGCGTCAGCACCGACCGAGTCCAGCATCGGCGCAGCGCATACCGATAGCGGTATCACGGTATATACGCCTAAAGCTAACGCGGTATCTCCATGTCTCGGCGCAGCGTCCGAGCTTTCTCGCTAGCTGTCTGGTAAATACCAATGAAAGGGCATACCGCATGAGGTGTGCCGGTGGATACCGACAACGGTAAAGGTGCCAATGAAGATCGCGGTAGTGAACACCAAGGGCGGAGTCGGCAAAACGACCACGGCGGTGTACCTCGCCACCGTCGCCGCCGGACAGGGTAAATCGACGGAGCTGCTCGACGCCGATCCGCAAGGGTCGGCCACGAGCTGGGCCGAGATCGCAGCAGAGGGGGGAACGCCGCTGCCGTTCCCGGTCACGCCGGCGAACAAGATCACGCTCGCCAGGCCGGGGGAGAAGGACCTCACCGTCATCGACACACCGCCGGGCGCCGCAGACATCATCCAAGCAGCGATCGACGCCGCCGACGTCGTCGTAGTCCCCACCGCGCCGTCCGGCCTGGACCTCCAGCGAGTCTGGCCCACCCTCGAAGCCTCGGCGCACAAGCCCGCCGGCGTCCTCATCACCAGTGCGGAGCTCGGCACGAAACTCCTCGAGCTCACCAAAGACGCGCTCGAGGACGAAGGCGTGTTCGTCTTCGAGAACATCATCGGCAAGCGCCAAGCAATCCGTCAGGCGTTCGGGACTGTCCCGATGACCTTCTACGGCTACCGAGACCTACTGGACGAGATCATCGAGGTGACGAAATGAGTGACAAGTCCGAGAAGGTCGGCCGAAGCCTCCGTCCGCGTGCCGCGACCCCGGTTCGAGGCGTCGCCGAGACGTTTTCCGCATCCGGCCCGGCGTCAGACAGCGCACCCCGTAGGGCGAAGACTTCACTGTCGCTCGATGTCGAGCTGTACCGCCACGCGAAGATCGAAGCGATCCAGCGGGGGGTGACAGTGTCGGAGTTCGTCGAAGACGCCCTCCGCTCGGCCCTGCGTGCTTAGCGCCCGGTAGGTACCGCGATCGGCTTATACCGATAGCGGTACCCAGTTGAGCGCGCTGCGCTGTCAGCTCAACTGGCGTCCGGCGGAATCTTGTCGTCCCGGTGCAGCGATCTGATCAGGCGCTCGAACTCCCGGTCCTCGTCAAGCTGACGATCGCGGACCGAATCGGCCCAGTACTTCTCCTCGAGGTAGGGCAGTAGCCGGTTCAACGCCTCCTTGACGTAGAAGGAACGCTTGCGTCCCGTGCGCACGCACAGGTCGTCCAACCTGTCAGCGAGTGAGACGTCCAGGCGAACGGAGACAACACGGGACGATTGCGGGGGACCGGAACGGTGAAGGGACATCGTGGCTCTTTTCGTGCAGTTGTACACTTGTATACATCATACGGGCGCGGGGCCAGTCTGTACACATGTCTACACGCAGGCGACCGACGCGACCTAAGCCTGTCGAGCACTATCACCTGGAACAACTTCCCGATCCCGGACCTGGACGATCAGACCCGGGCGGCGGTTATCAAGGCTGGCCTCGGCATTCGCGCGGCCCGCGCGAAATATCCAGAGCGCACCCTCGCTGAGCACTACAACGTAACAGCTATGGACCCGAGCCTCGTCGGAGCTCATGATGCTCTCGACCGGGTCATCGACAAGGCTTTCGGTGCAACCCGGCGGATCACCGGCCTCGAACAGCGACAGGAGGTCCTATTCGCTCACTACGCCGCCGCCATCAGCTAGCCGCCTTAACTAGAGGAGTTAACTGATGGACGGGTGAGCTGCACGCGAGCCACAGGCCTGGAGTTACGTGTCACGCAGCCCGCAGCCCGCAGCCCGCAGCTTGCCGAGCTGACTGATCCGGTCACAGACCTTGGCACCGCGCGGCAGGAAGCAAACTGCCGCCCTGGTTGACGCGTACCGTCAGCCGGGGCTTCTGGGGGCACCCCCTTCCCCCGAGCGCAAGAAGCAAGCTATGGTGTGGATGCACGGTTCGGTGAGAGCCGTGAAGTAAGCCCGGCAGCCATCCGGAGGTTGGTGAGCCGGGCTTTGCGCTTCTCAGACGGCTTCTGAGCCACATACCAGGGGCTGAATGTCAGCGCGGTACTTGCCGCCTTTGGCGTAGCTCCAGGCCACAGCGTCCGGAACCCACAGGAGCGGCTCCTCATTCCTGTTTCTCCAGGTGTACTCGAAGTTGTCGCGCATTTGCCTCTGTCGGACTGCTTCCACGAAGTACTGACGTTCCCAGTGGAACAGGGACTCATCCCGTTCGATTGTGAGACGACTGGCGTGCTCCTGAGCGCAAAGGTCTAGCAGGCGGTCGAGGCAACGCGTTCGTCGTTCAAGTTCGGAGAGGCCTGGCTCGTCGCACCTGAGAATGTATGTGCTGAGGCGCAACCCTTTGAACCCTTGGATGATCTTCGACTTAGTCGATGGAGACTCCTTCCGCATGTGGATGGAGGGCGAACCTTTGTGTCGGAGACTCCGGACGGCGGACCGGGTGTCGGTCACAGCGGCGGGCGCAAGGGTGGCTGCGACGATCGTATAGTCGCGTGCTTTAGATTCGTCGATGAACACATGGGCAGAGTCGGGCCACCCGCCCATCGTTTCACCCAGACTCACGCTACTCCTCGATGGTTCGCTTGGCTCGGTTGGAGCTCGCCGGCTGCCCCGGCGTGTTGAGGTCGATCAGAAGCATGTCGTCGTCGAGCTCTGGAACCCATCTGCGAGCTTGCGAAGTATCAAGACCGATAAATTTAGTGAACATAGAGCCGGCGACTAGGACCGGACCGCGACCCTCACGACCACTTGCGCTCGCTTGTCGACGAGCTGGGTAGGCATTGGAATCCTTCAGCGAAGCTGCGCGTAGACCGATGAGCTTACGGTCCGCGTCCCAAAGAAATTGGATCGCTTCAGGGTGCCCCAAGAGCTTCTGTGCAGCTTCGTTGAGCGAGAACAGTCCTTTCTTTTGGATCGTCACGCTGGGAACGGTCGGGACAGGCGCGCTGCCCTTCTGGAACAGTTCGAATGCCACGCTGAGCTCCTTGGTCCGCAGGGGTTCCTAATGCCTGCTCGAAGTGTACATCACAGGGTGTCGGTAGAGCGATAGCGAAGTTTGGACGTTTCAGGAAGTCGATTGACTCGGGAGTCTGTCGATCGGGTGGTCGCGCTTCAGTTGGAGTCTCGAGAACGGCACGGATAATCAAGACGTACGTCGCTTCGTCGATGACGCACCGGGCCTCCTCGCATCTCGGGCCGTAATGATGAGAGCGTCGACCTGCATTTGGGTTCGCTCGGGAATGTCCACGTCCTCGTGCGCGGGTTTAAGCGGCGTGGCACCTGTGGGCTCGTCTGCGCGATCGAGTTCCTAGAGCATGGGAAAATTCGGGCTGGGCGTGGAGGGTCGCCGTCCTTCAATCGCAGGCGGATTCGGGCGGAAGCTTGGTCGCCCTCTATCGCGCCCTCCTTGGGGGCCTGTTTCGTTGGGTACACCCGTGCGGGACAGCGGGGGATCTGCAATCAGCGTGTGTCTTTCGCCGTTATACGGCGGGGATCTGTCGACGCTCTGTGGCGATATCCGCTGATGGCGATACACGCGAGCACTGGTCTGGTCACAGATAGCGGCAGACGGTCGTGGCGTCGCAATTGGTGGGATCGCTGGTGGTGGCGCTGTGGTGAAGGTGCGCGACTGTGTGTCGTAGTGCTTGCAGGTCGGCGATTTGGCGGTCCAGGTCGCCCAGGTGGGCTTCGAGTAGGGCGTGCACGTGCTGGCAGGGTGCGACTCCGGCGTCGCGGATGTTGAGGATCTCGCGGATCTGGGCCAGGGTGAGCCCAGCGGTGGGCCGCGGCGAATGAAGTCCAGGCGCGCCAGGGCCGCAGGGGTGTAGTCGCGGTATCCATTGGCGGTGCGCTCAGGCGCAGGTAGTAGGCCGGCTTCTTCGTAGAAGCGCAGCGTCTTGGTTGTGGTTCCGCTGGCCACGGCCAGCTCACCGATGCGCACAGTGGCCCCTTTCTCGGCTCTCGTCCATGTTCGCCTTGACCTTCCCCTGCGCTGGAACGTCCACTATGGGCGCTGAAGATTGGGCACGCGAAGGAAGGGGCGGAAATGGGTGTGGACTACGACGTCGATCTGGCCGTGATCGGCTCAGGAGGCGCGGCGATGTCAGCCGCTATCGCGGCCAGTCAGGCCGGTAAGAGCGTCGTGCTGGTTGAGCGCGGTGTTCTGGGCGGGACGTGCGTGAACATCGGCTGCGTGCCGTCCAAGACGCTCCTGGCGGCCGCCGGGGCCCGGCACGCCGCGCTCACC
>Ga0194136_1001502_pt1 | contig 11593 bp, 9 predicted proteins | sample TARM_MetaG_T3A_1_FD_134023 | JGI IMG/M metagenome (GOLD analysis project Ga0194136, IMG submission 134023) | Freshwater microbial communities from Pennsylvania, USA, analyzing microbe dynamics in response to fracking - TARM_MetaG_T3A_14 (version 2) | ecosystem: Environmental > Aquatic >...
TCGAAAAGGCCGGTTAAAAGAGGAACCTTGAAGCTGATCTGGTACTTGGCTTCTTCGTTGGCCAGGCCATAGTCGTAACCGGTAGCGGCATGCTGTGGGCTGGAGGGGCGGGGATTGGGGTCGTTCACCCAGGTCAGCGGCAGAATGTAATTGGGCCGGTGGGTAACAAATCCATCGGTAAAAGAAAATATGGCGCGTTCCGCAGACTGGCTTTCGCCGATCAGCTTGTCGGTGCTTTCTGATGCCTTTTCCGAAGCATCGTCGTCGCTTTCCTCATCTGCTTCTTCCTCCGCAACCCGAGGCGCATGCAAGGCGTCGTAACAATCCAGTCTTTTTTCATCGCTGCTGATCAAGGCACAGTTTGCTGAAGTTTCGGCGCTGATTTCCTGAGCGGTTCCTGAAACGCTGGTTATGAGCAGTGGCACGGCTACAGTGGTGACGGAGATGCAGTATCTGATCGAATGCATAAATGCCCTCATTGGCTGGCAGTCAGGCTGAGCCAGGTGTTGGCAATGCCATAAATCCACACGCCAAGAAGTGTAGTGGTAAGAAGAAGAAAAATAATTTTATGCCGGCTGCGGCGCTGTTCACTGGCGGTCACTACCCATCGCAGGTACATCAGGCCAATAAAGCTGAGGAAAACACCCAGGCTGGCGGCTGCGGGAATGATTAGCCAGGTGGCGCTCAATGCCTCTCCTGAGCCGGCGCGATTGCTGAACCAGGCCATGGAAATCAACAGGATGGCGAGAGAGGAGAACTCAGTGATCAGCAGGTTTTTACGCATAAACAGGCTCATTTTCGGAGTAAACGGTGTATGGTAACCGGAAATGATAGCGGTTGCTCAGGCGCGGCTAAACTGCCCTTAATCTGGTTGAAATCAATTTCTGTCCGTGCCCGTCGGTTTTTTTGCGCAGGCCTAATGGCTATAATGCGCCGTCTGAAAGATTATAACGCTCAAATGCGAGGTGCATTGTGAAGATGAAGAGAGTCCTGGCTGTCGTTCTGCTTGGTTTTGGTCTGGTCGCCGGCACAGCGCTGGCAAGTGTGGAAGATGAAATTCGTAAACGTATCGAGCCTGTCGGTGAAGTTTGTCTGCAGGGTGAAGAGTGTGGTTCGGCTGCGGCCGCGCCGGCTCAGGCGGCCAGTTCTGGTCCGCGCTCTGGCAGTGAAGTTTATAATGCGGCCTGTACCGCATGTCATGGCACAGGGGTGGCCGGTGCGCCGATTAAGGGTGATGCTGAAGCCTGGGCTCCACGTATTGCCAAAGGTATGGATACTTTGACCAACCACGCGCTTAATGGCTTCAATGCCATGCCCGCGCGTGGTGCTTGTGCCGACTGTTCTGACGAAGAAATCGTCAACGCCATCAAGTATATGGTAGAACAAAGTCAGTAACTCTTTGCTGAACGAAGCCCCGCCTTTGCGGGGCTTCGTTGTTTATACCCCCAGATCGCCCAGCAAAGCACTGAGTGTGGCCTTGCCCTTTTTCTGATTGGCCTCCTGGTCAAGATCCCCCACGCCTTCCCATTTCAGATCTTCTTCTGGCAGCTCATCCAGAAACCGGCTGGGAATGGTCTCCAGTTTTTCGCCGTATTGTTTCCTCGACGCCGCGTAGGTTAGGGACAGGGTCTCCCGCGCCCGGGTAATGCCCACATACATCAGTCGCCGCTCTTCTTCTATATTGCCTTCTTCAATGCTGCTGCGGTGGGGCAGGATCTCTTCCTCCAGCCCCATGATGAATACATGAGGAAACTCCAGGCCTTTTGAGGCGTGCAGGGTGAGCAGTTGCACCTTGTCACTGTCATCCTCTTCTTCTTTTTGCTCCATCATGTCTCGCAGGATCAGCTTGGTGATGGCGTCCTCAATCCCGATTTCGTCGGCGGTGCCCTTGTCGTTATCGAGCATGCGCTGAATCGATTCCACCAGGTACCAGATGTTTTCCATCCGTCGCTCTGCCTGTTTCGGACTGCCGGAATGCTGGTGCAGCCATTCTTCGTATTCGATGTCGGTGAACATCTGCTTGATGACCGGAATGGGGTTTTCCGAGAACAGCCGTTCACAGGTGGCGTCAACCCAGTGAGCAAAGCGGCGCAGCTTGTCCAGGCCCTTTTCGGTAACGTGGGTTTCGGCGCCCATATCACCCAGCGCCTTGAACAGACTGATATCGCGGGAGCGGGCGTAATGGCTGAGTTGCTCCAGCGTGCGCGGGCCGATTTCCCGCCGGGGCACGTTCACCACGCGCAGGAAGGCCGCGTTGTCGGTCGGGTTGATCATCAGTCGCAGATACGACATGGCATCCTTGATCTCGTTTTTCGAGAAAAACGACTGACCGCCGGAGATGCGATAGGGAATCTGGTAGGCCTGCAGTTTCATTTCCAGCAGGCGGGCCTGGTGGTTGCCCCGGTAAAGCACGGCGAAATCCCGGAAATCGAGGCCGTTCTTCAGTTTCTGATCGATGATCTCGGTGGCTATCCGGTCGGCTTCGGCATCTTCGTTGCGGCAACGGATGATGCGGATTTCCTCGCCGATGGTGTGATCGCTCCACAGCGCTTTTTCGAACACGTGCGGGTTGTTGGCGATCACCGTGTTAGCGCTGCGCAGTATCCGGCTCGTGGAGCGATAGTTCTGCTCCAGTTTGACGATTTTCAGGCTGGGGAAGTCTTCTTTCAGTTGCGCCAGATTTTCCGGGCGGGCCCCGCGCCAGGCGTAAATGGACTGGTCATCGTCGCCCACCACGGTAAAGGCCGCCCGTTCGGCCACCAGCAGTTTCACCAGTTCGTACTGGCACAGGTTGGTGTCCTGATATTCGTCGACCAGCATGTAGCGAATTTTCCGGCGCCACTTGGCCAGCACATCCGGATTATCACGGAACAGCTGGACCGGCAGCAGAATCAGGTCGTCAAAATCGACCGCGTTATAAGCTTTCAGGTACTCGCTGTAGTACTTGTAGATGATGGCAATGCGTTGTTCGCGTTCATCTGCCGCCTTGCTCCGGGCCTCTGCCGGGCTACGCATGGCGTTTTTCCATGACGAAATGGTCATCTGCACGTCGCTGAGCTCATCGCCAGCATCCGCACTGGCTTCGCGCAGCATCAGATCCTGCAGGAGTGCCTTGGCGTCTTCGGCATCGAAGATGGAAAAGCCGGGATGGTAGCCCAGGTGAGCATGCTCCTCACGGATCATGTTCAGGCCCAGGTTATGGAAGGTGGAGACAATCAGGCCACGGGTCTTGCCCTTGTCGACAATTTTGCCCACCCGCTCTTTCATTTCCCGGGCGGCTTTGTTGGTGAAGGTCACCGCCGCAATGTGCCGCCCGGGAATGCCCAGTTCTTCAATCAGATAGGCAATCTTGCGGGTTATCACGCTGGTTTTTCCACTGCCTGCCCCGGCCAGCACCAGCATGGGGCCGTCAGCGTAACGAACCGCTTCGTGTTGTCTGGGGTTGAGCTTGTTCACAATTTTTTGACCAAACCGGGTGGCGGGGGAGGATTTTGTCGAGTCTGGCTATTCTACACCAGACAGAAGATCAGGTATCGACTACCCTTTAAGGAGTTAATGCGCCTTTATACCCGAACAACGGACTCTTCTTGATGCCTCTGCCTTTGGACTCCAGAGCTGACAGGGTGCGCCTGCTGGTGCTGACCCCCGAACACACGGATTTTCTGTGGTTTGAGGCCATGTTGTCCCAAGATCCGGAAATCCGCCCGGATGCCATCTGGTGCCCGGATCTGGTGGATTGCGATGACCTGATTCGCAACGCCAGCTTTGATGTCATTGTCTGGGACTGTGCCTTCCATGGCAGTTCGGAAACCGCGTTTCTGCAGTATCTTGGTGCGGGCAGTGATGATAAACCGGTGCTTGCCGTCAGTTCCGAGCCTGCCGCTGAAAAGGCCGGGGCGCTGACCGAGTGTGGAGCTGTGGATTACCTGTGCCGGCAAACCCTGGACCGCTGGAATTTCTGCCGCGCCGTCAAATACCTGTGGTACCGGGAAAAGTTGTCCGAATCGGCCCATGGTCAACTGGGCCGGGAAGTGGCCAGTGGTTTCATTAACCGGGATCTGTTTTTTGCCCGCCTCCGCCAGGCATTGTTGCGGGCAGAGCGGTCGGAGCATCGACTGGCTCTGTTGCACCTGAACATTGATGATTTTCGCAGCATCAATGAATCCTTTGGCTATAAGCAAAGTGACCAGCTGCTCCTGAGCCTGGCCGAGCACTTGCGTGTGCGCCTCCGGCGGGTGGATTCACTGATGCGTATTGGTGGCGATGAGTTGGCCATTATCGTCGAAAAGGTGGAAGACTCGCAGGATCTTATCCGGCTTATCCGCAGTCTGGTGGCTGCTCTGGATGAGCCTCTCACTATCGATGGTCAGAAACTTGTCGTCAATGTGAGCATTGGTGTGGCCACTTACCCGGAAGCCGGAGACAGCGCCGAGAACCTGTTGCGACGCGCCAACCGGGCAATGTTTGCGGCCAAACGCGACCCTGGCACAAGCTATCGTTTTTACGATCGCCAGCTTCATATCAATGCGGGTCATCAGCTCCGGATTGAGGCCGATTTACGCAATGCCCTGCGCGGTGGGGAGCTGGAATTGTATTACCAGCCCCGTATTGATCTTGCCACGGAAGAGGTTCGTGGGGTTGAATGCCTGTTGCGCTGGAATCATCCGGAGCGCGGGTTGGTTATGCCGGACAGTTTCATCCCGGTTGCCGAGCGTAGCGGGCTGATTGTGCCGATTGGCTACTGGGTGATCGAGCAGGCCTGCCAGCGGTTGCAGGAGTGCCAGGAGCTCGGGCTGCCGCCAATGGTGTTTGCGGTTAATCTGTCGTTCCGGCAGTTCCACGACCGGAAAATGACGGAAACCATTTTCCGTATCATTTTCAACAGCAACGTCGATACCGGCCTGCTGGAGCTGGAGCTGACAGAAAGTGCCATGATGCACGATCCGGACTACGCCCAACGCTGCCTGCGCGAGCTCAGCCAGCTGGGCATCAGTTTTGCGCTGGATGACTTCGGCACAGGCTTTTCCTCGCTCAGCAACCTGCAACATCTGCCCATCTCGCTGGTGAAAATCGACAAGTCGTTTGTGCAGGATCTGGGTGAATCCGCAGATGCCGAGCACATCATTCGTGCCATCATCAGCCTTGCTCACAGCCTGCAGATCAGTGTGGTCGCCGAGGGTGTGGAAACCGAAAGTCAGCTGGAATTCCTGCGCCACCAGCATTGTGATGAAATCCAGGGTTACTATTATGCCCGCCCCATGCCCTGGCAGGATCTTGTGCAATTCCTCGACAGGCGTAATCAGTTCGCTTGCTTGCAGAACTGAGGCGCTGTACCTTTCTCCGTTAATCTGATCCCCGAGCAAGTGACCGAGGTTGCATGAACAGTATTTCCAGCCGCATTGCGGACGAACTGGGTGTCCGCGAACAACAGGTTAACGCCACCATCACCCTTCTGGATGAGGGCGCCACCGTTCCCTTTATTGCCCGCTACCGGAAAGAAATTACCGGCTCGCTGGATGACAGTCAGCTGCGTAATCTGGAAGAGCGCCTGCGTTATCTGCGCGAGCTGGAAGACCGGCGCGTAACGGTGCTCAAAAGCATTGAGGAGCAGGGCAAGCTGACCGACGAGCTGCGTTCGGACATTGAGGCGGCGGATACCAAGAATCGACTTGAAGACCTTTACCTGCCCTACAAGCCCAAGCGCCGCACCAAAGCCCAGATCGCCCGGGAAGCGGGGCTGGAACCACTGGCTGATGCGCTGTATGAGAATCCAGCGCTCGACCCGGAGGCGACGGCCGCGGATTACCTGAATGCCGAAGCAGGCATTGAGGACACCAAAGCGGCACTGGATGGCGCCCGTTACATCCTGATGGAGCGTTTCGCCGAGGACGCGGAACTGCTGGGAGCCCTGCGGGATTTCATATGGCAGCAGAGCAATCTGAAAGTCACGGTAGTGCCGGGTAAAGAAAACGAAGGCGCGAAATTCCGGGACTACTTTGACCATGTTGAGCCCCTCCGGAAAGTACCCTCGCATCGTGCGCTGGCTATTCTGCGTGGCCGTAACGAGGGTGTACTGGCTTATTCACTGGTGGTGGGTGATGGCGAGGAAGATCGCCGGCAACCGCATCCGGCTGAGCAGCGTATTGCGCTACGCTGGGACATTCAGGACAAGGGCCGTGCCGCCGACAAATGGTTGTCGGACGTCGTGCGCTGGACCTGGCGGGTCAAACTCGCCACCCAGATTGAAACCGACCTGATGGCCCAGGTACGTGAAGCGGCGGAAGCCGAAGCCATCAACGTATTCGCCGCCAACCTCAAAGATTTGCTGTTGCTGGCACCGGCCGGCCCCCGGCCAACCCTTGGCCTGGATCCGGGGCTGCGTACGGGGGTAAAAGTGGCGGTCATTGATGGCACCGGCGAGGTGTCGGACCACGGCGCGATTTATCCCCATGCCCCGAAAAACCAGTGGGACCGGTCCATCGAGCAGATGGCTGCCTGGTGTCGGAAATACAGGATTGAGTTGGTCGCCATCGGCAATGGCACCGCTTCCCGGGAAACCGAAAAGCTGGTGGCGGATCTGAGCAAACGTTACCCCGAACTGAAACTGGCGCGGATTATTGTCAGTGAATCCGGTGCTTCGATCTATTCGGCATCCGAATTTGCTTCCCGGGAGCTGCCGGATCTGGACGTGACCATCCGGGGCGCCGTGTCCATTGCCCGCCGCCTGCAGGACCCGCTGGCCGAACTGGTGAAGATTGAGCCCAAATCCATTGGTGTGGGCCAGTACCAGCATGATGTTTCCCAGGTGCAGCTGTCCCGCAGCCTGGACGCCGTAGTGGAAGACTGCGTAAACGGCGTCGGTGCTGATCTGAATACTGCTTCCGTACCGCTGTTGACCCGTGTATCTGGTCTGAACGCCAGCATCGCCCGTAACATTGTCGAGTTTCGCAGTCAGAACGGCATGTTTACCAACCGCAAGCAACTGTTGAAGGTGCCTCGCCTGGGCGACCGCACGTTTGAGCAGGCAGCCGGCTTCCTGCGCATTGCCGGTGGTGAAAATCCGCTGGACCGTTCCTCAGTGCACCCGGAAGCCTATGGTGTGGTGGAAGCCATTGCCACAAAGAACGGTCGCAAAGTGGAAGCGATTGTTGGCGATTCGGCCTTTCTGCGCGGCCTGAACCCGCAGGACTACGTAACCGAGCAGTTCGGTTTGCCCACGGTGAAAGATATTATTGCCGAGCTGGAAAAGCCGGGGCGTGACCCACGTCCCGAGTTCCGCTTTGCCAGCTTCGAAGAAGGGGTGGAAACCCTGAACGATCTGAAGCCTGGTATGGTGCTGGAAGGCTCGGTGACCAACGTGACCAATTTCGGCGCGTTCGTGGATATCGGCGTGCATCAGGATGGTCTGGTGCACATTTCCGCTCTGTCGCACAGTTTCATCAAAGATCCCCGGGAAGTGGTCAAGGCCGGGGATATTGTGAAGGTGAAAGTGATGGAAGTGGATATCCCCCGTAAGCGGATCGGTCTGTCCATGCGCATGGATGACGAGCCGGGCGCGGAAGCCCCGGCCAGACCGGGGCGCGATAAAAACACCAGTGGCAACCGTCCGGCTCGTAAACCGCAGGGTGGCCAGCCACAGAAAACCTCTCAGGGGGCTATGGCTGGCGCGCTGGCTGAGGCCATGGCATCAGCCCGTAAAGGCCGTTAACCTTATTTCCAGATTCACCGGCGCCTGCCACCGGCATCGTCAGGCAGGCGCGTCGACAGGAGTTCAACATGGCACAATCCCGCCACGCTCTGTTTCATCAGTTTGCGGCAACTGACTGGGACGGCTTTCTCAAAGGGGTTGAAAAAGAAGGCTTGCGGGTGGATGGCGATGGTTTTATCGCCCAGACTCCGCACCCGAAGGCACTGGGGTCGACACTGACGCACCCCAGAATCACCACTGATTACTCCGAAGCCCTGCTGGAGCTGATCACGCCGGTGTGCACCAGCACCAGTGCCATGCTGGAATCGCTCCGTGATACCCACCGTTTCGTGCAGCAGAACCTGGGCGATGAAGTGTTCTGGGCGGCCAGTATGCCCTGCGAAATCGACGGTGATGAAAGTATTCCGATTGCGCAGTACGGCAGCTCCAATACCGGCATGCTCAAGCACGTATACCGGCAGGGGCTGGCGGTGCGCTATGGCCGGATTATGCAGAGTATTGCCGGCGCCCACTACAATCTCTCTTTTCCCGACAGCTTCTGGCGGAAGTGGCAGCAGGTCACCGGCAACAACGACAGCCTGCAGAATTTCAAATCCGATCAGTATTTCTGGCTGATCCGCAATTTCCGCCGTCGCAGCTGGCTGCTGATGCTCTTGTTCGGTGCCTCACCGGCGCTGGATGCCAGCTTTGTTGCCAGTATGAAGCATGACCTCCGCCGCTTTGATAATCGCACCTGGTACGGTGAGCACGCCACTTCTTTGCGCATGGGCGATCTGGGGTACCACAACAACGCTCAGGCCTCCCTGAATATCTGTTTCAACGAGCTGGAGTCCTACAGCCGGACTCTGGAGCGGGCCATACACACCAACTGGCCGGCCTATGAGGCGATTGGCACGCGCCGGGGCGATGACTTCATTCAGCTCAACACCAATGTGCTGCAGATCGAAAATGAGTATTACAGCGCAGTCCGCCCGAAACGCACCACGCAATCCGGGGAGAAACCCATTCAGGCACTGGATGCCCGGGGCGTTGAGTATATTGAAGTTCGCTGCCTCGATCTGGATCCGTTTTCACCCACCGGGGTGACCCGGGAGCAAATTGATTTCCTGGACCTGTTCCTGCTGGACTGCCTGCTGTCTGACTCGCCGATAATCAGCGATGAGGAATGTGAGCGTCTGGATGACAACTACAACGATGTGATTGCCTCTGGCCGCTGGCGGGACCTGAAGCTGTGTCGTGCTGGTGAGCACGTGCCGGCTGGTACGGCGGCGCACGATTTGCTGGAGCAGTTGCAACCTCTGGCCGAGCTCCTGGACAGCTGGGATGATGGTGAACACTATCAGTCAGCCCTCAGGGCCCAGAGTGAAAAACTGCAGGGGCAGGAATGGTCGGTGCCCTCGGCAAAAGTACTGGAGGCCATGACGGCTTCCGGTATGGGGCATCGCGACTGGGTGCAGTCGATATCCAGAGAGCATCAGCAAACACTGGTTAACGAAACCCTGTCACCGCAAGTGCTGGCGGATTACCAGGCCATGACCCGGCAATCCCTGGCGGAGCAAGAGGCGATTGAAGCGGCGGATGACAAGTCGTTTGCCCGGTTTCTGGAAGATTATCTGAAGGCATGAACCGCTTCCGGGCCATGCCGCCAGACACTACCGCTGGACGACGTATTCGGTGAAGAACACGCTGGTAATGGTTTCGTCCGTTTGCTGTTCTTCCAGAACCTGATTGATGCGTTTGGTGGCATCCTCTACAAGCGTCTGTCGCCCTTCTTGGGAGTTCACCCATTCCGGGTCAGTCTGTTCGCCGAACAGCATGACCAGTTCATGCCGGAGTCTGGGCATGTGGGCTTCCACGGCTGGTCGGGTGGTTTCCGCAGAGGCGCGGATGGTAACGGCTGCTTTCAGGTAACTGATCTTGCTGCCTGGCTGACCGATATGGGTGACAAAAGCCGGTTCCATGGCAATGTAGTCGGTGAATCGTTCTTCTGCTTCTTCTTCGTTTTCTGCCTGTTCGTTTTCCTCGTCCTGAGCACTTGCGGGCCACGCAAGTACCGAACATAACAGGAAAATCAGTGTCAGTAGGCTGGGTCTGTTAATGATCATAGGATTGGGGTTCTTCATGGGTTAGGATTGTGTCCATTAATTTATGTAGTCCATATGATGATTCCGGGGTGACGTTTTGACAAGCAGATGGGTATTCGGGCTCGTTTTTCTGGTGTGCGCGGCGCTGCTTGCGACCGCTTTTTACATGGAATACGTGATGGGGCTGGAGCCTTGCCCTTTGTGCTGGTTACAACGGTTTGCGTTTATGGGCGTTGGCCTGGTCAGTCTGATTGCATTTTTGCATAACCCGTCGGGCTTCGGTAATCGGGTATATGGTTTTTTTCTCGCACTTACCGCAGGTACCGGTCTGGGTGTGGCGGGTCGTCAGCTCTGGTTGCAGAGTTTGCCGGCTGACCAGGCCCCGGCCTGCGGCCCGTCGGTAGAGTACATGCTGGATGTTCTGCCGTGGTTTGAGGTGCTTACCACAGCGCTGAGAGGCACCGGAGATTGCGCCACAGTAGTCTGGCGCTTTCTGGGTATCAGCATACCGGGCTGGACTGCGCTGTTCTTTGCTCTGTTGATTCTGGTAGGCCTGGTAATGGTGTTTCGCCGCTATCGACCAAAGAGCTGGCTACTGCGCTGAAACAGTTGCGGGTTCGGGTAGCCATGGGGTAAGTTGATGGTTGCCAAAAACAACCATACGCGGGTCTGATGGTCAGGTTGTGGCGGTCAGAGATCGAGAGGAGACGGGTGCCATGTTGGAGAATTGCAGGAATGCCAGGGAACGCTGGGGCGGTGTCAGCGAATTGATTGATCGTTGGCTGAAAGAGCGTCAGGAATTGCTGGTTCACTATTGCGCCCTGTCTGGTGAGGGTGACCGGGAAGAGATTGAGGCATTGCAGCAGAAATGCGTTCGGCTGTGTGAGCTACTGCTGGATTATGTGTCGGCCGGCCATTTTGAGGTTTATGAGCAGTTGATTCAGGAAGCCCGTGAATTCAACGATGGAGGCCTGGAGCTGGCTGCCAGAGTGTACCCGCAAATCGAGAAGACCACGGAAGTGGCCTTGAGCTTCAATGACCGGATAGACGACGGTTCTCTGAGCGCACAGAACGCAGATGAGCTTTTCGCTGAACTGTCGAAGCTCGGGGAGGCTCTGGAGAATCGGTTCGAGATGGAAGATGTGCTGATTGACCAGTTGCACAATGCTCATGCCGGCAAGCTGGAGTCAGCCTGAGCCAGAACAGCATTGGTAGCCGAATCAGAAATGGCCCGGGAAACCGGGCCATTTTTTTAGCGGCCGGCGAAATTATTCATCGGGATTGACGGCCAGCAGTTCCACATCAAATACCAGGGTTGCGTTGGGGCCGATCGCCTGGTTGCCGCCCTGGCCATAGGCCAGATCGGATGGAATGTAGAGCTTGTACCGGGCGCCCTCATTCATCAGTTGCAGCCCTTCTGTCCAGCCCGGAATAACCTGGTTCAGACCAAAGGTGACGGGTTGTCCCCGTTCCCGCGAACTGTCGAACACCTCACCATTGATCAGTTCGCCAGTGTAGTGCACCTTCACCTGGTCGGTGGCTTTCGGGCTGTCACCGTCACCTTCTTCGATCACCTCGTATTGCAGGCCGGATTCGGTGGTCTGCACGCCTTCACGCTCGGCGTTTTCCGCCAGGAAAGCTTCGCCGGCTTCGCGATTTTTCTGCGCCAGCTCATTTCGCTGGCCTTGCTGCTCTTCCTGGAGTTGCTGCTGATATGCCATCAGCGCTTCCCGGATTTCTTCACGGTTCAGGCGCTGGACCTCTTCATCGCCGGAATGGCCGTGTTCGATCCCTTGCAGAA
>Ga0194136_1001505_pt1 | contig 11587 bp, 11 predicted proteins | sample TARM_MetaG_T3A_1_FD_134023 | JGI IMG/M metagenome (GOLD analysis project Ga0194136, IMG submission 134023) | Freshwater microbial communities from Pennsylvania, USA, analyzing microbe dynamics in response to fracking - TARM_MetaG_T3A_14 (version 2) | ecosystem: Environmental > Aquatic >...
CCTCGAGCACCTCCGCGGGATCGCCCTGGGCTTCCGCAACCTCAACCACTACATCTTGCGGTCACTGATCCACTCCGGTCAGCTCCAGAATCGGATCAATGCACTCTGATTCCGGAAGGGCCCCTTTGGGATCGATGATGAGAGGCCGCGCAGCAATAAACGAGCTCCGCGAGATCAACGTTAATGATCTCCTTGGAAGAAAGCCGGCAAGACTAAACCAAACCCAAATCGCCGATTACATTCGAGGTAAAAGGGTGATGGTTACTGGAGCCGGTGGGTCCATAGGCTCCGAACTGTGCCGCCAACTCACGCGATTTAGGCCGGCCGAGCTAATGATGCTTGACCGCGATGAATCTGGTTTACACTCGGTTCAACTATCCATCCATGATCAAGCGATGCTCGATGGCGACGACACAATTCTGGCCTCCATCAGAGACCTTGCCTCCATTTCCCAAATATTCGAGCAACGCCAACCCGAAATCGTCTTTCACGCCGCGGCTCTGAAGCATATGCCGTTACTAGAACAATACCCTCTAGAAGCATTGAAGACTAACGTTTTGGGAACAATGAACCTCCTCCAAGCTGCAGCCGCGACCGGAGTCGAGACGTTCGTCAATATTTCCACTGACAAAGCCGCCAACCCGAGTTCCGCATTGGGTACTAGTAAGCGCATAGCGGAGAGGCTGACCGCAACGGTGGCTGGAAGAGCTTCTGGCGCCAAATTTGTGTCAGTTCGGTTCGGCAACGTCCTAGGTTCCCGAGGTTCAGTTCTAACAGTATTTGAAAAACAGATTAGGGACGGTGGGCCAGTCACAGTGACTGACCCGGGTGTCAGCCGTTACTTTATGACAATCCCCGAGGCGTGCCAGTTGGTGCTTCAGGCGGCGGCTATTGGAGAATCTGGGGAGACTTTGGTCCTGGACATGGGCGACCCCGTGAGAATCGCGGAGATGGCAAGGGCGCTCATTGAACAATCTGGTAAAGAAATTGAGATCGTCTACACCGGTTTGAGAAACAACGAGAAATTAGCGGAGGACTTGTTTGACAACACTGAAACCGCCGTAACGGGGAACAAGCACGAGGCGCTGTCGGAGCTCCGCGTGCCACCGCTTAATACCGTTAGAGATGAGATTGAAGAAATCGCTACTCATGAGGATGCCGCGGCATGGCTTGATAGAAACGTGTACGCCACCCACACGCCCTCGAATGACTGACGCTTTTTCGAGTTCATCTAGTTCGTGAAGGGCGGCGACAGGCCCGAATAGACTGGTCCTTGTCTATAAAGCATCTCAAGAAAAAGAGGGAGTTAGGACTATGGGCCGAGTAAGCGCTAAGGCTGTAAGAGGGCTACGATGGATAGTCGATCGGTCACGTTCCAATATTCGTCTTAGCCTTCTCAAGGCAACCTACCCTGGTTTCGAGACATTCGGAAAGGTCTCGATAGGCCCCGGCGCAACAATTCATGTCAGTAGTGGCGGAAGCCTGGAGATTAGGGACTGTAGACTAGGCAAGGGCGTAACGATCACGGTTGCGAGCGGGGCGCGAATGGTCATAAATGCTGATTACATTGGTCAATATTGCACTCTCGTCGCCCGAGATTCCATTAGTATTGGCGCGGGAACTAAAATCGCCGAGCTCGCTGTACTCCGAGATGCAGATCACGATCACAGCGTTCCCTTGAGGGCAATGAGGTTCAATTCCAGCCGGATCACAGTGGGGGATGACGTCTGGATCGGCGCTGGTTGTACAGTGCTTAAGGGTGTCGATCTCGGTAACGGGTCTACCATCGGAGCGGGATCGGTCGTTACCAAGAATGTCCCTGCTTCGACGGTCGTTGTCGGGGTGCCAGCAAGGGAAGTCAGTGTTGATCGCACATGAAATGGCTGTGGAGCGGTTCATCTGAGCGAGACACTGCCGGAATACAACCAGTACGCAATCAACGGAAAAGTCCTACGTCGACTATTGCTGCGATCGCGAGGGCGGCGAAGTCATCAACCAGCCGCGGAGTATTCTGGGCCTATGCACTTCAAGCCGTGAGCTTGGCGGTGTCGCTGGCCATGTTGCCATTTCTTACGCGGACCCTCGGTGTCGACGCGTATGGTCTATACGCATGGCTTCTTAACGTAACGGCCTACGCGTCAGAGCTGGTGGTCTTCGGAGCAACCCTTTGGGGCGCCCGCGAAATCACGCGAAGAGAATCTGCCGCTGAACGTGCCCGCTTGGTATACGCGCTAGCCGTCACTCGCGTTGCACTCGCGGGGATCACAATAGCGATATGGTTGATACTGTTCTCGGTCGCGACGAACGATCCGGATACTTTAGCCGTGTCTGTTCCGTTTGTCTTGGTGATTCTGGCTTCTGCGTTATCGCAAACCTGGTACTTTATTGGTACGCAGGAATTGAGGACGCCGGCACTTATCGCATTCGCAATTAGGGTACCGTTCGTAATATTAGCATACAGTCTGATTAGCGGCCCCGAACAGCTGGTAGCGTTTGTTTGGCTCTACGGGGGAACGCTTCTTCTTGAGGGCCTAATCCAGAGTTCGATGGTACTGCGGCGCGTTGGTGTGCCCTCAGAATCGCCGCTGTCCGAAGCTGTTGCGTTTATAAAAGGCGCGTACCCGTTGGCGCTGTCTTCGCTTCTGACCGTTTTGCTCAGCGGTGTGGGGGTGACCGTTCTGGGTGTGATAGCCACGGCAAGCGAGACCGGAGCTTTCTCGGCACTTTTTCGCATACCGCAGACAATACTACTCTTATTCGTTCCGCTAATGCACGCGGTCTACCCATTATCTTGCCGACGGTTCAAGTCTGGGTACTACGACGGCATGAGATTTGTTGTAAGGCTTTCCCTGGGTGTCCTCCCAGTTTTTGGGGGGGCGTTACTCATAATATGCATATTCCGAGACAACGTTGTGTCTACAGTTTTCGGCCCAGAGTATGCAGGATATTCCTATCTAATCATCGGGCTGTCCGCCTGGGGATTTTTGACTGTTGTACGGAATCTTCTCGGGGAGCAGATACTGGCAGCAAGCGGTCAGCCGGGGCGTCTCAGTTTTTCTATCATTGCCGCTACGGTGATAACTATAGGAGGCTCGATTATTCTGGTGGCCGGATATGGGGCACTGGGAGCTAGTTACGCAATAATTATTGGCGAACTCAGCGGGTTGTTAGTTTTGGTCGTGTTCGTGTTCTTGAAGCATCGAACTGAGAGCCGGGCGCGCCATTCGAAAATAACTGCGCCCGTCCGTTGAAAGGCCCAAGAATGACCACCGTAGTACACGTCGTTGGTGCACTGAGCTTTGGAGGTGCGGAGACCTCGCTGCTTGGTCAAGTTAAGCGGTCTAGAGAATTTGGGGTGAAGACCCTGGTGTTTTCCATATCCGGAAGATACGGGGACCTCGAGGAGGAGTACCGCAGCGCCGGCGCCCAACTATTCACCAGCCCTTTAAGGCGAAGGCCTCTTCGGACCATAGTTAGGTTCGTCCGTCTGTGTCGAACTAGCCGAGTAGATGTTGTCGTATCCCATATCGGGTTGCCGACCGCGTTTTTTCTGCTCCTCGGTCGAATTGCAAACGTGCGTCGACGTGTGGCGGTTCTGCACAGTGAGGGGGACTGTAAGGCGACCAGCCGATTAAAGGCCCTCCAGAACGAGTTCCTCCGAAACCTAATGATTCTTTGCTCCTCTGTAAACATTGGAGTTTCCGAGCCGGCCCTAAAATACGGCGACCCTCGGTGGCTACCATGGCGCATGAAGGCACGAGCGGTCATCTCGAACGGTGTGGATACAGACCGGTTCCGTCCGTCCGCGCAACCAGGAGACAGTCGGCAAGTGATTTACGTCGGACGGTCGAGCCCCGTGAAGAATAGACAGCGCTTAGCCGGTATTTCCCGTTCGCTGGTCGAGCGTGGATGGAAGAGGATAGTTGTAGTGGGTCCGGTAGGTGAAGACGTGGTAACCGCGGACGAAGCTCTTATTCTGCTGGGGCCCCGCACAGACGTCCCAGAGTTGCTCCGTGATTCAGCTGCTCTAGTCTTGGTTTCGGAGGAGGAGGGAGAGGGGATAGTAATTCTTGAAGCATTGGCATCCGGCATTCCGGTGGTTTCTTCTCCTACGGGGGGCGCGGCGAGCATCGCATCCAGAACTGCTGGGGTCGATCTACTTTCGCTGAACGAATCAGACGGCATATGGGCAGATCGGTTAATCCGGGCAGCTCAGAAGCACGCAAACGGCGAGACCGGGTTGATCGCGCAAGGCGTCATTGATAATGGGTACGCGGTATCCGCCGTGATGGGAAAGTGGTATGAAACGTACATTGGGCCGAATAGTAGCATTGCAGATAGCTAGTGCTTGTACCGGATATCCCTGGGATAATCCGGCGATGCTTTTACCTGGTTGATATATTCGGTAGTGCCGTCATATTTCGGCGGGCGACGTAGTAGAAAGGGAGGCAGAATGAAAATCCTGGTAACAGGCGGTGCTGGATTTATTGGTACTAACCTGACTATCATGGCCCAGCAACGAGGCCATGAAGTCACCATTCTTGACGATTTATCGACCGGCGACTCTAGGAACTTGCAGGCGCATGACGCCCAGTTTGTCGAAGGCAGCATTTTGGACCGAAAGCTTCTTGATTCTACTATGGTCGCAACGGACAGCTGTATTCATCTTGCAGCATTGGGTAGTGTCCCTCGTTCAGTTGCTGATCCATTCGCGACACACGAGGTGAATGCGCTTGGGACCCTGAATGTTATGGAAGCCGCGAGAAAGGCAGAAATACAACAGGTCATTGTCGCGTCTTCGTCATCCGTTTATGGATTGAATCCTGCACTACCTAAAGGTGAGCGGGAATGGGTGCGGCCAATGAGCCCGTACGCTGTCACGAAACTTGCCACCGAACAGTATGCACTCGCTTACCAGCAGTCATATGGAATGAGATCCGTTGCGTTCCGCTTCTTTAATGTATACGGACCGTACCAGCGTGCAGGTCACGCGTACGCTGCGGTGATACCCACGTTTCTCGATGCGCTTCTTAAGAGCCAACCGCTAAGAATTAATGGCGACGGCCTGCAGTCACGCGATTTCACATACGTTGGTACTCTCTGTGAAGCTCTTCTACGAACAGCAGAAGCAAGGGTGTCCCACCCCGAACCCGTCAATCTAGCGTTTGGCTCCAAGACATCCTTGCTCGGACTTATACAGAAGATGGAGGAGCTAAGCGGAATGGCGGCAGTAGTGACTCACGGTGCGGAAAGGCCCGGAGACGTAAAACACTCGCAGGCACTAAACTACTCGTTGTTAGGCATGCTGCCCGATTTGTCTGCTGTTCCGCTTACTGTGGGCCTACGTGAGACGATTAACTGGATGAGGGAAGAGCTGGAACTGTGAAACTAGTCGTGGTCGGTCAGGGATACGTGGGTCTGCCAATGGCATTGCGGGCCGCTGAGGTCGGCATTGAGGTGATTGGGCTCGACCTCAATAAGGAAACGGTAGAATCCATAAACCAAGGTGAGTCTCACATCGACGATGTTAGCCAACTAGAGCTAAGACGAGCACTCGAGCATGGGTATCGAGCATCAGCCGATTACGCCGATGTGAGCGGAGCGGATGTCGTTGTGGTTTGCGTACCAACGCCTCTGAGTTCTCACGGAGGTCCCGACCTTCAAGCGGTTAAGGGTGCAGCTGCCTCTATAAGCGAACATGTCTCGCCGGGAACTCTTTGCATCCTCGAATCGACCACCTACCCGGGAACGACGGAGGAAGTCTTCGAACCCATCATCAATAGGGGAAGATGGAAGGTTGGCGAAGAGATTTTCTTTGCGTTCTCACCGGAGCGAATTGACCCCGGAAACCGTCATTACGGCGTACGAAACACTCCAAAGGTTGTGGGCGGTTTAACCGAAAATTGCACCAATCGAGCTTCATCGTTTTACGCGCACTTCGTTGACACTGTTGTTCCCGCCAAAGGATGCCGCGAGGCCGAGATGGCGAAGCTTCTCGAGAACACGTTTAGGCATGTAAATATAGCCTTAGTGAACGAGATGGTTCGGTTCTGCAACGAACTAGATATTGACCTATGGAACGCTATCGACTGTGCGGAATCAAAGCCGTTTGGCTTCATGGCCTTCAGGCCGGGTCCGGGGGTGGGGGGCCACTGTATTCCGGTTGACCCGTCCTACCTATCGCACCGTGTAAAGGCCGAATTGGGGTACGCGTTCCGGATGGTCGAACTTGCCGAGGAAATCAATCATGCCGCCCCCCAGTACGTTGCTGAGCGAGCGCGTGAAATTCTGAACGACGCAGGGTTAGCAGTCAAAGGAGCGCGATTACTCCTGGTGGGTGTCAGTTACAAACCAGATATCTCGGACCGGCGCGAAAGTCCAGCCGATCCGCTAGCAGCCTACCTCCATCGTTGGGGGGCTAAGCTAAGTTACTACGATCCACACGTGCCCGTTTGGTGTCCGGAGGGACTTGGGGGGCTAAAGTACTTTTCGGTTGAGAGCCTGCGGGAGGCCGCTGAGAATGTCGATTTGGTAATTCTACTCCAAAACCACAGAGTGGTATCGCTTGAGGAGTTGGCTCTGGCGAATGCACGAGTTCTCGATACTAAGGCGGCCATGGATGCAGGACCTTTAGTTGCAAGGCTATAACCGCCGTGCTTCACCGCCATCCGCGGAATGAATCGCTGAGTATTGTGAGGTTCATCGGTGGTTTGGCGGTCGGTGAAGGCTCGGTAACGGTTGAGGAGATTACGTAATGGGCGTCCAACTGTTTTTCGACAGCATTTGGGATGTGGTTCCATATATTGCGATCGTAGCCGTTGCCTATTCTTTTGCCCTCATTGCTCGCTCGTCGGGACTTTCACCGCACAGGGGAGCTACCCAGGCGTTGGGTCATGCAGGCGCCATAATGTCGCTTGCCCTCTTTCAGGGTTCTCGAACGGTCGCTGTCGGGTCGGACACAAGTAGCTACCTGTTCTCCTACGACCGTATACCCACGGACTTGTCAGCCGGTTACGCAATCACCACTCATGAACCCCTTTTTTTCCTTACCGGCTTTCTAGCTAAGAGCGCCGGGTTCGGCGATGGCGCCTATCTTGTATTGGTCTCGATTCTCGCTGTGGTACCTGCCTATGCGGCGCTCCTGCGCTTCGGGGGCAGGATCGAAATAGGCGTATTATTCTATTGCCTTTTTTGCTTCTATTTGCTTGGTTTCAACGTCTCGCGGCAGGCGATCGCGCTTGGGTTTATTGGTTTGGCCTATGCCGCAACATTTGTATCGAGCAGGATGCCTCGCATAGAAAGCCTATTCTGGATAATTATCGCTTCTGGATTTCACTACAGCGCCGCCGGCGCTGGCTTAGTTATCCTGACGTGGGCGATCGTGCCGCGGGCTTGGCGGATGGTAGCAGTTGCCGCCTCGGTAGTGACCGCGGCTGTTCTGGCTGGCTCGGGCCAGTTCTCATCGAGACTTCTGGAGAGTGAGTACGGAAACTATTTTTCGGAAACCTATGGCGGGCTGGGGTCTGCAGGTTTGCTTGCGTTCTTCGCATTTGCCACACTAATTGTCGGTACGTCGGACGAGGGCCAAGAAAAGCCCTATCTTGTTTTCGCGTTCATCGGGTTGGCATTTCTCACAATCGGTCTCTGGTATGTCTTCGTCGCTCGTGCGGCGCAGTATTTTCTATTTTCGCTTTTGATTCCCCTGACGACGCGGTCGAGTCTCGTTCCGCCCCGGGTTCCTGGCTTAATGTTAATGGGTGGTGGATTGGTGTTTTTCGTCGCAAACATCTTACTGTTTGCTCAACTGGCCCCCTATCGCTCTTGGCTGGGCCCTTGAATGCAGCGTTAGAATAGCGGGCGGGGTCTGGTTTTGGGAGTATCGGCGTTGTTTCGAAATTGCTATCGTTAAATGGGCGTACAGTCGAAGGGGGAACAGATGGGCAAGTCGCTGCAAGCTAGCATCGTGATCCCGTTCCATAACAGTGATCATCGCATTTTCGGTGCAATAGCTTCGTGTTTAACGCAAACGGTCAGTGATATAGAGGTGCTTCTTTGTGATGACGGTGCCCCGTCATCTTTCCTTGCTGAGTTAGGAGAGATAAGCGACCCGCGGGTCCGTTTGCTTGTGGACGGTGAGAATTTGGGGCTTGCGGAAAGGATAAATAGAAGTGTTTCGCAGATTCGGTCTCCGTTCTACTTTCGGATGGACGCCGACGATCTATGCGTAAGGAACAGGGTCGAGCTACAACTGCAGATGCTCGCCAGTAATCCGTCGGCGATGGTGGTTGCGGGGTCGTGCTATGTCATGGATGAGGATGGGGCCATTATCGGGGCGAGGGATGCGGCGGATGGGTATATAGATCGGCCAAGCCTGGCCTCTAGCTCGGCTCTTGTGCATCCTACCGTTGCCTTTCGGGCGAGCTGGTTGGAGGACCATCCATACGATGGTGGACTTAGGCGGACGGAAGACCGCTTCTATTGGTACGACAATTTCTCAAACGATACAATTCTGACCACGTCTTCTCGTTTGCTTTTTTATCGCGCTCGTCGCAAGTTCGGTGCTCATACATTAAGAACTGCTGCGCGAGAGGAGAGAGAACAGTTCATCAAGAGAACTGAGCCTGGTGCGACGCGTCTTAAACTAATCTCTAGGTCCGTTCTTAGGGAGAGGGCGCGCATCGCAGCCGAATTGTTGGGCGCGGGAGGGGCACTCCGAGCTCGGACCATTCGCCAGTTGGGAGATCGGGAACGGGATCTCGCCACAACGGAGCTTAGAAGTATGGCTGTGGCCGCTGCAGTCTTGCGGTCGAAGAAGCGGATTTGAATGTGATGCGAAAAGGGGTATCGAAGTCCGCTGCCGTTCTTCCGTACCCACCTATTAGGTCTTTCGCGTCAAAGAAGTTGGTGCTACACGGGAAGGTGTGCTGGTGCATGTAAGAAAACTCGGTGTGTTAATTTGTGCGACTACGGTACCATCTACTGCGCGTGCGTTTATGCGGGGTCAGCTCCGCTACTTGTCTGACCAAGGCTGGGACGTTCGTTTGATTAGTTCACCCGGCGCGGAACTGGATTCGGTTGGCTCGGAAGAGGGCGTTGACACTCTCGGTATACAGATGGAACGCGAACTTTCGCCTGTAAGTGACTTTCGTGCACTCTTCCGATGGTTTCGTGAGCTCCGACGTATTCGGCCAGACGTCGTGAGCGCTGGAACGCCTAAGGCGGCCTTGCTGGCCATGATCGCATCCTACGTTTTGCGAGTTCCTCGCCGCGTGTATCTTGTGCGTGGTCTCAGGTACGAGGGTGAGCACGGCTTTCGTGCGGCTATTTTGAAGACCGTAGAGCGGTTGACCCTGTTTCTGGCTACAGACATCATTGTTGTAAGCAGTAGCGTTTATTCGACTCTGTGTAGAGATCGAATCATTACTAAACCGGCCTTTTTAGTTGGGGACGGTAGCTCTAACGGCGTCGAAGCGAGAGTGGGCTTGGACATTGGTGCGACCCGGCAACGTATCCGGGCTGAATTGGGAATAGAAGAGTCGGCGTTCGTGGCGGGGTTTGTTGGTCGGCCAAGCGCCGACAAGGGTTCCGATACGCTTTATTCTGCGAGCAAGTTGCTTGCAGATCGTGTGCCGAATTTTAAGGTTCTAGTCGTTGGCAGTAATGTTCCTACCGGTTCTGCGTTAAATGTAGGTTCGGCCTTACTCGGTACGGGATGGGTAAATAATCCGCGGGACTATATGTGTGCGATGGACGTTTTGGTGCTTCCCACGCGCCGAGAAGGCTTCCCGAACGTGGTTCTTGAGGCCAGCACGGTTGGGATTCCATCGATCACGACTGACGCGACTGGCGCTATCGATTCTGTAATCGATGGGGTAACTGGGTTCGTTGTGCCGGTTGACGATGCGAAGTTGTTGTCTGACAGGCTCCACGTTCTCGCGAGTAATCCTGGTTTACGGGCTTCGCTGGGGGAGTCTGCGCGACGTAGAGCCGAAGCTAAATTCTCCCCATCCAGGATTTGGTTCGGCCTGGATGCGATCTATCGGGGTAGGTCGATCGAATCGACCGACATACGAGTATTGGGCAGGCGCGAGGATCAGCGATGATCTAATCTGGGCGCCCGATGTTCGCCCTTTTTAATCATTGCGGAGAGCTTTCTTGAACTCTGCTGGCACTCCCGCGACGAGTGTATATTCCTCGACGCTTCTCGTCACTGCAGATCCGGACCCTACTACCGAGCCTCGTCCAATGGTTAGGCCCTGGTTGATTGCGGAATTTGTTCCGATCATTGCTTCCTCCCCTACGGTGACTTCGCCAGAGATAGCACAGAGTGGATTGACTGTAGAGAAGTCGGCTATGACGGCATCGTGCCCAATCGTGCTGTTGAGGTTAATGTGGGCGTGCCGGCCAATCGACACGTTCGTCGTCACTGATACATGTGCGCAAACTACTGCGCCGGGAGAAATGCGAACATCATTACCGAATGTTGCAGTGCTGTGGATCAATGTCGCAGGTTTAAGGCCTGCGGCCGTCGCCACCTTGTCAAACTTTCGCCGGACAGCCCCAGATCCTATTCCGATGGAGTATTCACACCCCGGAGGAAGATCGCTGAGGCTTGAGCTTGGCCCGATGTAACTAGCCCCAAGCCGCGAAAGTCGGTCCATGTCAGGATCGCCGTCATCAACGAACCCAACGAAGTCAAACCTCTTCGGCTTGGAGTCACCGAGCTGGCGGTTGCCGTCGTTTACTATGTCTAGGACCTCACGTCCGAAGCCGCCTGCGCCGATAATTACTAGTGGTGTGGGCATGTATCCGAGCATAGCGGTGTGATAGGTGAGCTCGCGTGCGGTCAGAGGTCATTACCCCGAAACTCAGGCATCGTGGCTTCCCCCTCTGCTGAGACTCCCTCTCGGCGGAGCACGGTCCATGCGGTACGCGCGAGGATCCGGACGTCAAGTCGAAGCGAACAATTGTCAACGTAAGCGACATCTAAATCGAAACGCTCCTCCCAGCTCTGATTATTGCGGCCCGATACTTGTGCTAGGCCCGTCAGGCCAGGTGGAACTTCCATGCGTCGCGCCTGCTTTGGCGTGTAGCGCTCCAGGTACTGCATGAGGAGGGGGCGGGGACCAACGAGGCTCATGTCGCCCCTGACGATGTTCCAGATTGTGGGCAGTTCGTCAACGCTGGTCGATCGCAGTAGTGAGCCGTAACGCGTCAAACGACTGTGGTCGTCGATCCACCCCTTATCCGGGTTAATTGGCCTCATCGTCCGAAACTTACGCATTATGAATGGTTCTCCTCCGAACCCGGGACGTTCTTGTGCGAACAGAACCGGTGACCCCATTGTTGCGAGGACTCCGATCGCCGCAAGCGCCTGAACTGGCAGCGTAAGAAAAAAAAGAGGTACCGCGATGGCGATGTCGAGGGCCCGTTTTCCTCTGTAGGGCATGTACAAGTCTCCTAACCTCGATTTTTCATCCGGCAGTTGAGCGGAGTGAAGGCGCCGTCAACTCGTGATTCTGCCCGATTTTCGGTGTGTGGGCGTGATTGTTCGGCCGGTGTCGCCCGGGTGGGCGTCGGGGTTCCA
>Ga0194136_1001506_pt1 | contig 11573 bp, 12 predicted proteins | sample TARM_MetaG_T3A_1_FD_134023 | JGI IMG/M metagenome (GOLD analysis project Ga0194136, IMG submission 134023) | Freshwater microbial communities from Pennsylvania, USA, analyzing microbe dynamics in response to fracking - TARM_MetaG_T3A_14 (version 2) | ecosystem: Environmental > Aquatic >...
ACTATTACCAGATGATGCATCAATATATCCATCATCAATAGAAAAATCATTATAATATTCAAATACAGAATTAGCATTTGTATTATATCCTGCTTCCTGTTTTGCGTATAAAGTTACAGTTTGACCTGCTGGAATATCAGCAACAGCATATACATAATTCACGTCAGGGTCTATCCAATATGCGGATGTTTCACCACCACTAACACCAGACAAAGTCACTTCCACTTCATCCGCATCAAGAGTATCCGCAAAGTTAATCGTGGTGTTACCCGTTGTTGAACCCGTGAATGTAGTTGTTGCACTCACACCTTCTACTATTACTTCGGAGAACGGAACATTTTCAATATACGCATATCCGTTATCGTTCCTTACGGTTTGTGTCCAGACTGCATCAACATTTCCCAGATCGTTAATATGAGTTATTTTTATCCTGTCTCCCCTGAAATTATCAAGTTTCTGCAACTGGCCGTAGGGGATTCTGACGGTGTGTACTTCGTGTTTTGATTGGGATAAATGCAGTTTTCCTTTATTGAAATGTGCATTAATTGAGTTCTGTTTTTTTGTGGCTATGTCTAAACCGTTCTTGTTTCCGTTGCTAAACTTAAATTCGGAAGGGTTGTGGTTGCCCTGTCCGAGATGTTTTCCATTGTTCTGTTCTTTCTGGTCGTTTGCATTTTTTAATTTTTCATCTGTTTTATCCCATACAGAACCCAAAGCACAACATCCAAGTAACAATGTTGCTATGACGAGTAGAACTACAAATTCACGTTTCATTATCTCATCCCCCTAAATCCGGTTCTTCTCCAAAGCTGCACACCTGCTGAACCATAAATCATTATTATACCTGCCTGTATTACATCTGCAAAGGGTCGGAACAAGTTTGAACCCGGATCATCCGGGGCTGGAATATAAGGAAATACCGATATTAACAAATCGTGAATCCAAAATATTCTAAGTAGAGAGTTCATAAATACACCGAGCATTTGATATTCCCGGATCATCCATTCTGTTATTCCTATACTGCCATCTGCGTTACTTCCTGCTGTCAAATCGCTTTCACTCATTCCAATTGTTTTATCTTCTGAAAGTGGGGAATAATCAGCACCGGCAAACACATCTTCCCCGGTCATTAAGAATAATCCTTGGAATGCACCTGTCAAAGCACCGAGTAAAGCAAGGAACAAAGCTGCATCGTAAGCCCTCATTTAACCATCCTCCTGCCTGCGTAGAATAAAAATTATCGGTAGCAACGAACCAAACGCAGCTAACGTCAACCCTGCTGGTGTTGCCGGAACCCAACCTGCATAAAACATAATCCAACCGGTAGCCATCACAGCCAATCCACCGATATGAACATCCCTGGACCCGAACAATCCACCAACAGAACACAGACAAAGCAATGCAATAATCTGATACTGCCAATGTTCTTCAAAACCCAAATCAAACCCGTCTCTTACTCCGTAACTGAAAGTTATCACTTCCCGGATGGTTTCAGTTGGATAGTTAGGATGATTGACTTCAAACACAACAATATAATCCTGTGGTTCCACCTGCTGACTGTAACTCAAATTGGTAGTATTGTACGAATCATTATGGAACACATAACCGGTTTTGTTGATTATCTGGATATTGTAACTGGTTGACAAATTGGATTCAGATGTAATATTGATGTAACCTGTTGTAAGATTGGTCTGGTTGCTTGTAATCAGGTAATTTACATCATCCTGGTCAGGGTCACGAATGGTTGGTTCTGGATCTGATGAATCAGCATTAACATAAACGGTGTATGTTTCATCGGTTGGATGAATTACAAGTTCTTCATTAATACCCCTATCAGCATCGTTAAACGTGATTCTGTACTGGTTATCCTCATCCAAATCGAAACCAACACTACCACCTGAACCAGTTGTTGATTCCATTGATGGGGTTGAAGCTTCAACGCTGTCATAAACCTTAACATCCACGCCGCTATACCCAGTTCCCCACAATGGTTTCACGTAAAATGTTACATAATGGGATGGGTCGTAATAACTCTGTGTTTGTTCGGAAAGAGAGATTTCAATTTCCTTATCGCTATCAATCACGTATCCGGCACTGTTGGAATAATAGTTATCAGCAGAAGCACCGATTATATAAGCCCCGTATTCCACGTTCTCAAAGGTTGCTACTGCACCCTCTGATAATTTGGTCTGGTTCCCCAGGAATGCGGTAAACTCACTGATATATCCACCTGTCTCATGTGACTTTGCCATGACGGTTACAGTATATAAGTTCTGTATTTGTATGTCCTGCCTGGTATTCCCATCACCCATACTGAATGTAACTGAATTAGCATCATAACCGTCTGCATCTGCTGTTAAAGTGTAATCCGATGTGTTTGACAGATTATGGAACTGATAAACACCTACACTGTTAGCGGTTGTTGTAGCATTGTATGTTGAATTGGATATTGTAACCGTTGCACCCGAAACAGGGTTATAATCTGCACCATAAACCAAACCGTAGGCAGCTGTATCATTAACTCCCCAATAATCGGTCATGTTGTTTGGGAAAAGAACAAGGTCCTGCTGTATTACACCGCTTCCTTTTGGGGTGAAAGTGAAATCTTTCAAAGAAGCATCGGCAGTTGTAGCATTAAAGGTTGTAGCAACACCCGTCGAAAGATCGGTTTTATTGTATTGACCGCTTGCATCTGATGTTGTGTTGTAATAAGTAGAACCCTGCATCAATGAAACACTTGCGTTGTCTGCTATAGATTCATTAAAAAGGTATGTCGTTCCTTCAAAAGTAATCGCATCGGTAATGGTCGTATAATCATAATCCAACAACTCTTCATTACCTGTTATTTTAGATGTTCTTGAAAGAAGGACCAAGTATGACCCAGGGGCAACACCATTAAACACATAATCATAAGTACCACTGTTTGATGTTATGGAATGTTCATCAATTGTTTTGCCGGCAAGATTAGTTATCTCTATTTCATAGTCATATGAAGTAAAATCGTCTCCCACAAGAGAATATAAAACATCTACATCTTCATTTAAAACATATGCATCTGAATCAAAATTGACAGAACCATAATCTTGTATATCAGTATATGCAAAGAAGTTTGTAGCTTCGGTTTCTCCGTCTTTCTGGATTTCAAACTTATACATTGAGAAATTGGAACCAAGTGTTTCACTCACGTTCCAATATTCACGGCCATGGTAATCATTTAGTGTTATAGTGTCAAGTACCCTCAAATCATTGTTATTAATAAGTTTAAGCGTGTAATTACTATCAGAATTTAACCATTTATATTTTAACCCATACGTTGCAAAAAAGTATTCATCCGCATTGTTTACGGTTTGATCTGTTCCAATTACTGACTTTGTAGAAACATCATCAAAATGTATGTTTGTTTCAAACGATCCACCGTTTTCGTAATAAAAGCCTATGAAACCAACGTCAATATCACGATCTCCCGTTACTGTACGTTGTAAATTTCCATTAATATAAAATTTATAATCTCTTCCATCTTTTATAAATTCCCAACGTTGTTGAACACTACTATCGTAATCAACATCTATAATTGGAATTTTACAAACATCGTTCCCGTTTATATCATATATAACAAAATATGAACGCTGTCCGTTGTAATCTTCTTTTTGATACCGAACGGTAAAGGATATGTAATCCACGGGGATTAGTGTTTTTGTTTTCAACTCCGCCTCTGCACCTGCGGCATAAGTACAATCAACATCGAATCTCGCACTGTCCGATGTTGGGAACGTGGGGTTATCGTTATACAAAGACGCAGTTACGGTTGTGTATGGTGAATCGAAATCATTTACCTCCCAATCATCAAACAATTCTTCATCTTGAAAAGTATCTTCAAAACCAGCAACAGGAGTAATACAGGCAAACAGAACCAATATTAGAATAATCAGTTTGCCTTTCATTTCTTACCTCCGACTATTTCATCAAAGGTTTTTACATCGGTACTTACCTTGATTGGGTCAACTATACTGTCTTTGAAGGGTTTTATTCTAGTTCTCTTCTTCCTCTTTTTGTCTTTAAGTGGTTTGGTTGTTTTAGGACCGAAGATAGAACTACCGTAAGTTCCCGATTTTTCACCGAACGGATCACTTGATACTCTGCTTGGCCTACCGGATGGAACTGGTTCAAACATGGATGAAGTGGTTTTGCTTGTGGATTCAAACGGGTTCCCGGATGGATAGGGAGATGTTTCTGAAAATGGAGATGGTTGTTTGGAAGGTTTTGCAGAAGATGGTTTGCCAGAACTGCGACCTGTTTTTGATGATTTACCCGGATACTTAGGACTTGAATCAAAATCGGGAATCTTAGAACTTGTTGGTTTCCTTAATGACGATTTACCTATGCTGCTTGGTGGGGTATCTATGCTTTTTTCAACCTTGCCGAACACATCACGGTATCCGGGTAATCTGGTTGATACTCCTGATGTTGAATATCCGGGTTTCACAATTCCGGTTTTGGACCTTGCGAGAGAATAAGCCTGCTGTTCTGCTTCAATGATGTCTTTAAATCCTTTCGTTGTTTTGCCTTTAGTTCCCGGTACTTTTGATTTCGATTCGGAAATAAAACGATCAATTGGTATTCTGCGACCACCAACTTTAGTATAATACCTGCTTTGAAGTTCAATTAACCGTGTTCCCGGTGAAATTACAGCTTCAGATTCAACCTGACCGGTTGCTGCTCTTGCTTCTGCATCCGGTGTGATATACCCTTTACCTTTCTGTGATTTGCTACTTCCAAGGAACTCTTTTGCTTCAAACAATCCACGTTTGTCTTTGGGAAGCCTGACAACATCATCAATGTACATCCGGGAAATAGAAGGTTTCACGGGTTCTGGTTGTCCGAAAATGGTTTCATAAAGTGTGCTTGCACCTTTTTTAGTTCTGGTAGCTGATTGTCTAACCTTACCCTTTGAAAACATCTCACCTGCTGATTTGAACTGTCCGAATGATTTACCGAAGCCCTTTTTTGTAGCTCCGATGTATTCTGCTAAGGATAGTTCACCTCTGGAAATCCTTGTAAATGCCGGGCTTGCTCTTGGACTTATGTAAAGCCCTGGCACATCCTTTGGTCGTGCTGTTGAATCAAGAACAAGTTCACCCGTTGGATATTTTGATTTAGATGCGTGCCATGTACCGATTTTACCGGGTACATTTTCACCAGGGATGCCGTATGGGTTATTTTGGAACTCTGCCTGTAATTTGGATGATGTTTGTCCTTGTCTTGTTAATGGGAAATCCTGTGTTCCCTTTGCTACTGCTGGATCTGTTATTTTTTCGAGTGGTACGTAATCCCTGCCCCGTGTCTGTAATCTTCCCACGAGTTTATCTCCGTACTTCCAACCCCTTGCAGCTCCGGCAGCACCAATAAAAATATCATCTGCCATACCTACACGTTCTTCCGGTGTGGCTTTTGCTATTTCGTAACCAATGCTACCAACACCGGCAGTAGCAATCAGTGGATCAAGTGCTTTGGAACTTCCTGTTAGTGCTCTGCCTGCAATTGATGATGACCCTAACTTGCCTGCTGCTCTCCCTAAACCAGATTTTGCACCAACTGTAGCCACCTTTGTTCCTGCACCCACACCAGCACCTACACCATAAAGCAATACATCTTCACCGATTGTGCTTATCGGTTTTGTTTCAAAATCCTTGTAGTAACCGACTGATTTTTCACCAATCGCTTTACCGTATTCATCTGGAACTACCTGACGTGTAACGTCTGCGATCTTTTCAGATGTTTGATATATCTGCTTGCCTAATTCTGGATGTTTTTGCCTGAACTCCCGGCCCTGCTGTGCAATATCAGAAAGGGAAGGAATATAACTACCTGCTTTCCGTTCAATTGCCTGGTAACCTTCTACCAATCCACTGATTGCACCCTTGTTATAGGCACTTCTCAACGCTGGACCAGGGGTATCAATGTTCCGAGATTGAGTATCGTTAACTTCTCTTAACCTATCATCTAACCCAGGGGTAGGATCAACAGTACCGGCAGCTTTCTTTATATCATCATCATTATCTACCCCACGTTCTGCCATTGGGGAAGTGTCCCGGCCACCACCACCATAAGAAGAACTACTACTGGACCTGACTTCATCCACGGTCCTTCCGGTATCCCTGGCCTGTCTTAAATCACGTTTGTAACTCTTATTCTGTAAAGGGGAATAGCCCCCACTTCCTGCTTTAACCATGTTTAGTTCTCCCGTATCCATAATGCATAATTAATTGAAAATACAAAGATCAGCAACAGTACAATCAATGGAATATAACTGAACCAACCGTATGTAGATTCAATAGCATACAACGCATCATTGGGATACAATCCAAGATTGTTCTGTACAAACTCATAGATGTAATCCATAAAATAGCCCACGATTACATAGAGAAACGCTGTAAGAACCAGCACACGGAAAGCTTCAAACCAACCAAATACAAGAGCTGATTCGTCTTTCATCATATTACGGAGGGTTTCAGGAAACATTCAATGCATCCTCCTGTAATACGTCTGTTCTTCTTGCTGATCGTACCTTCTGTTGCGTGTTGCTCTGTAATATGCATAGAACACAGCAGCAACTATCCCGGCCCCAACTATAAAATAGGGCAAATCCAACCCCATCTTAATTAAATCAATAGCTCCAGGTGCAAACGTTGTGTCTGCTGCCGTGTCTGTTGCTAACGATTTTATTTTCACAATGACCGGGGATAAAACAACAAGTATGGTTATTCCCTGTAAGAAACGGAAAAACAAAAGTTTTATCCCATCAAGCATATTACAGTTCTCCTATAGCATTATATAATTTGTGTGAATAGTTATTTAAAACCTTTCGTGCTGTAATCATTTTGTGTTACTTTGTAATCTGCCCTTTGTTCACACATAATATATGAATCGTCTTGTTTTGCTTTCCACATATAATCCCCCTTAATTTTTTTTGGGTTCGGTTTCATGAGATTAAGATCCAAACCCATTTCAACACGGGTTTCCAGTTCATTTAGGGTCCTGACACCCTTTTTGTTTAATTTGTAGTAATAACCCGGACTGGTGGAATTGCCGTGTTTGCCACACCTTTGAATATAACCAAAATTCCAATATCGGTTAAGGATTCGGGATAACTTGCCGGAATATGTCTGGATATGTATGTTAATTTCTCTCATTGTTGCTTTTTTACCTTCTGCCTGGCAACAATCAATAGCCTACAGAACACGATATTTCAGGTAATTATACCTATGATTTATGCCATCACCCAACCAAATCACCTCTACAACCTAGTAAATATATGAAGATTCGTGTTACTGTACTTTCTTTTGGTTTACTTCTGCCCGTTTAGAAGTTTTCTCGTCTGTACGCTTCTGTAATACAGCTGCTGTCTTAACATCTTCTAATCGTTCTGCTCTCTTCTTTTCGTATCCTTTCCACAATTCAATTGGTGGATGGGGAACTATGATTGATTTGATTACTCCTTTCCTGGCATATCTCCAATGCTTTACTTCACTGTCCATATACCCACTGGACCCATCCCCCCTCTGGTTCTGCTTCCCTTCACCGGTAGGTTTTGAATATCGGTATTTTATATCGACTTCTGATGCTAACCCATATCCGTTGTTCTGTTTATCATTGAGTTTTGAAATTGGAGTTGCTGCGACACTGGAAAGTGAACGTACTCTTTTGTCTATTCTGGAATCATCTACTGAAACATAGATTGTGATTATCCGATCCGTTCTGTACATTTGTACTATATCTGATGTTTTCCGATTGTCTTTTGACATTGATGTTCTGGAAGATAGACTGCCTTCTGTTCCTGCTTCATCCAGAATTACAACCCCACCGTGTCGCATTTTGAAACTACTTACAAGTTCTATCCATTCTTCTACTGAAAAACAAACGTTATCCAAACAAAAATGTGGATCAAGAAGAGAAGCAATAGAGACGGCAGAACTGGATTTGCTGCCTCCCCTATGACCTGTAATCATTATGTCATATGATTCGTTGTATTTGGTTACTCGGTTATAGATGAAATCAAAAACATCAAATTTAGTATCCAGTAGCAAACCGTGTTTATCCAGGGGTTCCCATTGTGGATACCATGCTTTTTTAAATTCCTGTTTTGTAATCATTTTATCACATCCTCGACATTATGAGGAACCATTGAATCATCCCAACGTGGTTTATACACAAGTTTACTTTTTGGAAGTGGGTAAACTCCTTTCCTTGCTAACAGTTTTGAGAATTGACCTACCTGTCTATAGTGTATGAATTGTTCTTTTTCATGGTCGGTAGTAAAATCCATTTGTTCAGCCTGGTTTTCAATCTGTTTACAGTTCCAGATAAATTCAGCATCGAAAGCCCCGGCATACCATCCTAAAGAATGTCTGAACAGTTTATGTACCTGATAATCTGGAGCTCCCATTTTGATTCTTAGGAGTGTGGTGTATAGTGATTTTGTCATGTGTTCGTATTGGAATACCGCACCAAATCCAATAGGAATAAGTTCCACCGGGTTATCTGTTCTGTATTCAACCCCGGACTTCTGTGTTGATGCTCTGGATAGGAGATTGCAGAACTCGGTTAAGTGTCTCATGTAAATGATTTGTTGCCGTTGTTCGGTGGTATAAAAATTGTAATCAGGAGATTTGTATTTTTCAATTATGAAATCCCATCTGTTAACGAAATATTCATCAAAAATTACCTGGAACCAGTTTACAAAATCGTAAAACATTTCTCTTGCTTCTGGATAGCGGTTTTGTTCGTATAGAAGCAAAGAGAAATTGAATAACCGCATTAGGTTTGATTGGAAGTTGAACTCATCGGAGTATTGGAGGTCATAAAGTAAATCGGCTTTGGAAAACTCAACCGGGTTAAGTTCTTCCTCACTCAATTGCTCTCACACTCCGCTTCCAGTTCATGAACTATGTCTTTGAATGGATACCGGGTGGTTTTAGGAACGTTGAGGTCTATTATTCCCAAACGGTATAGGATTCTCCTGCATTTACGGAAATATGCAAAACCCATTTCAAATTCTGTTTTCTTGCTTGTGGTTTTATAACTGGTGGTTCTTAACCATCCGTGTACATCATCTACCAGTTTAGGATCTTCTTCTTCTATTATGTCCTGTGCTGATTCAATGAATGCAGAAAAACGGGAAAAGAAGAGTTTGTAGGGTTCACGGTCTTGTGGACCCTCTCTCCTGTTCTGTGGTTCCAATCTTTGTATGGTACGAATTGAGGAAATGGAATCGTGGACCCTCAATACCAAACCCTGTAATTCAGATTTGAAAGTTCCATCTTCCTGGCTATAATCCTGGGATTGGAACGGTACATTATCCATACTCATGGTCCGATCCCTCCAACACTGGACATAATACCACTGCCTGCGGATTGATAGATCAGATATGCGATTGCAGCTGCGATCAGAAGTGGACCAATCTGTTTCGCATCAAGGGCAAAACCCTTCTTTTCCTGAATCTGACCCCGTTCTACTGCGATTGTGTAAGATTGGAGTTTCATCAGTGCTTCGTTGGTGTTCATTCCCCACAACATGACAAATTCTTTCATCTGGTTGAACATAAATGGTTTCTTGTGAGTATCGACCCGTTCGTTTTGTAATTCCTCTTTCACTTCTCTTATCTGGTTCAATTCTTTATCTGTAATCCGTTCTTCGCTGCCTGTAATCAATTCATTCCTGACATCATCATTTGGTTTTCTCAAATCACGTTTGAACAGAACATGGATTGCTTCATACGTTGGTGCAACCATCCTGTCTTTGAGTTTCTTTTTTATGTCGGTTGCCAGGGATGCGGATTGTGAAGTAACCGGATAAGCCCAACCTTCAACATAGTGAATTATTGGTATTTGACCGTCTAACCTTTCGGCAGAATGAATATCGTTTGGGAAGAACTGTACACCGGGTCGATCAGCAACCTTGTTACTCATTCCGTCTTTTTCGATTACTTTAAGCGTACCGGAACCTTCATCGAGATGTTCGTATCCCAAATTCTTATTTTTCTTGTATGCTGTTCTGATTGCTCTTAGTGATGGTATTTTTCTATCTGCTGATATGTAACTCAAAAGTAACATTGTTTCAATTAAGAGTATTACACCAACAACCGCTATGGTTGTCATGGAAAAAGCGATTGCCATTTAATGCCTCCCGAACGGATTAATTCTGGAAAATCCCCATCCTTCTTTTTCTTGGGGAACTGGATTGTTGGAATGTGTACCAACGGATTCTTTACGGTTTACGTATTGGGTTTGGGATGTGATCTTTTCAAATCCTTCTTTGCCTCTGGTGTTTCTGCCTGTGATTTTGGAGACAATAACAGATACGATTTCGTCAAAATCACTGTACATGAAGTTTACCGGGTCAACCGTTCTTTCAAGTTTGGTTAAAGCCAGGGATAATTCATCGTTACGTCTGTACAAATCCCCTATACTGCTATTTGTTAGAACATTGTCTTTTGATGCGAAAACCCCATAGATACGCATAAACTGTTGTTTGCAGTTCTCATCCAACCGGGCATTTTCAATCAATCTATCAAGATCCTTCCTGGAATCATCGGAAATTAAATCTTTATGGAAATTAAGCCCATCATCTCCATAAGCGGAATAACCGTCTGAATCTTCGTATTCATCCCCGGCTACCATTGATTGACCGTTGGAAGCTGCAAGTAATCGTTCCCTCTGCTCTTCAATTTGCTGTTGCCGTAGAAGTGCCAGGTATTCTTCTTCGGTCATTGTGTTTGATTGTGGTTCTTCTTCTGGAACTTCGGGTTGAAATTCATCTACTGGACCATCTTCAGGGATATTGTGCCCGTTACCCAAAGCTCCATCACCCCACATTTCATTTACTCCATCCCAATTTTCTTGTTCTTTCATTATTCCCCCTCATGTAACAGAATATGTATTATTTTTTTATTACATTCATCCCTTCTAAATTCTACTTTATGTCCTCTTTCAACTCCAATGTCAGAACATATATTACGTGGGATTACGACTGCAAGACTGTTACAGGTGCGGAAAACTGTACTTTTAGGTTCCATGTGTAATATATATTGTAATTACACAATATATATAATTAACTACATTAGAAACAGTAAGATTACATTTATATTACATTAGAACATATATATTGTTGTCAGTGTGTGCCGGGTGGGTTCCTTTATCCCCTTTTCAATCCCACCCATTCTCTCCTTTTGGTATAGACATAGCCGGATCGTTTTTAATCGGTGGCGGTATTATGTACGGTTGGGATAAAACACAGGAAAAAAAGGAACAGGAAAACATTGAATAATTGTCCGATTCTACTGGTTGCTCGGCCAATTTTGTCAAAAACAGTTCTGCCTATCGAAAAAACATCTTTTGTATATAAATAAAAAGGGGAATTAAAGACATGTTGTTGGACATGTCCTTTATTAGGGGGAATCGGAATCTAAAAAACGATTCAACTTCTGCTTTGCTTCCCTTGCTCTAATGTAATCCCTGATTACAGGTAAGTTCTTTATAAAATCAAACATTTAGTTTCCTCCCAGTTCAGTATATTTC
>Ga0194136_1001510_pt1 | contig 11562 bp, 18 predicted proteins | sample TARM_MetaG_T3A_1_FD_134023 | JGI IMG/M metagenome (GOLD analysis project Ga0194136, IMG submission 134023) | Freshwater microbial communities from Pennsylvania, USA, analyzing microbe dynamics in response to fracking - TARM_MetaG_T3A_14 (version 2) | ecosystem: Environmental > Aquatic >...
GTCCAGTAACGCAGAGCGGCCTTGAAGACCTAGGTTCATCGACCCTGCGATACCACCATCACCGAAGGTTATATGGAGAACACGGACGATACTGCGTTGTTGGGTGAGGTGCTTCGGCACCCGATAAACGAGGTTGTACGAGTTGACGTACTCGGGACGTACTGAGCCAAGCGGGACAGTGACTTCAGTACCACCCACAAGATGACAATCCGGCAAAACAATTCCATCGATCACAGCCTCACGAATGCGTTGATCCAACGACAAAGGTTGGAAGTTATGACGTCCACCGAAGGCAGACATGTTTTGGGTTAAGAACGTACGTTCCAGGATCTCTTTGGGGATACTGGTTCGAATGTCCTTTAGAGCTTTTTGAATGGCGTTCATAGTTAAGGTCCTACGTTAGTTTCCCCTTCTATAAAATTGCGGGTAAGTCATAGCCTTATTGGAAAATAATTCAGGTGTATACTATCTGTGGGAAGTAATACCCAGCCTTCAATCGATTGGAGCACTATCATGTTCAAATGGATTAACCCTGCACATTGGGGAAAGCGCGCAACACATGCAGTCAAACGTTGGGAGAACCGTCGTAAGGCGGAGCAGTTCTTTCAACAGGCCGACCTGATGGTTATTGAAGCTGACAGTCATCGCGAAGGTCCGCTTAAAGATGCCTGTATGAAAAAAGCCCTCGAGTTGGCTAACAAGGCCTTTGCCCTCTGCGATAAATAAGACACCCCCAGCAATTCTAAGGAGAATGAAGATGTCGAACAAAGATGAACTCGATGACATGCGGCGCACCATCATCAGTGACTTCTCTCAAGCGTGGTCATTGAATGACGCCGCGCATCGGGTGGAGCATTTTCGAATGGTGGAGCTGACAGGCTACCACATCAATGAAACCCTGCGCTTGGGTTTTAACCCCAAACACATTCTGTTGGTTGCTTATTTCCACGACTTGTTTTCGTGGAGTCGTCACAACCACCACCTGATGTCCGGTGAGTGGATCATGACTACTGATTACCCACTGATCGCTCAATTGGACCCTGAAGAGCGTTCTTTGGTGGCCTCAGGTTGTCGTGAACACCGGGCGTCTAACCAGCAGCCGTTTACCAACCAGTTTGCTGAATTGATGTCCTCAGCAGATCGGGGGTTCCCGGAGAAGAATCTTAAAGGCATGCTCCAACGCGCCATTGAGTATCGACTCCATCGTGGGGATAATCACGAAGCCGCCCGTAAGGGGGCATTGACCCACGTGAAAGAGAAGTTTGGTAGTCAAGGTTATGCCCGCTATCCAAACCTGTACACACAGGCGTTTAAACAGGAGCTTCAAGAACAACGCGATCTCGTGGATTTGTTGTAAGTAAAAAAAGATATGTGTTTGGTATTTCTTTGAAGAGATGCCAGCATAAAACCCATGTAGGGATCTACCCAACCTATAAACGGTAATCCCTATGTACTAAACTTAACCTGAATACAAGGTGAATTCATATGAGCGATAAAAACGTTTCTGGTGTCGGTACCGTTCGAATTTTTGGGTGCGGGGGCCTCGGGGTCAATTTCGCTGCAAACTACCTGAAGAGTCAGGGCGGTGATGGGTTCGCTGCGATCGATCCGGCGTTCATCGACACCAGTCGCTCCAACCTGACCCCGGAAATCCCCGAGGAAAAGATCTACATCCTCGACAACACCGACGGTTCCGGTAAGGTGCGTCGTGAGAACCACGCTCAGATCTCCAGCTCCATCAAGCACATCCTGCAATCGCAGCAGCCTGGTGAGTTCAACATCGTCGTGTTCTCGGCCTCCGGTGGCTCGGGTTCTGTTCTGGGTCCGCTGATCGTCTCCGAACTGCTGGCGCGTGGTCTGCCGGTCGTGGTACTGACTGCCGGTTCTTCGGAATCGAACATCACTGCCAACAACACCGTCAACACCCTGAAGTCGCTGGCGGCTATCAGCAAGAAGGAATCGGCCCCGGTCGTGACCTACTACCTGCACAACGGTGGCGACAACACCCGCAGCGCGGTGGACAAAAAGCTGGCGTTCGCTACCTCCTGCCTGTCGTACCTGGCTTCGCGTCAGAATGCCGAGCTGGATACCAAAGACGTCAGCCACTGGCTGCGTTACAACCACTCGACCGAAGTCGCTCCTCAGCTCTCGCTGCTGGATATCTTCATCGACCAGAAGTCGGCCAAGAGCATCACCGATCCGATCTCGGTGGCCAGCCTCTACGCTGATCGTGACCAACCGCATCTCACCGATCCGGTACCGGACTACTCGGCAACTGGTTACTTCCAGCACAAGGTGCAGGACATCGAAGAGATCCATTTCGTGATCTCGACCCAACACCTCGGCGCGACTTACGAGAAGCTCGAGGAAACCCGTAACGACTATAACGCTCGTCGCGATAGCCGCGTACAGACCCGCAAGATCGTGGATCTGGACGAAGCACAAGACGACGGTTTGGTTCTGTAAGAGGTACTATATGAGCCACTTGTTTGCATGCGACACCTGCGACACGGTAGACCTCGATGAGTTGTCCCCGTTGCCGCAACCTTGCCCATCCGGCAAGTGGCTCTGTACCTGCTGCATGAGCCGGCCCTGGCACAACCAGTTCCCGCAAGAGAAGTACGACCCCGAGAAGCATCTTGTGGTCAATCGTCCTTCGGGAATTGGGCTGGGTTGAAAGATCGTCGTTAAAAGGGAATTCGTACCGTGACGCAAGAGCAAAAAGAGTATGTGGTTTTACGCACCCTGTTTGTAGTGTTCTGTACACTCATCGGTGCCGCTATCGGGATTTGGTTCTCGTGGCAAGTAGCAGTGGGGCTGGGTTTGTTCCAGTTTGTACTGTGTATGGGTTTGACTCGCAAGCGAATCGCGATGCTCGAACGTTATCCATATGAGGACACCACATGCTCCGTCCAATCAAGTTAAGCGACTTGAAGCTACCCGCACCGAATCCGAAGGCTCGAGAAGAGACTTTGAAGCGGGTTGAGCAGTTTCAACAAGCCCAAACTGAGTTGAAGAAACGGTGCGAAGAGTTGGGCATCCCGGTTCCCGAGATGGTCTGTTAAGGTTTTGGTGGGGTTGGAGCCTAGAGCGATACCTTTTCCTGGTCGCTCTACCAACCCACCATTTTTAATAAGGGGCTTTGTATAAGAGTCTTGATCATCGGTGGTATGGGTGCATTGGCGTTGGCGCACTTACTGAATCAAGGAATCCCAGCGGGGGTTGAAGTTCAGGGTGTGGATGCCGGCTACTATACTACCGCCGACAGCTGGTCGCAGAAGGTTTACGCTTTGCGGTCATTCGAGCACGAGGCAGCAACACGAGAAGGAATCGATATCCTCCGTGTTAAAGCAGCTTACGGGTTCGGACTGATTGGGAGTTGGCCTAGGCGACACTACATGCCGGGTACGTCCCACCACACCCATAGGGCGGGTGTAAGGTGCAGACGTCTCCTATTTCCCATCAACCGCCCATGCGAGCATACAAGGAATCTTTTTCTTTCTGCTTCTCATCATGCTGGCCTTATGCTACCAATGGCGCCAAGTCATTTGGGTGGTTCGGTCAGTGCTGGCGGTCAACGGAGCGTCTATCTTTGGACATAGACTGAGGGCAAGTCCGCACCCTGAAAGTTTGCGGCATAAAACCCCCACCGTGTTCACAGGGTTCAGGGCCCTGGTTAAAAGATAGAAGCGCCTATCTTGACGCGCTATATATATGAACCGATTAAGTTCGGCATTAAAGGGTTTGCCAACCCAGCAGTCGTTAATAGTAACACACCTGGGACGAACGGCCTCTATCAGCTGTCCACCCCCCTAGGGTTTGCTTGATAGCTTCAAAAGCAATAAAGAACACCCCCCTCGGCCGCAGCCCAGGCAGTAGTGTAAGCTAGCAGTAGCCCTTTGAGGCAGCAGCTAAGCAAAAGACACTCCGACCTGACTCGAGTCGAGACGGGGGCGTTTCCTATTTATGTCGCCTAGTTGATTTTGCCTCGGCGTACAAATTTCAGTAGCTTGGAGCGCACCAGGTCGTAAGGCCGGACGGTGCTACCCAATCTACCCTTCAAGAGTTCTATGCCGCCAAAGCGTAGGACCTCAACCACGAATTCAGAACAGATGGAGATCTGTCCATCCTCAGAGGAAAAGATGTTCTTGCGGAAGATGGCGTTGAACAAACCCAGATGGTTATACCGAGTCTGGTTGGGGTTTGCAGCAAGGTATTCCACCCGTTCCTTGATCTGACGGTACGCTGCGTCTGTTACTTTTAACTCATAAAGCGAATAAAATGAACCGTACAAGTTAGCACGATCTTCCACCATGAAACCGCCCTTAAGTGAACTGATGCCGTTGTTCAGGGCGTAGGTGTAGATAGGATCGTCGAAACTGTCGGTTAACATCAAGGACACATGGTTGTAAGGATCACCCGTAATCAGTTTACTGACTTTGCTAAACTGGGTCTTGGTGTCCGTCAACAGAATGTAAATCGAGGGTGCGTCACGGCGTTTAGCCGCATCAACCAACTCGATCCCTTCGGCACTATAAACCAAACTGAGATTTGGGTCGAAGAGGGAAGTAAGTTTAGCCGTCATGGGACGTTCTCCTAACGGTGAGACTAAAACTAAAACGGAAATAAGAAGTAGCCAACATGAAAACTAGCAAGGGTGTAATACCTTTTGTGATCTACCTCATCATAGCAGTAGGGATGCTGGGGATATATAAATGGGCAGGCCTTGCGTTAACCCATCGTATCGCAATGGTGTGGACTTTCTATGCGGGTGCTAGAGCACTCTGTCTAGCAGTGTTGGGGGGGAAGGCCGTTGAGATTTGGCTGAAGTCAGCAACTGACCAAGCCAGCTTGACGTTTATGACTGTTGTGGTCGGTATCATCCCTTTCATTTTCCTAGGGTGGTGGGGACCTTTGGCGTTCGGGTGTGTATCATTCGCATTCGAATACCTGTCCTATCAACTCGTACGGAAATACACGTGGAGTAAAACTCATGGTAGACATTACCATTAACGCCGATAAGTCTTACGTGCGGCTTAATAACGGCAACACTATTGAACACGATGAAGAAGGGACTGTCTTCATCCGTAACATCACCCCGCAACTGGATGATCCTGCGAGGACTCACACCCACTACACCAACATTCAGAGCCTATCTAATGAAGGCACCTCCATGATCGAACTGATCAAGCGGGGCATTGAAACTGGTAATTGGGAGGGACGTTCCAAACACACGCTGGTGCGTTCAGGTCAACCTGGTTGCTATCGCTATTTTCCGGTACCCCTGCTTTTTGAGGACGATGACAGCATCCGTCGTGCTAGCCAAGAAGCCGGATTACACACCCACCCAGATGGATGGTATAAGTACCGCCGCAACCTTGTTTCTCAGCTCGTTGGACTGCCTCAGATTCCCTGAGGTGGCACAAAACCTCAGGAGGCTTCGGCCTCCTTTTTTTTTTCTCGGGGCTTTGCCCTATAGTATGCGATCTAATCGTTGTATGAAAAAAATCCGTTGGTTTTCACGGTCAATGGATTAACACCAAGTGTCTCTCGCTGGCAACGTCTATGGCGCTGCTCCGTGTGTACGGATAACCGAGTTATGGGTCTCGGTGAAAGCTGTGTGAGAAGATACAAAGGTGACCCGGACTTTGCCACCGTTCATTTGTTTGTTTGCGCACGGTGGAGCGAGCAAAGTTATTACAATCCGTAGGACGGGGTAGCGGTTTTTCAGTGGGTGAACGAGGCTGGATTATGTTCTGATGCAACAACGACTCGGGAACGGTGTTGTGTCGTACAGAGAACATCGCTGGTAGGTACAGGACTGCTTAAGGGGAAGTCTTCGTACGTTACCAGGCCGGTCAGTTTACTCCTTTCCACCCAGAAGGTGGGGTGTAGAGGGAGGGGTTCGCCCCTCCCTTTATGCCGCCATTTCTTTGAATCTTTTATAAGCCCTCTAGGAAGCGCCAGATAGCGTTTTCGTCTGTTAAACAATACCTAGCCACGTATTTTATAGAGAACCCCTTGTAACGCATCCTAAGAAGTTTCAAACCTATAACATCTTAGTGAAGTGGCCGACCCCTTTAAAGAAAGGATTAACCTGTGAAATACGTTATCCCCACCCGTGATTGGGTTGAGTTCCTAAAGGCAAGACTTCACGATATCATCGAAGAAGGGATGATCCCGAAAGAAGAATTGCGTTTTAGCAACTCGGTGTGTACCCATGTGGTGCGGCACCTGCTGATCATGCGTTTGCGTGATCTAATGCTGTGGTATGAAGATGAGCTGGAGCTGAATCTGGTGGACCGTAAGGATATGCTAGTATCCTTTGAAGTCGAGGTTATGGAGAGTCTGATCGCACGGATCTTTCCTGGTTTTGCCAATGTGGTCGGCGTAACCAAAATCCCGACCCGGTTTTTCTCAAATGGGGTGAGATCATCGAGCTTGAGGTGATCGAACCTCTGGACAGTTTCCTTCAAGACCACCTTGCCAGCTCCTTCTCACTTGAACCCAGTTGGCAACATGCCACACTCAAGCAGATGGGTAACAGTTACATTTTGAATCGCGGGGAAGATTACCGTGCACTATTCTGGGACAAATACCGAAGCGCCATCAAACCCTAGACGGGTGGTGGTTGAGACCTCTCGGGTCTTGGGGTTTATGGAGACTGCGCTATGCGATCACTTCGGTGCCGCTGCTCAGTACCTGAACCTGGAGTCGATCCTCTACCAACTGGTAGAGAACCGTATAAGCGGTAATGTGATGGCGTGCTGTGAAGTCATCAAGAAACAAATCGCTGATTACGGACTGGAGACGACCCAACTCGAAGAGATCTTCGATGCGGTGCGTGACCAGATGAACCAAATCTTCAACCTCAGCTTCGAGTACGACATCAGCGAGTACGTTTGTAACTTCCGTCTGATTCGACGGGGGGATGCCCTAGTGGAAGTCCTTCGTGAGCGAGATGCGCCTGTCACCTTCAATATTGAGGAACAAGCACAGGAGTGGTTGGAAGAAGCAGAAGACAACGGCGACTACGTCCCCGAACGTGTCCGACGTGCCTTGGAAGCAATGCGATGAGCCAGGTGGTGGTGTTGGCAATCCCGAACTCCGAACTACCACCTGCCCCCCTTAAACTCTTGACGTACTTAAATGAGTCGTCGCAAAGCTTGTGTTGTTTGGCTGTGAAACTCTTAGGTAATAGGAGCGACAGTCAAGTGTTGGCCGATTTATTCTTTGATCGGGTCTTAGGTGATGAAGGGGTGGCGTACTCGGAAACGGTGACCCACCTACACCAACAGTACCAAGATTACATGAATGCGCTGGACCACTTACTCTTCCAATACATGGGAGAGCATATGAGTCAGTGTAGCCTTCGCGTCAGCAAACAAACCCAAGCTGTGCTAGTCGTGGAATGTCACTATGATCCTATCGATCCCCTTGAGTCACCTGATAGCGATGTACGAACACGTGGAGCCACACCTTGAGCAAAATAAGATGTCTCTCAAGGACTTCATGGAAACATCGGTTACGGTCATGGATAAAGTTGAGATAGCCGACCAACGTAGCTACTGCAGTCACCCTGCGTACTACTTGGACTTCTCAAGTCCCTTCCCCCTCCCCAGTACTCCCCCGAGATCCACCACCATTCTGGCTGAGTTCGAGCAAAAAATACAACACGTGAATCCAACGAATTGTTATGAAGACGTGAACGACGCCGTCGTCCACCATCAACTTACTGCGTTGGCTTTAGAAGTGTATTATGAACTCGTGAACTTCATGGAGGTTTACAAAATCGCAAACCACCCGATGCTGTATCGCAGTGTGGTCGGTTGGCGAGGTCAGAATATGCTAGTCAAAGTCTGCCGCAGATCCTAGAGGGCTTAGGCCCTCTAGTATGCCGGAGATTTTATAGAATGAATTTAGTCATTGACTTGCGCGATGCAGTATCGGATTTCACAGGCGCCACACGAGCCATGACTAACATGGACTACGACATTGCTGAGATCGTAGTCAGTTTGACCGACATCATGTTACGCCGCTATGATCCTATGGCGGTAAATGGTTACGTGTTCTCCTATCAGGTGTATGGACATTCTACCCAACACCCCAATAACGACGGAATGATCCTTTCAACGGCCATCTCCGTTCTTTCCAATACCTTACAACATCGTCTGTCGGCCATGCAGGTCTACACACCCCAGGGCGAGAGCCTTTTCCAACTCGATCGTTTCGTCTGGGAATTGTTGGTGTTAAAACCTAAATTGCTGATTACTTCTAACCTCGAGGTTAATCTGCATTATGAAACTCATAAACGTCTCGACCACCTCTGAGGATATTGAAGAAGCCCTTCAGCTAGTGAGTCGACACCTGAACCAAGATGCGCTTAATGACATCCCAGGGTTGAGTCAGGCGGTTAAGCATCTGTTGGCCTACATCGTCCAATCGATCTACGAAGCCATTGATCCGTTCGACGAACCGAGCCTGACGGGGGAGATCGAACAATTCGACAGTCAACTGTTGGATAAAGTAATTCACCATGTCCAACAGTTGGCCGAAGACCCGCTACTCAAACCCTTGCTCAAGCAAGGTAAGATTCGCGACATCACTTTTCTTAACGATGAGGGTTTGATCCTTCTCGAACTGGAGTCCAAACACAATGGCCACGCAAGACCAATTCCCACTTTCAAAGCAAGTCTCTTTTGAAGTCTACCCCAGCCTGATCCTGGGTAACAACTTCAAAAACGTTAAGGTGATGGGTATCGTTGATGCGGACACCGCGCGTATGTTGGGTCTGGATGCACCGGCCATGCATGCCAACGTTTATCCCACTCTGCCACCAGGGTCGGTAGATGCGTACGATGAGTACCTCTACGTTCGAGTCAAACACAGTAACGGACAACAATCCATTCTGGGTTTGCCTTGGATCAAGACCTCGTCTGTACAAGTGCTGGACTACACCAACGTCATGGTTCGTGTAGGCAATGTCAATCCAGGCGAGGCTGAAAAGATCCTCGAGGCTTTGGCTGCTAACGGATTCCACCAAGTAGAAATCGTGAAACAGTCGTCCGCTATCTAATGACGTTCGACTGATGGGTGGTCGCGCTCAAGCTTCGGCTTGGGTGCCCCGCCTTTATTTTTTCCGTTTTTTCAAAAGGTGATCCTGTGCGACTACGGCGACTAATGATCAGCTTGGAGGAACTCGCAGAAAGCGAAGGTAAAGCCAAGCAAGAAATCGAGTACACGTTCTTTGCTCGTGTAGAGAACTTTGACTGGATCAATCCTGAACTCCTCAAGGAGCAGCAGGAGCAGGCTGAGATCCATGTGGACAAGGGCGAGAAAGGCTTTGGTCAAATTCGGGTACGGGCAGTCAATGACCGCGACTACGAACTGTGTCTGAAGTTCAAGACTCCCGGCGAGTTGGGTAAGAAAGAAGCTGAGAAGCCTGTCACTCAAGACATGTTCGAACTCATGCTGTTGATGGCACCCCATTCGCTGCGCAAGAAGCGTTACTGCTACCCCATTGAAGGTTCTGACTACCAGTATGAGGTGGACGTCTTTGAAAACATTGACGGCGAACCTTACGACTGGGTGAAAATTGATCTTGAGGTGTTGCTCAAAGACAAGGACATGGAAATTCCACCCTTGCCGATTCCAACCGTCGAGACCATCATGAGTCAGTCCTCTCAACGTACTCCGGAAGAGTACAAAAAGGTGGGCGAGTTGTTTGAAACTTGGGCGATCAAGCGCTAAACGTGTGCACCCGCCTTCGGGCGGGTGTATGCCCGCTGTAAATAAATCTTAGTTTGACCTATCTGATAAGAGTGGTCTCAAACAGGTATCTGTCATGAACAATGCATTCATTAAGCCCGCCAGCCATTACAACCGTGACTTGGATGTGCTGGGAAACTATCGCAGTGACATGGCTCTTTATCTGTCCAAGCGTACCGGTAAACCCCTTGAGGTTTGTCAGACCTGGGTTAACCAAGTGACGGCACGCGGTGGTCGTTTGGAGATCAAAGATCCAGAAGTTCTACACCTAGCCCGTAATAAAAACGGAGACCGTGAACAAAAGGTCTTGACGTACACCGAATACCTTAACAACATCAAAGACCGCAGGTTGCTGTTCTCGCCTGCCATGACCGTGTACGAGAACCCCAATCGCCGAGAGTCGCTCCTCTCCATTTATGTTACCGGTAACATTGAGGGTCGTGCTAAGGTGAAAGACGAGGCCTTTGATGCCAAGATGGCCGGTAACCATGTGGTAGCGGACATTAAGGAGAACGAGCAGTCTACGTACAAGATCGCCAACAACTCGATCTCTGGTGGTCAAGCTTCGGCCTCGACAATCTTCTACAATAAGTCGGCTCACTCCAGCCTGACGTCTACCTGTCGTGTGGCCACCAGTTACGGTAATGCCAATAACGAGAAGTTCTTGGCGGGCAATCGTCACTACTGGGCCCCCGATGTGGTCTTGGCCAACATCACCTCCATCATCGGTCATGTTGACTACAACCTGGTGGGCAAAGCAGTAGAGACCTACGGGTTGACAATCCCCAGTGTCGACCAAGTTATGGATGTCATCCTCTACAGTACCCGCCATTACTGGCGCAACACTAAGCAGGAGTTGGAAGTCCGTAAGTTGGTAGAGGGTCTCCAACCCTTAGAGCGTGTAGCCTTTGTCTATGTGGGCGACATGTGGCATCTGGCAAAGTACAACCCAACCTTCGTACACACCTTCCTCCAAATCATGTCCAGTAAGCCTGCCGGCACTACCCTGGCGTACGCCGATGCCAAGGTTTATGTGAAGGGGATGGACAATGACCTTAAAGCCTACGTCAGTTTGATCTGTGCCAAAGAGTTGGACGGACGCACCCTGAAGAAACTACAGGAGTCGGCTGAACAAGGGAATGCTAACGACATTCATGGCATCTGCGTCATGGGTGAATTTGCGAAGAAGGTTATCGAGACCCTTGAGCAGTACGCGTTGTTGATCGAGGCGTTCTGGGTAACGGACAACGTCCCTGCATCCGTCGCACGGATTCGTAACTCCATGCGTCATGTGGCCATCACCTCTGATACGGACTCCACGATCTTTGCGGTAGAGAACTGGGTGGAGTGGTACTTGGGCAAGGTGGACTTCAGCGAAGAAGCCTTTAGCATCAACTACACCATGGTGTACTTGGCGTCTCAGTCAATTATCCATGTCTTGGCTAAACTGTCGACCATCTTGGGTGTTATTCCCGAAAAGCTGAACGTTCTGGCCATGAAGAATGAGTTTGCATTCTCGGTGTTCGGTCTTACTTCTATGGCTAAGCACTACTTCGCCTACAAGGCAGCACGAGAAGGCAACGTCTTCAAACACCTCGAGGAGGAGATCAAAGGGGTTTACCTGAAGGACTCGAACTGTCCGCCACAGATTATGGCGGTGGTGACGGAGACCATCAAGGAGATCATGGACACGGTTATCGCAGACCAACAAATCTCGATGATTGACCTTTACCGCAAAATTGCCAATATCGAACTCGGTATTATCGACTCGGTGGTTAAAGGTAAGTCTGAATA
>Ga0194136_1001513_pt1 | contig 11548 bp, 10 predicted proteins | sample TARM_MetaG_T3A_1_FD_134023 | JGI IMG/M metagenome (GOLD analysis project Ga0194136, IMG submission 134023) | Freshwater microbial communities from Pennsylvania, USA, analyzing microbe dynamics in response to fracking - TARM_MetaG_T3A_14 (version 2) | ecosystem: Environmental > Aquatic >...
CCAAATGTCTGCAGTACGGCGTGGAAATTCACGACCGCACGCAGGCAGAAGCACTCATCCACGACGGCGAACGCTGCCTTGGTGCCATTGTACGCTGCCTGAAGACCGGCGAACTGATCGCCTACCTTGCCAAGGCCACCCTTATCGCCACCGGCGGTTACGGCCGCATCTACCGCGCCACCACCAACGCCGTCATCTGCGACGGCGGCGGCCAGATCATTGCACTGGACACCGGCCTTGTGCCCATGGGCAACATGGAAGCCGTGCAGTTCCACCCCACCGGCACCGTGCCCACCGACATTCTGGTGACCGAAGGCTGCCGCGGTGACGGCGGCACTCTGCTGGACGTGAACGAGTACCGCTTCATGCCCGACTACGAGCCGGAAAAGGCCGAACTTGCCTCCCGCGACGTTGTTTCGCGCCGCATGATCGAGCACATCCGCAAGGGATTCGGCGTGCAGAGCCCCTACGGCGAGCACCTGTGGCTGGATATCCGCCACCTCGGCGTGAAGCACATCACCACCAAGCTGCGCGAAGTGTACGACATCTGTACCAACTTCCTCGGCGTGGACCCCATTCACCAGCTCATTCCCGTGCGTCCCACCCACCACTACTCCATGGGCGGCGTGCGCGTGGACAAGACCGGCGCAGCCTACGGCCTGAAGGGCCTGTTCTCCGCCGGTGAATCCGCCTGCTGGGACATGCACGGCTTCAACCGTCTGGGCGGCAACTCCCTTGCGGAAACCGTTGTTGCCGGTTCCTACATCGGCAAGCAGGTTGCCCAGTTCCTGCAGGGCTACGATGTGGACTTCAAGTCCTCCGCCATCCGCGACGCCCACAACCTCGTGGCCGAGCGCATCAAGAACATCACCACCAGCGCCAAGGGCCGCGAAAGCTGCTTCCAGCTGCGCAACGAGATGCAGGACGTGATGATGGAGCACGTGGGCATTTTCCGTAACGCCAAGGACCTTCAGGCCGGTGTGGAAAAGCTGCAGGCCCTGTACGAGCGCTCCATGAACATCGGGCTGCAGGCTCCCACCAAGGGCTTTACCCCCGAAATGTCCATGGCACTGCGCGTTCCCGGCATGCTCAAGCTGGCCCTGTGCACCGCCTACGGCGCACTGCAGCGTACCGAATCGCGCGGCGCTCATACCCGCGAAGACTTCCCCGAACGTAACGACCGTGACTGGCTTAACCGCACCCTCGCATACTGGAAGGACGGCGAGACCCTGCCCGTTCTGAAGTACGAAGAGGCATCGCCCTACTACGAACTGCCTCCCGGCGACCGCGGCTATGGCGGCGGCAAGATCATCACTGCCGATCTGCCTGCGGAAAAGTTCGTGGTGCCCGGCAAGAATGCGCCCACTGAGGCTCCTGCGGCCAAGCCCGCCAAATCCGAGAAGAAGAAGTAAGGGGAGGTCAACATGTCTCGCAGACTCCATATCGAAGTATTCCGCTACAATCCGCTGGACCCTGATTCCGTGCCTCACATGCAGTCGTTCTACGTGAACGAATACGACTCCATGACCCTGTTCATCGCCCTGAACATCATCCGCGAGGAACAGGACCCCAGCCTGCAGTTCGACTTCTGCTGCCGCGCAGGCATCTGCGGTTCCTGCGGCATGGTCATCAACGGCCGCCCCGGCCTTGCATGCCACACCCAGACCCGCGACCTGCCCGAACACATCGTGCTGCACCCCCTGCCGGTGTTCAAGCTCATCGGCGACCTCTCCGTAGACACGGGCACCTGGTTCCGTGAAGTGGGCAAAAAGATCGAAGCATGGGTGCATTCCGACGACACCGCCTTCGACTCCAAGGCCGAAGAAGCCCGCATGGAAAACGCCCTTGCCGAACAGATATTCGAACTTGACCGCTGCGTGGAATGCGGCTGCTGTATCGCAGCATGCGGCACCGCCCGTATGCGTGAAGACTTCCTCGGCGCAGCCACCATCAACCGCGTGGCCCGTTTCTACATTGACCCCCGCGACGAACGCTCCGAAGACGACTACTACGACGTCATCGGCAACGATCAGGGCGTGTTCGGCTGCATGGGCCTTCTGGGTTGCGAAGACGTATGCCCCAAGAAGATTCCGCTGCAGGACCAGCTGGGCATCATGCGCCGCATGCTCGCCCTCAATTCCGTAAAGGGCATTCTGCCCAAGGGTATTCTGGACAAACTGAAGCACAAGGGTTGCTGTCATGAAAAGCATTAAGGCGCAGGACATACACGAAGCCGTGGTCGGCATCGTCATGTCCGCCGCGCGCTACCTGCCTGAAGATGTGCACACGGCTCTGAAGACCTCGCTGGACGCGGAGACATCCGAATCCGCACGCGAGATTCTGGGCCAGCTGCTCGAAAACGCGGACCTTGCCGCCAAGACGGGGCTGCCGCTCTGTCAGGATACCGGCGTGGGCGTGTTCTTCGTGGAGCTCGGCGACGAGGTGCACGTGGAGGGCAACATAGTGGAGATCATCAACGGTGCCATGGTGGAAGGGTATCAGAAGGGCCTGCTGCGCAAGTCGCTCTGCCATCCCCTGACCCGCAAGAACACCGGCGATAACAGCCCCGCCGTGGTGCATGTGGATATCGTGCCCGGCGACAAGCTGAAGATAAAGCACATGGCCAAGGGCGGCGGTTCTGAAAACATGTCCCGCTGCACCATGCTCACCCCTGCACAGGGGTGGGCCGGCATCAAGGAATTCGTGGTGCGCCGCATGGCTGAAGCCGGTCCCAACCCCTGCCCGCCCACCATCGTGGGTGTGGGCATTGGCGGCACCTTCGACCTTGCCCCCGCACTGGCCAAAAAGGCACTGTTCCGCCCCGTGGGCGTGCGTAATCCCGATCCGGAAATCGCCGCCATGGAGCAGGAACTGCTCGATGCCATCAACGAACTGGGCATCGGCCCCATGGGCCTCGGCGGCAAGACCACCAGCCTGGACGTGAAGATCGAGATGCGCCCCTGCCACATTGCCAGCCTGCCGCTGGCCGTGAACGTGCAGTGCCATTCTTCCCGCATCAAGGAGGTTGTTCTGTAATGGCTACTTACAACCTGAACACCCCCCTGCGCGACGAAGACCTGCTCAAGCTCAAGGCCGGTGACGTGGTTAAGCTCTCGGGCACCATCTACACCGCCCGCGACGCGGCCCACAAGCGCCTGTGCGACCAGCTGGACAAGAACGAGAAGCTTCCCTTCGAGCTGCAGGGCGCCGTGATCTACTATGTGGGTCCGAGTCCGGCTCCCGAAGGCAGACCCATCGGTTCCGCCGGTCCCACGACCAGCTACCGCATGGATTCCTATGCTCCCCGCCTGCACGGCCTCGGCGTGAAGGCAAGCATCGGCAAAGGCAAGCGCAGCGCGGCAGTCCGCGAGGCCCTGCAGAAGCATGTAGGCGTATACTTCGGTGCCACCGGCGGTGCGGGAGCCTTGCTCTCGCAGTGTATCACGGCGGCAGAAGTGATCGCCTACGATGAGCTCGGGCCGGAAGCCGTGCGCAAACTGACTGTAAAGGACTTTCCGTTGCTGGTGGTGAACGACGCCCACGGCAACGAGCAATACGCTAAGCCCAACTACGATCTGTAGAAGGGAATCCGTCACACAGAGGAGAATCATATGGCCCTGTATACCAAGCAAGAGGCGCTCGACTATCACGAACTGCCCCGCCGCGGTAAGGTGGAAGTCGTTCCGATAAAGCCCTGCAACACCCAGAAGGATCTTTCCGTCGCCTACTCTCCGGGCGTGGCGGAAGCCTGCATGGCCATTCACGCCGACCCCTCGCTGGTAGACGTGTATACCGGCCGCGCCAACCTTGTCGGCGTTGTTTCCGACGGTACCGCAGTGCTCGGCCTCGGCAACATCGGCCCCCGTGCCGGCAAGCCGGTCATGGAAGGCAAGGGCATTCTGTTCAAGACCTTCTGCGATATCGACGTATTCGACATCAACCTTGACGTGAAGAGCGCCGATCAGCTCATCGACATCGTCAAGGCCATGGAGCCCACCTTCGGCGGCATCAACCTCGAAGACATCAAGGCTCCCGAATGCTTCTACATTGAAGAAACTCTCAAGCGTGAAATGAACATTCCCGTATTCCACGATGACCAGCACGGAACCGCTGTCATCTCCGGTGCGGGCCTGATCAACGCCTGCGAGATCACCAACCGCAAGATCGAAGATCTGAAGGTTGTCGTTGTAGGCGCCGGCGCAGCCGGCATTGCATGCGCCAATTTCTACGTTCAGCTCGGCGTGGACCGGAAGAACATCTTCATGTTCGACTCCCGCGGTCTCATCCACAAGGGACGCGGCGGCATGAACAAGTACAAGGAAGCCTTCGCACAGGACAAGGACCACGGCACCCTCGCCGATTGTCTCAAGGGCGCAGACTGCTTCCTCGGTCTTTCCGTGAAGGACCTGCTGAACAAGGAAATGGTGCAGTCCATGGCCAAGGACCCGATCATCTACGCCATGGCCAACCCCGACCCGGAAATTCCGTATCCCGTCGCCAAGGAAGCCAGCCCCAACTGCATCATGGGTACCGGGCGCTCCGACTTCCCCAACCAGGTGAACAACGTTTCCGGCTTCCCGTACATCTTCCGCGGAGCACTGGACGTACAGGCCACCGAGATCAACGAGGAAATGAAAGTTGCCGCTGCCAGATCCCTCGCCGCTCTCGCCAAGGAACCCGTACCCAGCGAAATCTGCGACGCCTACGGCGTGAAGGAACTGAAGTTTGGTGTGGACTACGTGATTCCCAAGCCGCTGGATACCCGTATCCTCGAATGGGAAGTGCCCGCAGTTGCCAAGGCCGCCATGGACAGCGGAGTTGCCCGCGCCCCCATTGCCGACCTTGATGCATACACCAAGGCGCTGAAGGAACGTGTTGCCGCGTCCCGCAAGCGTATCAATACCTTCGTGAAGAGCTACGGCTTCGAGTTCTAGTCAAACGAGTCCCGCGCCCGCCGGTTTGCCGCCGGCGGGCGCATACCCCCTCAACCCCCTGCAACCTGTCGTCCGTGAGGGACCGTCACCCCCCGCTGGCCTGTGACCGATCAACGTGTTTAACGTGTTAAGTGAGGATACAACACATGAAACGATTGATTCCGATTCTCGGTCTGGCTCTCATGCTGGTGCTTGTTGTTGCCGGAGTGTGCTTTGCTGCAGACGCTCCGCCTGATCCTACCAAAGCCTATCTTACCCTCGGTATTCTTGCTGTTGCCGCAGTGCTTTTCTTTACCGAGATTGTTCCGCTGCCCGTTACCGCCATGCTGGTTCCCATTGCCCTCAGCATCTTCAAGATCGTGGATGCCAAGGCCGCGTTTTCGAACTTCGGTAACGTCTGGGTAATCATCTTCATGGCCATGTTCATCGTGGGTGAAGCCACCTTTGTCACCGGCTTTGCCGACAAGGTGGGCAAGGCCACCGTCAGAATGGCGGGCGGCAGCGAAAAAAGGCTGCTGGTGCTTTCCGTTGCCGTTATCGGCATCCTTTCCGCCTTCCTGTCCAACACCGGTACCACCGTTGTGGCCATTCCCATGATCATAGGCATGTGTGCCTCCGCAGGCATACGCCCCAGCAAGATTCTCATGCCCGTGGCCTTTGCCTCGTCGCTGGGCGGCACGATCACGCTGGTCGGCACCCCGCCCAACGGCATCATCAACTCCATGCTGCAGAAGATGGGTCCTGCGGGCATTCAGCCCTTCGGCTTCTTTGAATTCGGCCTCTTCGGTGTTCCCCTGCTGATCATGGGCGTTATCTTCTACGCCACCATCGGCAGCAAGATGCTGCCCAACACGCAGGCAGAATGCACCCTTGATGAGCAGGCTGCTCCCAAGGTGCAGCGTCCTGAAAAGATGTGGTGGGCCCTTGGCATCTTCATCTTCGTTGTGGCTGCCATGGCTTCCGAGTTCCTGCCGCTGGTCACGGCCGCCATGCTGGGCGCCTGCCTTGTGGTCATCACCGGCTGTATGACCATGCGTGAAGCCTTCAAGGCCATCGACTGGACCACCATCTTCCTGTTCGCGGGCATGCTCTCCATGAGCACCGCCATGGACAAGTCCGGTGCTGCTTCCCTGATCGCAAAGAACGTGGTAAGCCACGTCTCCGATCCGTATGCGCTGCTGGCAGTGTGCTGCGCCCTGACGGCCATCATCACCAACTTCATGTACAACACCGCAACCGCTGCACTCATGGCTCCGCTGGCAATTCCGATCGCCGTGCAGAGCGGCATCAGCCCGCTTCCGCTCGCCATGGGTATTGCAATGTCGGCCTCGGCATGTTTCCTTACCCCGGTTGCTACCCCGCCCAACACCATCGTGCTCGGGCCCGGTAATTATAACTTCATGCACTATGTGAAGGCAGGCTGGCCTTTGCAGATCATAACCTTTATCATGTGTGTTGTATTAATCCCCATGATCTGGCCCTTCTAGGAACTCCGCTAGGCGTCAGATTGCGAACTTGAACAGGATACTCTCATGGCGAACACAATTCTCAAGAAAGAGCAGCTGATTCCCGGGCAGACCAGCAAGCTGGTCATTGATGCACCGCATATCGCCGCCAAGGCGAAACCGGGGAACTTCGTCATCCTTCGCGTTTGCGACAAGGGTGAACGGATTCCGCTGACCATTGCGGACACGGACCCTGAAAAAGGAACCATCACCATCGTCTATCTTGTTCTCGGCAAGAGCACCGCTCTGCTGGAAGAACTGAACGAAGGCGACGACATTCTCGACCTGTGCGGACCGCTGGGCAAAGCAACCCACATCCACAAGGGCGGAACCGTGATCTGTGTTGGCGGCGGCACCGGCATTGCGGCCATGCATCACATCGCCAAGGGGCATCACGAGGCAGGCAACCACGTTGTGGCCGTTATCGGTGCACGCAACAAGGACCTGCTGCTCTTTGAAAAGGAATTGAAGAGCTTCTGTCCCGAAGTGCTCATCTCGACCGACGACGGCAGCTACGGCCATAAGGGCCTTGTGACGGAGCTGCTGAAGGAACGTCTTGAAAAGGACAAGTCCGTGATCGAAGTAGTTGCCGTCGGCCCCGTGCCGATGATGGCAGCCGTCTCCAAGACCACGGAACCGTTCGGTGTTCCCACCACGGTCAGCCTCAACTCCATCATGGTGGATGGTGTGGGCATGTGCGGCGCCTGCCGCGTGACCGTAGGCGGAAAAACCAAGTTTGCCTGCGTGGACGGCCCCGAATTCGACGGCCACCAGGTGGACTTCATGGAGCTTCGGCAGAGACTGGCGGCATTCTCGTCCATGGAAAAGCAATCCTTTGACCATCACTGCAGGTGTAAGTGCAATGACAAAAAGTAAGAAGGAAATTGCCGCCCGCGTTCCCATGCCCAACCAGCCGCCGGATGTGCGCAGGAACAACTTTGAAGAAGTTGCGCTGGGCTACACCAGGGAAATGGCAATGGAAGAGGCCAAGCGCTGCCTTCAGTGCAAAAAGCCCAAGTGTGTGAAGGGCTGCCCTGTCGAGGTGCCCATTCCCGACTTTATCTCCCACCTGGCCAAGGGTGACGTGGAAAAGGCCTATGCGGTCATCAAATCCACCAACAGCCTGCCCGCCGTGTGCGGACGCGTCTGTCCGCAGGAGATACAGTGCGAGGGTGCGTGCATTCTCAACGCCAAGGAGCAGCCCGTAGCCATCGGCCGTCTCGAACGCTTTGTCGCGGACGAGTACATGCACATGGACGCGTGCGACCTTATCACCGCCAAACCCGAATGCCCGTACATCGACCAGGACAAAAAGGTCGCCTGTATCGGCTCCGGTCCCTCCAGCCTTACGGTGGCAGGCTATCTTGCCTCCCGCGGCTGCAAGGTGACCGTTTTCGAGGCACTGCATGAGGTGGGCGGAGTTCTGGTCTACGGAATTCCGGAATTCCGCCTGCCCAAAGAAAAGATAGTGGCCAAGGAAGTCGGCGCCCTGAAGGAACTTGAAGTGGAGTTTGTCACCAACTATGTGGGCGGCAAAACCTTCAACATCAAGGATCTGTTCGATCAGGGCTACAAGGCCGTATTCATCGGCGTGGGCGCAGGTCTGCCCAAGTTCCTGCGCATTCCCGGCGAGAACTTCATCGGTGTGTTCTCTGCCAACGAATACCTCACCCGCGTGAACCTCGGCCGTGCATACGAGTTCCCTGCCTACGACACCCCGATCATACGAGGTCGCAAGGTCACCGTATACGGTGGCGGCAACGTGGCCATGGACGCAGCGCGCACCGCGCAGCGTCTTGGCGCTGAATCCGTTCACATCGTCTACCGCCGCACCGCGGACGCCATGCCCGCGCGTCATGAAGAGATCGAACACGCCGTGGAAGAAGGCATCCATCTCGAGTGTCTGGCAAACCCCATCGAGTTCCGTGGCGACGAAAAGGGCAACCTTACGTCGGTGCTGCTCCAGCGCATGGAACTCGGAGAACCGGACGCATCAGGCCGTCGTTCCCCCAAGCCCGTTGAGGGCGACACCTACGAGCTGGAAACCGATCTCGCCGTCATTGCCGTGGGCACCAACCCCAACCCGGTGCTGCTGGAAAACGAGCCCGACCTGAAGCTCAACAAGTGGGGCTACATAGAGGTGGACGAAGCCACCGGCGAAACCTCCATTCCCAATGCCTATGCCGGCGGTGACATTGTCACCGGTGCGGCAACGGTCATCCTTGCCATGGGCGCGGGCCGCCGCGCTGCCAAGGAGATAGCCCGCCGTTTAGGCATCGCGGAATAGCGCGACCTGTCCCTAAGGCCTTTCGGCCTGTATCCCACCGCCCGCCCGCTGCCCAACGGGCGGGCGGTATGGATGCAGGACGGTTATTATCCTCCCCGCTCCGCACAGGCTGTTGCATGCTGTTTTGTGATGGCTTTCCATTTTGCGGGAAATAGCGTATTCTGAAACCCTTTCTGCATTATCATTCAGTTATTCATGACAAAGCGGCAGACGTGCCGCTCCGGAGAAGCGAATTATGCCCGACACCCCCGCACACGAGCCCAAGAAACTGCCCCGGCAGTCCGGCTCAACCTTCAAGGATAAGGTAGCGGAACTGTTGCCCGAAGGCGGAAACCTCAATCTGTGCCTCACCTGTGGCGCCTGTTCCGCGGGATGCCCCGCCACCGGGCTGGAAGGCATGGACCCCCGCAAGTTCCTGCGCATGGCTGCGCTGGGAATGGACGAGGAACTGACAACCACCCCGTGGGTCTGGATGTGCACCATGTGTACGCGCTGCGTGCATGTGTGCCCCATGCGCATCAATATTCCCCAACTCGTGTATCAGGCACGCAAAAGCTGGCCTGATGACAAAAAGCCCCGCGGCATTGTCAATTCCTGCCATCAGGCCCTGAAGACAGACGGCTTCAGTGCCATGGGCGCAAGCTCGGAAGATTTCCGCTTCGTGGTGGAAGACATGGTGGAGGAAGTGCGCGAATCCCAGCCCGGACAGGAAGAACTTGAGGCTCCCATGGACAAGCAGGGGGCGGAGTATTTCCTGAACCAGAACTCCCGCGAACCGGTGACCGAACCAGATGAAATGGTGCCGCTCTGGAAGATTCTGAACAAGGCCGGATGCGACTGGACCTACGGTTCAGTGGGATGGGCGGCTGAAAACTACTGTCTCTTTGCCGCAGATGATGAAAAGTGGGAGCAGATTGTCCGCACCAAGATCAAGGCGGTGGAGGACCTCGGCTGCAAATATTGGCTGAACACGGAGTGAGGACACGAACTTTACGCAGTCCGGTTCGGACTGCAGAAATTCAACATCAAGACCGACGTTCAGATAGAATCCATCATCCGTCTTTACGCCAAGTGGGTTCGCGAAGGCAAACTGCCCGTGAATTCCGACTGGAACAAGGACGGCATAAAATTCACCGTGCAGGACCCCTGTCAGCTTGTCCGCAAGTCGTTCGGCGATCCTGTTGCGGATGATTTGCGGTATGTGGTGAAGGCCGTGGTGGGTGAAGAGAACTTCATCGACATGTGGCCCAACAAGTCCAACAACTACTGCTGCGGCGGCGGTGGCGGCTTCCTTCAGTCCGGCTTCCCCGACGCGCGCCGCTACTACGGCAAGCGCAAGGATGAACAGATCAAGAACACCGGGGCTCCGTATGTAATCGCCCCATGCCACAACTGCCACTCGCAGATACACGACCTGTCCGAATTCTACGGCGGCGGGTATCACGTGGTGCACCTGTGGACCCTCATAGCCCTTTCGCTGGGTATGCTCGGCGAAAACGAACGCGAATACCTCGGAGAGGATCTGTGCGATTGCGGTATGTGCAACATTGATGACGAATAACGTTCTGCCGTCAGGATAACGGCGGAAGTTTCACCAGTGAGGAAGCTATGAACGCAGCGACCAAGTCGAGCCTGTCTGATGCCCCTCCCGGTTCTTCCGGCCCCTCCCAGGGTGCCGTCATGGTGGTTGGTGGCGGTATTGCAGGAATGCAATCCGCCATTGACCTCGCCAATTCGGGATTCAAAGTCTATCTTGTAGAAAACAAATCCGGCATCGGCGGGGTAATGGCCCAACTGGCCAAAACCTATCCCACAAACGACTGCGCACTCTGAATACTCTCACCCAAGCTGGTAGAGTGCGGTCGGCACTTGAACATAGAACTTCTGCCCCTCACCGAGGTGCGGAAAGTGGAAGGTGATGAAGGCAACTTCACGGTGCACCTGCGGCAGGCTCCGCGATACATTGATCCGGAGAAGTGCATAGCCTGTGGCGAATGCTCCAGAAAATGCCCCAAGAAGATTTCCAACTCCTTCAACGCCGGTCTGGACACACGCAAATCCGTCCACATCCTCTACGACCAGACCGTTCCCCTGAAATACGCCATCGACGAAGAAAGCTGCATCTACCTGCAAAAGGGCAAATGCGGCGCCTGTGCCAAGGTCTGTCCCGCCGATGCGGTAAATTTCAATGACAAGCCCCGCGAATTCAGCGTGAACGTGGGTTCCGTGGTGCTTGCCCCCGGCATCAAGACCTTTGATCCGTCGGCCTTTGACAGCTACGCGTACTCCCGCATACCCGACGTTATCACCAGTCTGGAATACGAACGCCTCCTTTCCGCCTCCGCCCCATGTCAGGGCCATGTGCTGCGTCCCTCGGACAGCACGGAACCCAGGCGCATTGCATGGCTGCAGTGCGTGGGCTCACGCGGCAACAACAAGTGTGACAACGATTACTGTTCCAACGTGTGCTGCATGTACGCGCTCAAGCAGGCGCTGGTCACGGCGGACCACGCCCATGGCGAGGGCCACGATCAGGCCATCTTCTTCATGGATGTGCGCGCCCACAACAAGAGCTTTGAGCAGTATTACAATCAGGCCATGCACAAGGGCGTGCGCATTCTGCGTGCCCGCCCCCACTCCTTCCTGCCCGGCGAGGGTAACAAGGGCGTGCGGGTGGACTACGTGGGCGAAGCGGGCGACCTGCACTCGGAAGTATTCGACATGGTCGTGCTCTCCGTGGGGCTTGAAGCGCCTGCGGAAGCCAAACACCTTGCCGAGACCTTTGCCATTGATCTGGACAGATGGAACTTTGCGGAAACCGA
>Ga0194136_1001517_pt1 | contig 11537 bp, 12 predicted proteins | sample TARM_MetaG_T3A_1_FD_134023 | JGI IMG/M metagenome (GOLD analysis project Ga0194136, IMG submission 134023) | Freshwater microbial communities from Pennsylvania, USA, analyzing microbe dynamics in response to fracking - TARM_MetaG_T3A_14 (version 2) | ecosystem: Environmental > Aquatic >...
GGAAATCATGTGGGAATCTAGTGGGGAGTTCGCCTGGAAAACCCGGCTATGTTGGGACTTTTCAGCCTTGAGCAGGAACGATAACGCCCCAACTTCCTAGCACTTCTACTACTTCAGCCAAGGGCAACCCGACCACGTTGGACCACGAGCCGTCTATGCGCTCCACGAGGAACGAGCCGATGCCCTGAATGGCATAGGCACCTGCCTTGTCGGTGGGTTCTCCGGTGCGGATATAGGCGATGAGCGCTTCCAGCGGCGGCTGTATCATGGTTACGGCGGTGGAGACGGCAAAGCTGATCGAACGGCCGTCCGGCAGCACGATGCAGACGCCCGTAATGACCTCGTGTGTGGCGCCTGCCAGCCGAGAGAGCATGTCCAGCGCGTGGGTGTCATCCACAGGTTTGCCCATTATCTCGTTTCCCAGCACCACTATGGTATCTGCGCCTACGGTGCAGCAGCCCGGATTATCCATGGCCACAGGCATGGTCTTGGCGTGTGCCGCACGTCGTGCGTAGTCGGAAGGATCTTCGCCGGATTCCGGAGCCGGTTCCGCATCGGGGGCGGTGATGACGCGGAATGCAAGGCCAAGGTCGCTGAAGAAGTCCCGCCGTCTCGGTGAACCGGAAGCAAGAATAAGCGGAACAGTGGCTGTATAGACCGGGTGGCTCATGGGGATATCTGCTTTGTTTGTGGATGCATCTGTGTGTATAGCCGGCTGTCGGGCTGTTCCGGCCAATTGCCTTGATCGCGGTATCTGCGGAAAAAACGGGTGCGCAGCGGGGTGTGGCAGCGGAAGAAAGATCTATCCCGTGCCATTGCGACCCTGCTCACTCTGTTTGCCGGGGCAGTTCTTCATCTCGTATTTTCGGGTGCGAAGCAAGGTTTGCTGTCTCTGTGCAGCCGTGCGGGTGGCTGGCGGTATATCTTCATGCAAACCCTAAACTTTATGTATATCGGGCCGAAGAGATGGGTGAGGCTGGACGCAGTTCTCCCCTCAGAGAAAAAATGAAAAAAGTTGCGTCCGGACCTAAAGTTCTCCTCTACGATTCCGATAAAGGATATGAGGGGAGAACGTTATGAGCGTAAAGTCGTTTTACATCCGAAACATGCTGCTCAAATACGATAAGCAGCTTGTTACCGCCCGCAGGCTGGCGCGCTATAATCAGGCGCTGCGTCTGTCGCGTGGAGAGGAGGAAGAGAGTCTTCCCCCGGATGTGAAACGAGGTATAATGGTGGAACGCATAGCCAGAGAGGTGATGGAAAGTCTTCTTCTCTCGGGCAGCGACAACCTGGTTGTACAGGAGATAAAGAAGCAGCTTGAAGAGGAAGTGGGCGAGACCCTGATCTTCAAGTACCCTCCGACCGAACTCGACCTTCAGGTTTTCCGGGAAACACCCCAGGGACCGGTGGAGGTATCGCCAGCCGAGAAAGCGGTCATTATGGAGAAGCTCTGGAACATCTCCTTGGACAAGGTGGACTCCACCATGTTATGACGGGCATGACGTCCCGGGGAGGAACGTATGGAAATCAAAAATTACCTCAAAGCGCTTGATCCTTATCAGGCCAAGCTCGACAAGGCAGAAAATGCCAAGGCCAAGGGCGGAAAGCGGGGCGCGGATAATGCGGCTCAGTCTTCCGGCGACCGGGTGAGCTTGTCCAATGAAGCCAAGCTGCGCACTGAAGCGTATACCACCGCGTTGAATACCCCTGACGTTCGTCAGGAAAAGGTGAACTCCATAAAGGCCCGCGTTGATTCGGGTGACTATGTGGTGGATAGCCGAAGGGTAGCTGAAAAGCTGATCAACGAGGAAGTGGAACTTTTCCAGTAGAAAAGTCTTCCGAAGCATGCTTCGGAAGCTTTTCTGCGGCCGGTGACCGGGCAGACAAAGGTGGTGATATTTCTGGATGATGCAGGGTGTTCCCTGCTTTTTTTGTGCCTTTTGCCCGCCATGCAGTCCGGCATGCAGCCTCCATGCAGCCCGCTGTGCATGAGGAGAGCTGAGAATCTCTCCCACCTGACCGGTTGCTGCCCTGTACCGCTGGAGTGATGCCATGCAACGCTCGCAACCATGCAACGCTCGCAACCATACAACGTGCGTTACCTTGCAACGTCCATGAAAAAAGCCCTGCCGGATTCGACAGGGCTTATCTGCGTATAAGGGAAATTGCTATTCCTGCGGCATGTGCAGGTAAACCTGATTGGGGAATTTGCCGTCCACCTGCGGCACCTGCAGGCCGAGCTTGGCCTGATGGTTGATGAGAATGGGACCGGTGAGGTTGAGCGCCGTTTTTTCCGGCTCTCCCTTGGGAATACTCACTGTGACCAGCACGGCCACCTGCCGGATGTTCTGCAGTCTCAGCAGCTTCTGTTCGGCCTCGCCCACGCGTATGGGGTAATCCTCGAGAAAACTGTAGGGATCTGCCACCAGCAATCCCAGCCGGGGGTCATCCATGCTCTGCAATACAAGAAAGGGAGATCCGGCCCTCAGTTGAAGAAGCGTGAACTCGGGCTGGTCCTCAAAGCCCATGATGCCCCGTGGAAAGTAAATAATCTTATCCAAGGAGACCACCTGTTTGCCGAGGCGTGTCTGAACTATTTTTTCGTTTTGCCGTGCCATAACTGGGTAGCTGCCAGAAGGTCCGCGTCACTCGTTTCGAGGGCCAGACGGTTTTGTTCCTTGACTCGGAGGTAAACTTCTTCCCGGTACACGGTCATCGCCGGGCACTTCAAGACCAAGCTTGATCTGCTTGCCCTGCACGCTCAGCACCGTGATTTTTATGTTGTCGCCCAAGTGCAGGCTTTCGCCCGGGCGCCGGGTAAGAATGAGCATAGACGTTAAATGAAGTTTGAAAGGTTCATCTGCATGATCTGCGCGGAAGACTTGAGCACACTGTTGTATACAAGCTGTTGCTGCGCGAGCTTGGTCATCAGCTCTGCGACATCAATGTCCTCAATATTACTCATTCTTGCCTTTTCGTCCAGTTCAATGGTCGTAAGAACGTTACCGGCAACCTCAAGCCTGTTTTCACGGCCGCCGACAGACGCGGCCTGGGTCATGATCTGCGAACTGGCCGTATCCAGATCTTTCAGCGCGCGCTGTATGCCGCTCTGGTTGTTGGACTCCATGTATCCGATGAGCCTGCCCACGGTTTCGAAAAGGTTCTTGCCGCTGCCGTCAAACGCGGGTGAGGCAGTGGTGTCGCCCGGACTTGTATAGACACCGCCGAAAACATCCTTGCCGATGCTGTTGACCGTAATGGTCTCGCGCTGGGCTATTTCGAACTTCACGTCGCCGCGGTGGGGTTTGACGATGAACTGCTGGTTCTGCGCACCGTTGAGACTTGCATTGCTGCCCGAAAGCACAAGGAAGCCGCCCGGAATGATCAGTGAGGCACTGTTCGATGTGGTGGTATCGGATGCGGTATTGCCCGTAACCCATGTGTTGCCGTTATCCAGACTGTACGAATACTCGATGGGCCCTGTCATGCTGGCATTGGAATTGTCTATGCGCACCGTGATGTCCTGCGAGAAGACACCCGTGGCAGATGCCGTGACGGGAGCCGAACCATAGTGCATGATGCTTGGCGGCAGGTCGTTGTCGTCCCCCTGATAGACGGCCGTGGGGCGGATGTAGAGCCACGTTCCGTTCATGCTGCCGTTGCTCAGGGTTTCGTGCACGTTGGTCGTATCCACGGCCTGCACGGCGGTTCCGTTCTGGAAGGTAACCTGCACGCCGTTTATACTCAGGCGGTTGTCGCCTGCGGGAATGGACCCGTTCTGCCATGTGCGCCCTGCATCAAGAGAATAGCGCAGCGGAACGGCACCGGCTCCGCCGATGGTCGCATTGCTGGTGAATTGCACGAGCATGGTCTTGGAAGCCGATCCGGTGATGGAGAAGCTGCCGTTGGAAAAGACCGTATCGTTGGACGTAAGATTCAGCCCCTGCACAAAGGCGGGCTCGTCGGTCTTGTGACCGGCAAAAATATGACGCCCCTCGTACTGGGTGTTGGCAAGGTTGATGAGCTGTTCGTACTGCTGGCGCAGTTCGAAGCTGATCTGCTCGCGGTTGTTGGCATCCAGCGTGCCGGTGGCTGCCTGTTCGGCAAGCCCCTTCATGCGGGTGAGGAGGGTGTTCACCTGCGTGAGGGTCTGGTCCGCAAGGTTGAGCCAGCTTTTTGCCGTATCAATATTCTTCTTGTACTGGCTGATGCCGGCGATGGAGTCGCGGTAGTTCATGACCCGCGCCGTGCCGATGGAGTCATCCGAAGGCTTGTTGATGCGCTTCTGGCTGGAGGCCTGGATGTTGGAATCCATGAGGTCGGCAAGCGACGTATTCATGTTGTTCACGAAGCTCGTGAACATGCTGCGTTGTGATACTCTGACTGCCATAACGCGTCCCCTTCCGCTCGCGGTGTTAGTTCTTCAGGCCGAGAACGGTCTGCATCATCTGATCGGCAGTGGTGATAAGCTTCGCCGCTGCCTTGTAGGAATGCTGGAATTTGATCAGATTGCTCATTTCTTCATCGAGGTTCACGCCCGCCACTTCGTTCTGGCGTTCGTTCAGGTCCTTGGCCAGGGTCTGGTTGAACATGGAGTTGAACTTGGCGTTTGCCGTGTCAGCACCCACAGTGCCCACCAGCGAGTTGTAATATTCCTGCAGCGTCTGGTTGGAGGAGGTTTCGAACGCGGTGTCGATGCGCACGTCCTTGTCCTTCAACTGCCCGATGGCAAGCGCTGTCTTGTTGTCACCGTCGTTGGCTTCTGCCCCGCCGTTCACGCTGCCTGCGTTGATGAGCGAGGAATTCTGCCGCACATCGTCCCGTATGGCGAGGGTTGCGGCGGATTCACCCTTGAAGAAGGTGTTCAGCCCCAGTGCCGCGCTCAGGCCGGACGTATCCGTACCGAGCTGGAAGGCGTAGCCGCTCTTGGAATTGAGCACCAGCTTGTTGTCCTGAATGCTCGCCGTAAGATAGTTGCCCATGGAATTGTTGAAGGCATCGCGCACGTCTTCCAGCGAGTGGACATCGGGGTCGAAATTCTGAATGCCGGGCGTTGCCGGGTCAAAGTCCAGCGGACCGAACGAGGCGGAGGATGCCAGCTCTCCCGTGCTCGTGTCGTATGCATAGACGGTGACGTTGCCTTCTGCCAGCCGGTCGCCGTAATGCAGGCCGGAACTGGGAGAACTCAGCGGCTGGTCAGTCTTGTCCACGCTGTAGGTACCATACAGGTTGCTCAGCGGGTTTTCTCCGCCACCCTGACTGTGCAGGCGGTTCACTTCCCACGCGATGGATTCGCTTAAGGAATCGAGCCGTTCGCGGTAGCGGCCTATGTTGAAGTCGCGCAGGGCGAAATAGCCGGTGATGGACCCGCCGGTAAGACGCCGTGAGTTATCGGTGCCGTCAAGAAACGACTGCGGCGTGATGTTCAGGTCTTCCGTTGTGGGTGATATCCACTTCAGATGGTTCTTGGGAACCACGGTGAAGGTGTCACCCTTGGTCAGGTCCTGCGTACCTGCATTGAAATAGATGTCTATGCCCTGTACGTTCACCTTGTCGGATTCGGGGCGGGCGGCAAACAGTTTGTCGTTGCCGTTTTCATCCTTCATCCACGTGCGGCCGCCGTCGAGAGAGACACGGAACATGGCAGCGCCCGAACCGGCGTTGCTGGTTATGGTGCCGGACTGCATCACTTCCACGGTGTATTCGTATTCGTCCTGACCGTCGAAGCCGATGCTGCCGTCAAAAGAGGAAGCCGGATTCAGGGACTTGTAGCTTGCAGGGCCGGTGAAATCGATGGCAAACGCCTCGCCGCCGTCCACGAGCGTGTGACCGGCCTTGGTGTTCACGGTAAAGTCGCCGCTGCCGTTGTCTATGACATCCACGTCCATCTTTTCGGCCAGTTCGCGCACCAGCTGGTTGCGCTGGTCGAGCAGAGTGTTGGCGTTGTTGGAACCCGGAATGTCGTGGATCTGAATTTCCTTGTTCAGATCGGCAATGCGGGTGATGAGGTCGTTAACGCTCGTCACTTCCTGCTTGATGAAGTCGTCCATCTGACTCTGCATGCTCTGCAGATTCTGGTCCGTGTCATGAAAGAGCATGAGCATGTTTTCGGTGTGGGCGAGCAGGGCTTCGCGCACGGCGTCATCGTCGGGGCGTTTCGCCAGTTCCTGCCAGTCCTTGAAGAACTGGTTCATCATGGCGTTCAGACCTTCGGAGTTGGCCTCGTTGAACAGGCTTTCCACGCTCTTCAGCACTTCCTGCTGCGTGTCCCAGCGCTTGTAAATGGCGTTGCGGTCGTTGAACTGTTCTTCCACGAACTTGTTGAAATAGCGATAAACTTCCGCCGCCTTGGCTCCGGTTCCAAGCTGGCCCGGACGGCTGTCTATGGATATGCCTTCCTCAAAACGCACGGCCTGACGCGAATAACCGGTGGTATTCACGTTGGCAATGTTGTTGCCTGTGACCTGAATGGCGCTCTGGGAGGCAAACAGCGCGCTGTTGCCTATGTTAAGCAGGGATGTAAGACCGCTCATGGAAGACCTCTCCTATAACCGGCCCTGAATAAGGGTGGCTTCGGGACGTGTCTGGGCGTACCGGCCTTTCTTGCCGTAGGTATTCTGATTCTTGGGCCTGATCTGCTCCTGAATGTAATCGAGGAGAGACTGGCTCTGGTCGTGCAGCGCGAGCGCAAGCTTGGCGTTCACGGAAGCCTGGCGGGCGCAACGCTGCTCAAGCGCATCAAGCTCTGCGAGCTGGGCGTTCAGTACGGCCTGCTGCTCTTCGGAGAGTATGGGCATTACTTCGCTCAGGCGTTTGCCGCCGAGCATCTTGCGCAGTTCAAGGCGTTCCACGGCAAGCTGACGCATGAGTTCATGAATGGCGAACTCCGTAGCGGTAATTTCCTGCGGCTTGTTGTTCCGCAGCTGGGCAAACTCTTCCTCGATCAACAGCTCGAGTACCTGCATTCCCTTAAACTGGCGGACAAGATTTCCGTGTGTATATTCGAACATGGGGTGCCTCCGTTAGCTGCGGCGTCCTACAGAAAGTCCCGCCAACAGGCGGTTTCTGACCTGCTCGGGGTTCCAAGCGAGCTCGCCCTGACGGATTTCGAAGTGCAGGTGCGGGCCCGTTGAGCGGCCTGTGCTTCCTACTTCTGCAATTTTCCTGCCGGAGCGGATTTCGTCTCCCGCCTGCACGGTCAATTTGCTGGCATGGCCGTAATAGCTCTGCCAGCCGCCTTCATGCTGCAGCACCACGAGGTTGCCGTAGCCTTCATGTTCGCCTGCAAATACTACCTTGCCGTCCCATGCGGCGGCGATGGGATCACCCACGTCACCGGCGATATCCACGCCCGCATGCCATTCCCGACCGCCTGTGAAGGGGTCCTTGCGCCAGCCGAAGTCCGAGGTGATGCGGCCGGGCAGGGGCCAGTTGAGCATGCCCATGTCCGGATCACGGTTGATGGGGCCACCGACACCGGAGCTGGAACGCAGGCGTGTGGACACGGGCCGCGACAAGATTTCGGGACGTTCAAGACCGCCGCCGGAAGGCTTGTATGCCTGTTCCACCGTCTCTGCTTCCTTTGCGTCATTGACGATGGTCTTGGCGAGCCGTTCGACTCTGCTCATGGCCTCTCCGTCCTGCGCGGAAAACTGGGGTGGTACGGCACCACGTCTGCTGCGGAACTCGGGAGCGTTTTCATCTGAAACGGGCATGGTGTCTTCGCCCAGGTCACGGGATCGGACTGCCGAAGCGTTCGCCGAAGTGTTCACTGAAACGTTTGCAGAAGTGTCCACGCCTGCTGCCGCGCCCTGCTGGTGCGCAGGGTGCTTCTGCTGTGCGCCGGGCTGCAGCGGTACGACAGGTTGCTGTGCCCCGTTCTGTTCAAGCGGGGTATACAGAGGGTCTTCGTCGTAAACGCTCTCCGCAGGCTTGTCCGCAGCCGGGGCAGGGCGATCTGCAGCGCGCAGGGGTTCAAGGGGCATGGGGGAGTTCACACGGCTGGGGGCCGTGGTTCTGCTCGCATCACCCAGCTTGTTCTGCAACTGTTCGTACAGCATGTCGGAAAGACCGATGCCGCCGGCCGCTGTGAGTTTCTTGGACAGTTCCTGATCGAACATGCCCTGCCAGAATTCCTCATCTTTGCTGTGCAGGTAGCCTTCCTTCGGGACGTTGGCACGCATCTGCTGCCATATCTTCTGCACGAAAATGGCTTCAAACCCCTCAACGGCCTCACGCAGCTTCTTGTCCTTTGCATTAGGATCGGCAAGGCGCTGGCGCAGGGAGTCTATTTCCTGCTTGCGGCGGATCAGGTCCTGTCCGCTCATGCGTGCGTTGAGCACCTGTGTGTCGAGGGGGTTGCTCATGCTAGATCACCTCAAGCTCCGCATGCAGCGCACCGGCTGCCTTCAGGGCGCGGAGGATGGAGATAAGGTCGCGGGGGGTCGCGCCGATGGCATTAAGGCCGTCGGTCAGTTCCTGCAGGGTGGCACCTTCCACAAGGACAAGGCGCTTGTTTTCTTCACGCGCGGCGATGTCGGTCTGCGGGGTCACGACCGTCTGGCCGGGGCTGAAGGCGCCGGGCTGCGAAACCTGCGCGCTTTCCTGCACCACGATCTGCAGTGAGCCGTGGGCAATGGCTACGCGGGATATGCGCACATCGCGTCCCACAACCACGGTGCCGGTCTTTTCGTCGACCACTACCTTGGCCTTGTTGTCAGGCGTGATCTGGATATTTTCGATGCTCGCCATGAGTGGCACGAGGTTGCTCTGGTATTCCGGAGGAATGCGCAGGCGGATGGTGGAAATGTCGGATGCGCTGGCAAAGTCGCCGCCAATGGTTTCGTTCAGGCGTTCCACAACCTGCTGGGTGGTGGAGAAGTCCTGCGTGTTCATGTGCAGGGTAAGGGAGTCCTGATTGTTGAACTGGAAGGGAACACCGCGCTCAACCGTTGCACCGTTGGGGATGATGCCCACGGTGGTGATGTTCTTCTGGGCGGAAGCGGCAGCGCCGGATGCGGAAAAACCGCCGAGCGCGAGAGCCCCCTGCGCCAGCCCGTAGACCTTGCCGTCTATCCCCTTGAGGGGGGTGACGAGCAGTACGCCGCCGAGCAGGCTTGAGGCATCGCCGATGCTGGATACGGTTGCATCAAGCTGCGAGCCGGGCTGCGCGGAAACAGGCATCTTGGCGGTGACCATCACGGCGGCCACGTTCTTGGGCTTCAGGGCGGTGCGGTCAACACTCACCCCGAGCTTGTCGAGCATGTTGGCCATGGAATTGATGGTGAAGGTGGATGACTTGCCGTCGCCCGTACCGCTGAGACCGACCACGAGCCCGTATCCCACGAGCTGGTTGTCGCGTACGCCGCCGAAGGTGGCGATGTCCTTGATGCGCACTGCGTTGGCTGCAGGCGGAAAAACGAACGTCAGCACCAGGGCGACGGTCAGCGCCAGCAGGGGCAGGGCGGACAGCCACCATGCGGGGGTAAGGGGCAGAGTGCGGGTAATGGCTTTCATGTATATTGCTCCGTCAACACTAGAAGGGCCAGACGTTGTCCATGAGTCGGACGAACCAGCCGGGCTTCTGCTTGTCCGCCACGGCACCTTCGCCGTAGTAGGCGATGCGGGCATTGGCGAGCTGCGTGGATTTTACTGAGTTATCGGCTTCCACATCGGCGGTGCGCACAAGACCGCTGATAACGATGTACTGGGTTTCTTCATTCACACGGGTTTCACGTGCGCCTTCCACTTCCAGCAGGCCGCCGGGCAGCACCTTGATGACGCGGCAGGCGATGGTGGACGTGAAGGTATTTTCGCGCTTGGTTTCACCCTTGCCGTCGAACGACGAGGTGGAAGAGGCCTTGACCATGGGAGTGGCGCCCACGGCGCCGGGAATGGTCACGGGACCCATGGTCATCTGCCCGGGGGTGCCGAAGAAGTTGCTCACGCCGAGATTGATGGCAGATTCCTTTTCGGTGGATGTCTCTGCCTTGTTCTTGGCAGTGGTGGTTTCCACGATGTTGACCAGCACGATATCGCCTACGCGGCGGGCGCGGTTGTCGGAAAACAGGTAGTTGGCTTCGGCATCGTCAAAAAGGGAGCCGGGATTCGCGGCTTTTTCCTCCGGCGTCATGGACACGGGTGCCGGCATGACGGGGGGAATGGGGGCCGGTTTTTCCTTGGCAGCCTGGCAGCCTGCAAGCTGGCTTGCCAGCATGGCAATAAGCAGAGCCCCCGCAAGGGTCTGCCGGGCCGATGTTCCGGCCGAAGCCAATATGCTGACGGTGTTTGTGCGGTTGTTCATGGTCCACCTCGTGGGCCGGATTCCCCGGCGGAGCAGGCGCTTGGCGCTCTGCCCGTTATCTCTGGATGATCACCGTATTCGCGTCGCGAACGGTGGCGTATATTTCTTTCTTGCTTTGCAAATTGCGGACCGGGATGAGGTCGCCCGGTTTGCCATCTGTCATGGCCTCAACGGGAACGCTCAGCCGCAGGGTCTTGCCCATGTAGATTAGCTCTACCCGGCTGCCTTTGAGCAGCATGGGCGTCATTTCCAGATCACTCTGATAGATGACCGAGCCTGCACCTATGGAACGCAGCATGCGCCACGGGCCGCCTTTGCCGTTCCATATGTCGCCGTTTACATATGCGAGATTCTTGCGGACAAAGGTGACGGATTCAGGCGTGATGTTGTCGAACCTGTTCAGGGGAATCGCGGCGCAGGGTACCGTGGCCCACTGGTCGAGCATGGCGCCGCCCGTGATACGGCGGACCAGATCGCCCGTGGCGGTGACTTCGCGCAGGCGTATGGTGAACTGCCCCGGCTCCATGGACGTTGGCGGTTCCATTTCCAGCCTGTTCATGCGATCGCGCAGAAAAACGAACGCAGGCAGCTGAATGTCGCGCACGCTGGTTTCGCCGCTTATGGTTGCCGTGTAGCGTGTCAATGAACTGACGACGAGGGTGTTCAGTTCATCCTGCCGGATGACCGAGCCGCCCTGTTGGATGGCGATGGAAGAGGGGTAGACCGCAAGGTCTGCAGCCGCGCCGATGTACTTGGAAAGTTCCTTGCGCAGACGGTGCCTGCTGATGGTCATGGGCTGCCCCGGCTTGGGGGGGGAGGACCACAGCTGCATCGCAGCCAGTTTATCCCAGTTGCGGGGAGATATTTTGCCGACAGGATCGGCAATTTCGCCCAGCTTCACGCGATCGCCCGCCACCACAGCGGCATCGCGGATGTGAATACGCCAGTCGGCATCCACCTGCGCGTGCACCGCGGTTGCGGCAAACGCCAGCACGACCGCCATGAGCGCGGTCAGTGCCGTAAGGTGTATGGTGTGCCCGAGTGTTCTCATTATGAATCCTTCTATTACCTGCTCAGGTCAGGGCTAGCCGCGCTTGAGCTGCACTGCCATCTGCAGCATGGAGTCGGATGTCTGAATGGCCTTGGAGTTCATTTCGTAGGCGCGCTGACCCACGATCATGTTGACCATTTCATCCACGATTTCCACGTTGGACATTTCAAGGAAGCCCTGGGA
>Ga0194136_1001520_pt1 | contig 11528 bp, 13 predicted proteins | sample TARM_MetaG_T3A_1_FD_134023 | JGI IMG/M metagenome (GOLD analysis project Ga0194136, IMG submission 134023) | Freshwater microbial communities from Pennsylvania, USA, analyzing microbe dynamics in response to fracking - TARM_MetaG_T3A_14 (version 2) | ecosystem: Environmental > Aquatic >...
GCATAAAATATAAATATTTTCTTTTATATAAAAATAGGTATATAATAGTAGGACAATTATTTGAAAATTGTTAAGGAGGATATTTTATGAATGGAAAAACTTTATATGAAAAAATTTGGGATAAACACATAGTAGAACAAGAAAATGGAAAACCTGCTATAATATACATAGATTTGCATCTATTACATGAGGTTACTTCACCTCAAGCCTTTGAAGGTTTAAGGCTTGCAAATAGAAAAGTTAGAAGAACCAACTTGTCCTTTGCTACTATAGACCATAATATTCCTACAAAAGATAGGTACAATATAACAGATGCTATTTCAAAAACCCAAATAGAAACTCTTGAAAAAAACTGTAAGGAATTTGGAGTAGAGTTATTTGGTTTGGATAGTATAGAACAAGGAATTGTTCATGTAATAGGACCAGAATTAGGTTTGACATTGCCTGGAAAAACTATTGTTTGCGGTGATTCACATACTGCTACCCATGGTGCATTTGGAGCCTTAGCTTTTGGTATAGGTACTAGTGAAGTAGAGCATGTTTTAGCAACTCAATGTTTGCAACAAACTAAATCTAAAACTATGAATATAAAATTGCTAGGTGAAATAAAAAAAGGTCTGAGTGCAAAAGATATTATTCTTGGGATTATTGCTAAATATGGCACTGATTTTGGAACAGGTTATGTTTTGGAATTTACAGGATATGCAGTGAAAAAAATGTCTATGGAAGAAAGAATGACTATTTGTAATATGGCTATTGAAGCTGGGGCAAGAGCTGGTTTAATGGCTCCTGATGAAATAACTTTTGAATATATAAGAGGTAGAAAGTATGCACCTAAAAAGGAAGAGTTAGATGCTTTAATTCCTCAATGGGCAAATTTAGCATCTGATTCTGACGCTACTTATGACAAAACTATTGAATTTGATTTAAACGCCTTAGAAGCACAGGTTACTTGGGGTACAAGCCCTGGAATGGGTGGGAGTATTAATGATTTAGTTCCTTCCCCTGAAAGCTTCGCTACTTTAGATGAGCAAAATGCCTGTAAAAAAGCCTTGGATTATATGGGATTAGAAGCTGGAATATCTCTTAAAGATGTTAAGATAGATTATGTTTTTATCGGTTCTTGCACTAATGGAAGAATTGAAGATTTGCGTATAGCAAGTGAATTTGCTAAAGGAAAAAAAATAGCACCTCATGTTACTGCTTTAGTTGTTCCTGGTTCTCAAAGAGTAAAAGCTATGGCAGAAAAAGAGGGTTTGGACAAAATATTTATAGAAGCTGGTTTTGAATGGAGAGAATCTGGTTGTTCAATGTGTTTGGGGATGAACCCCGATCAATTAAAGCCAAAGGAACGTTGTGCTTCTACCTCAAATAGAAATTTTGAAGGTCGTCAAGGACGTGGTGGTAGAACTCATTTAGTATCACCAGCTATGGCAGCAGCAGCAGCTATTGCAGGTAAATTTGTAGACGTAAGCGAATTAGTATAAGGAGGTAATAATATGAAAAAATTTGAAACATTTGAAGGAATAGTATTGCCTGTGGATAGAACTAATGTTGATACTGATGCAATTATTCCTAAACAATTCCTAAAAAGAATAGAAAGAACAGGTTTTGGGCAATTTGCCTTTTATGAATTTAGATATGACGAGGATGGAAATGAAATTAAAGATTCTGTATTTAATCAGGATAAATATAAGGGAGCCAGCATTCTAATATCTAGAGCTAATTTTGGCTGTGGTTCTAGTAGAGAACATGCACCTTGGGCTTTGGAAGATTATGGAATAAAAGTCATAATAGCTCCGACTTATGCTGATATTTTCTATAACAATTGCTTTAATAATGGGATTCTACCTATTAAATTAGATAATGAAATTATGGATGAAATATTTAGTAATGTATATAAAAATAAAGAATATAAGTTAGAAGTAGATTTGGCTAATAATAAAATTACTGACCATAAAGATTTAAATATCAATTTTGAAATTAATGAATTCCATAAATATAAACTAATTAATGGTTTAGATGATATAGGACTTACCTTGCTGAAAGAAGATTTAATAAGTCTCTATGAAAAAAAAGAAAATATTATATAGTATAAAGACCCTTAATTTTCCTAATTACTTTGACTTGGAAAGTTAAGGGTCTTTTATTTAGGCAATTATACTTTTCATTTGCCAATAGTAAGAAATTATACTATAATAAATATAGTTGCAAAATAATTGGAAATTAAATGAGGTGCCTTATGAGTGAGTTTTTAGAAGACGTAGAAAGCACAAAAAATGAATACATAAAAAAATTACCTGATTATTATTATACTTTTGATTTAGTAAAATCAATATTGATTCGTTCTTTGGTAGAAGCGGATATTGAATATAATCAAATTGATGGGAGAGTAAAAACTCCAGACAGCTTTATAAAAAAAATAGAAAGAAAAAAATGGAAATATAAAAATCCTTTTTTAGAAATAACGGACACTATTGGATTTAGGATAGTTTCATATTATCGAGAGGATATTGATAAGATAATAAAAGTATTATTCAATGAATTTGATATAGATTTTGAAAATTCTGTTAATAAGCTAGTTAATCTCGATCCTGATAGAATGGGCTATTTAAGTGTTCATTATGTTTGCAGTTTAAAAAAAGACAGACTACTACAAGATGAATTAGAAGAAATTAAAGAAGATTTTAAATTTGAAATTCAGATAAGAACAGCTCTACAACATGCCTGGGCTGAAATAGACCACAAATTAAGATATAAAACTCTTGTAAGTATACCAAAAAAAATAGAAAGAAAACTTTTTAGAATAAGTGCTTTATTGGAAATGGCCGACAGTGAATTTAGCCATATTAGAGAAGAAATTAATGCAATAGAAAAATTTTATGAAAATAGTATAAACAATGAGCAGTACCAATTTAGACTTGACTTATCTTCAGTAAGTTTTTATTTAAAAGCCAATGATAAGGTCATCTTAAATATAATCAAAGATTTACAAGTTTTTCACTATAATACTTTTTCAATTGCAAAAGATGAAAAGTTGGAAAAAAAATTAATTAAATATGCCTTGAAATTTGGGCTTAATCGAGTTGAAAGACTTCATGCCTTGCTTCTTTTGGTAAAGAAAAACAAAAGATTAATAGATGTATGCTTAGATGAAGTTCTTAAAAAGAAACTTAGGTATTTAATAAATTCTGCATGTACATTTTTTATTACTATAATGCTCTTGATGTATGAAGAAAAAAGCGAAATACAAAAAATTTATAGACTTTCTGATGAAAGTCTAAATAATATTATATTTTTAAGAAAAAAACTAAAAATAGATAAAGATTAATTATTATTTTAGATTATTCATATTGTAATTATTTCAGTGAAATCAATTTGCCAATTATTATAAAAAGTGCTATAATAAATTTTGTTTTAATAAAAATAATTTAATATAAAGGGGTATACATGGTAGAAGTAATTGTAGTTGGAGCAGGACTTGCAGGAAGTGAAGCTGCTTATCAACTGGCTAAAAGAGGAATGAAAGTTAAATTATATGAAATGAGACCTAATAAAAATACAGAAGTACATACTAGTGAAAAATTTGCTGAATTAGTATGCAGTAACTCTCTTGGCTCAAATTCTCTTTCTAATGCAACAGGCTTAATGAAGGAAGAATTAAGACATTTTGATTCACTTCTTGTTAAAATTGCAGATGAAACAAAAGTTCCAGCAGGTCAAGCTTTAGCAGTAGATAGAGAACTTTTTAGCGAAAAAGTAACTGAAGTCTTAAAAAATACAGAAAATATAGAAATCATAAATGAAGAGTTAGAAGAAATTCCAAAGGACAAGATTGTTTTAATTGCTTCTGGACCTTTAACTAGTGAAAAATTAGCAAAAAATATTGAAACTTTAACTGGTGGAGATTCTTTATATTTTTATGATGCAGTAGCTCCAATCGTTACCTTTGATTCTATTGACAAAGAAAAAGTTTATTTTCAATCAAGATATGGAAAAGGTGAAGGCGAATATATAAATTGTCCTATGTCAAAAGAAGAATATGATGCTTTTTATAACGAGCTTATCAGTGGAGAAAGATTTCCATTAAAAAATCATGAAAAAGAAAAGTTATTTGAAGCTTGTATGCCTGTGGAGAAAATAGCTAGTCGTGGATATAAAACTTTGTTATTTGGTCCTTTAAAACCTAAAGGTTTAATAAACCCTAAAACAGAAAGAATGGATTATGCAGTAGTACAACTACGTCAAGATGATGGCGAAGGTAAACTATATAATTTAGTAGGTTTTCAAACTAACTTAAAATGGGGAGAACAAAAAAGAATATTTAGTATGATACCTGGCTTAGAAAATGCTGAATTTATAAGATATGGTGTAATGCATAGAAACACCTTTATTAACTCTAGCAAACTTTTGAATAAAAATTTAAGCATTAAGACAAATGAAAATATATTTTTTGCTGGTCAAGTAACTGGTGGAGAAGGATATATTACAGCTATTGCCACTGGATTTATGGCTGGAGTAAATATAGCTAATAAAATAGCTGGTAAAGATGACTTTATTTTAGATGATAGAAGTTCAATAGGAGCTATTATTAAATATATTACAGAAGAAAAAAAAGATTTTCAACCTATGGGTCCTAATTTTGGGATAGTTAGAAGTTTAGAAGGTAAGAAAATTAAAGATAAAATAGAAAGATACTCAAAAATATCTGAAATAGGTCTTGAATATATTAAAAGTATATCAAGGGAAGCTTATAACTAAGGAGCTGATTCTTTTGTATAATGTTTATCTAAAAGAATATATACATTATGAAAAAACTTTTCATAATAAAAGTGAAAATACTCTTAGAGCATATAAAAAAGATTTGGAACAATTAATAGAATTTTTATTAGGAGAAAATTTAGAGAATATTAATGATGTGAAGGATATTCATTTAAAAACTTTTCTTGTATATATGAAAAATAAAAATATAGCTAAGCGTTCTTTGAATAGAAAAATTTCATCAATAAAATCTTTTTTTAATTTTTTAAAAGACAATTCATATATAATAAAAAATATTGGAGAAAAACTAGAAAATAGTATTTTTTCTAAAGAATTAGTGCCTGTATTAAAGATTGATGAAATAAATCAATTAAGAGAAGTTTTAAATGGAACATCTATGAACGATTATAGAGATAGACTTATTATAGAATTACTCTATTCTAGTGGAATTAGAGCCAGTGAATTACTTAATCTAAGTGAGGGGCTATTTAATTTTTACGAAAGAGAAATAAAAGTTGTCTGTAAAAATAAAAGTGAGCGTATAGTATTTTATAGTAAAACTGCTAATTTTTATTTGGAAAGATATTTAGAAGCTAAAAAGAAAAAATTTGGTGATAAATATAGAACAGATATAATTTTTGTTAATAATAGTCAAGAAAGATTAAGTGATAGGTCTTTGAGAAGAATTATTGATAGAACTGTTAAAAAAACTAATATACAAAAAGAAATTAGCCCGCATACTTTTAGGCATTCCTTTGGAGTTTATATGCTTGAACATGGTATGAACTTACATTATTTACAAGAATTAATGGGGCATAGCTCTATTGAAAGTACCAAAATTTATTTGGAATATAATATACAAGATGAATTTATAGAAGGTAAATCTTATTATAATAAAAATGTTTAACGGAGGATGTTATGTCTTTTAGAGCAACTACAATATTAGCAATACAAAAAAATGGAAAAACAGCAATAGCTGGAGATGGTCAAGTAAGTCTTGGACATACTGTTTTTAAAAGTAATGCAAAAAAAATTAGAAGACTTGGAAATGGAAAAATTTTAACTGGCTTTGCTGGAGCTGCAGCAGATGCCTTTACATTATTTGATAAATTTGAAAAAAAATTAGAAGAACATATTAATATGAAAAAAGCTGCAGTAGAACTTGCTAAAGATTGGCGTACTGATAGAGTTCTTAGAAACTTAGATGCAATGCTTATAGTAGCAGATGCTGATAATTTATTAATTTTATCAGGAAATGGAGATATATTAGAGCCTGGAGATGGCATAGCTGCTATTGGTAGTGGTGGTACTTATGCCTATGCAGCAGCAAAAGCACTATCGGAAAATACCGATTTAAGTGCAAGAGATATTGTTGAAAAAGCTCTGCATATTGCAGGAGAAATTTGTATATATACAAACACAAATATTAGTGTTGATGAATTATAAGGAGGAATAGTGGCAAAAAAAATTAAAAAATGTGGTGGCTGTGGTATCCCTTTACAAAGTGAAGATAAAAATAAAGAGGGTTATTTACCTGCTAATGTTATTGCAGAAACAGTAGACCCTATTTGTCAAAGATGCTTTAAAATAAGCAATTATGGTGCTTATATACCTGTATCATTTGATAATAGTCATTATGTACAAGAAGTAAAAAATGTCCTAAAAGAAATGGATGTTGTTATTGTTGTTGTTGATATTATTGATTTTGAAGGTAGCTTTGATGATGAAATAATAGATTTGATTAAAAATAAAAAAATAATTATGGCTGTTAATAAAATAGATTTAATACCTGGTGAAAAACATCCTTCAGAAGTTTCTGAATGGTTAAAAGTTAGATTATTCAAAAAAAATATAAGACCATTAGATATAGCTGTACTAAGTACAAAGAAAAACTATGGTGTTAATGGTGTCATTAGAAAATTAAGACATTTCTTACCTTATGGTGGAAAAGTTGCAATAATTGGTGCTACTAATGTAGGGAAATCTAGTCTTATAAATGGATTGTTTAAAGAACATAAGGTAACTGTTTCTAAATATCCAGGAACAACTTTAAAAACAGTGAAGCATGTCATACCTAAAACTACTATTGAAATATATGATACTCCTGGACTAATTCCTAAGGGTAGAATCTCTGATATGGTTTGCGAAGAGTGTAACTTGAAAATAGTACCAAGTAATGAAATCAGTAGAAAAACATATAAGTTAGAAGCAGGAAGAGTTTTATTATTTGGCTCTTTAGTAAGTATGAAAGTTCTAACTGATGCTAGTTCAAAACCAATTTTTACAGCCTTTGCTGCAAAGGATGTAAAATTTCATGAAACTAATGAAGATAAGGTAGAAGAATTAATACAAAAACATACAGGAGAATTATTGTCTATTCCATGCCATAAATGTAAGGATGAGTATCTAGCTAGACCTAGAAAAATAGAGATAGTTGAGGTAGAAGAAAATGAAGAACTTGTAATTAAAGGTTTAGGATGGATTACTGTAAAAAGAGGTCCTGTTAAGTTAGAAGTGAATTTACCAGCAGATGGACACTTAAGTATCAGAGAAGCTTTTATAGCGCCTAAAAGAGAAGGAATGAAAGAAGATTACGATTATTAATTTTATGAGTTATTCGTTGCAAGGTCTTTAAAAACTTTTGCAACGAATAACTTGAATTTTACGAATAAATTATAAAATTTATTTTTTAGACTATTTTAAAACCTTCTACCTTTTCATAATTTTAAATGATTTATATAAAAACCAAAAAATTCCTAGAAATAATATAAACCAAGGTGTAAAAATCCCTAAAAATATTACAATTGAATTAATACTAGAAAAAAATCCACTTATTGCCTCTTTAAAACTGTTAAAAATCTTATAGAAGAAATTATTTTTTATTATTTTTAATGGATTTACATTCAGGTGTATAGTGGCTAAAGAAACACGATTATCGTAAAATCTAATTTGCCCTTCTAACTGTTCAATAGAAGTCCTAATACGATTTAATTCTACTTCTACCTTTAATATTTCTTCTACATTTGTAGCCTTATTTAATAAATCTAAATAACGTTCTTCTTGCTTTTTAAAGCTATTTAACCTTGCCTGAATATCGTAATATTCTTTACTAATATCTTCACTGCTAATATTAATACTTTTAATTTCTCCCAAATCTTTTATTTTAAAAATCAAATTATCAAAATTTTCTTGAGGAACTCTTATGGAAAATTGAAAATATTTATCCTTATCAATATCTTCCCATTCTCTAGAATCTGAAATATATGAATTAAATTCTTTTAGAATGTCATTTAAATTTTTACTAATATTTTTAGTATCTTTCAGTTCCAGTTGTATATTTGCTGTTTTAATAAGTTTTTGTTCCATTGAAACATTTGAAATATCACTTTCACTACTAGTTTCTGTCATCATATTGTCTAAAGAACGAAGAGCTAGCATTTTGTTGGTAGAAGAATCCATTATTTCATTAGAAAAATTTTTAGAAATACTTTCTTTGCTACTTGAATACTTTCCACAGGATGTAATTAAAATAATAATTAGCACAAAAATTAGAAACCTTTTATTCACATTCATAACATCACCTCATTTAATTTACTTTTTTATATTATATGTAGTATAATTAATTATACCCTATATTTTTTAAAAATAAAACTTATAATTCTATTTTTAGTTAAATATTAGTAATAATCATGTATAAAATTTGTTATCACTATAAAAATGTAGTATAATTTAGTATAGTATAAAAGGGAGGGATATTATGGAAAAAACTTTTATAATGATTAAGCCAGGTGCTGTACAAAGAGAACTAATGGGGGAAATAATTAGTCGTTTTGAAAAAAAAGGTATTAAAATTGTTGCTCTGAAACTAATGAGGATGACAAGAAAATTAGCTATGGAGCATTATGCAGAACACAAAGGCAAAAGTTTTTATGAACCATTAGTGGAAACTATCACTGCAGGTCCTATTGTTGCCATGGTATTAGAAGGGCAAAACATAATAGAAATCGTAAGAAAAATGGCAGGAGCTACAAGACCTGAAGATGCACTTCCTGGAACTATACGGGGTGACTATGTCTTAGATGTAGGAAAAAACGTAATTCATACTAGTGACAGTAAAGAAAGTGCCCAAAGAGAAATATCTTTATTTTTTAAAGATAAAGAAATTCTTGATTATAATCTTGCAACAGAAGAGTGGATTTATACTTTGCCATATTAATTGTTTATTTTTAATTATATTTATGATAGAATGGAGTGAGAATTATGAAAACTTTACAAGAAGTTATGACAAAAGAAATAATCACTATTACAAAAGAAACAAATTTACAAGAAATATTAAATATAATGAAAGAAAAAAAAGTTGGAAAACTACCAGTGGTAGAAGATAATAAAGTTTTAGGAGTAGTCACTAGAGATGATATTTTGTTAAAAAAAGAAACAGCTCCTATTCCCCCTATGTTTGATTTAAATGATTAATTAATTTCTTTACCGAGCAATAAAAAGTTCAAAGAAAAGTTGGAAAAAATAACTGCATATAAGGCAATGGAATTAATGAGAAAAGATATTTTAAAAGTAAATTTAGATACTCCACTGGATAAAGTAGTTACAGATATTCTAGAAAAAGAGTATGAATTTGCCTTAGTTTTTGATAAAGAGTCATTAATAGGATTAATTACAAAAACTAATTTGATAGTAAGTTTTTAATATATAATAAGGAAGGTGTTTTTAAATTTGGAAGCATATGGACAGATTACTATACTAGTAATTCTTATAATTTTATCTGGTTTTTTTTCAGCATCAGAAACAGCGTTAACATCTTTTAATAGAAGCAAGTTATCTGAGGTAGAAGAAAAAATGAAAGGCTCAAGTAAATTGTTAAAATTGTGGTTATTACAACCAAATAAGATGTTAACGGCAATATTAATAGGGAATAATATAGTTAATATATTAGCCTCATCTATAGCAACCACTTTAGCAATTAAATTGGTAGGCTCAGGTTCTAATGCTATAATAACAGTTACAATCATTATGACAATGGCAATTTTGATATTTGGGGAAATAACTCCAAAAATAATAGCAAAAACTTATTCTACTTCAGTTGCTGCCTTTGTTATTAGAATTATTTATATATTAAGTGTTCTTTTATCTTGGTTTATTAATATCTTAATGTTTATTTCAAAAATAATAGCTAGATTATTTAATATAAAAATAACTGATGAGAACTTAATTATTACAGAAGAAGACATTAAGTCTTTTGTTATGGCTGGAGAAGAAGAAGGTGTAATTGAAGAGGAAGAACGTGAAATGATACATTCTATATTTGAATTTGGAGATGCTAGAGTAAGAGATGTAATGGTTCCCAGAACTACTATTTATTCTGTAGAAGCATCTAAAACACTAGATGATATATGGAACGATGTTATTGAAAATGGTTTTTCGCGTATACCTGTATATGAAGAGAGTATTGATAATATTATAGGAATAATATATGTAAAAGACCTTTTTAATGTTATTCGAGATGGTAAATTTGATATTGAAGTAAAGAGTTTTGTAAGAGAGCCTTATTTTGTACCAGAAACAAAACCACTTGTAGAAATGTTAGAGGAATTTAAAAGTAAACATATACATATTGCTATCGTTGTTGATGAATATGGTGGTACTAGCGGTTTAGTAACAATAGAAGATTTAATCGAAGAAATCGTTGGTGAAATTAATGATGAGTTTGATGAAGAAGAAACAGAAAGTATAAAAAAGGTATCCGATAATAAGTATATAGTAGATGCCCTTCTACCTATTGATGAAATAAACTCTAAACTAGATATAAATTTAAATGAAAGTGAAGACTATGATACTTTAGGTGGATATATCTATTCTGAATTAGGTAAAATCCCCTTAGAAAAAGATACAATAATTAATGATGAATTAGGTCTAGAGCTTCGAGTGTTAGAAGTAGAAAATAGAAGAGTTATTAGAGTTTTAATAATAAAAAAAGGGGTGGCTCGATAATGCTTAAGCATGCAAAAAAATATTTTTTATCAGGTTTATTGTCGGTGTTACCACTTTTTGCAACAGTTTATGTACTGATTTTTATATATAGTTTAGCGGTAAAAATAGTACAAAAAATAATTCCTACAAGACGAATAGTTGAAATGTTTTTAACAAATCATACACAATTAGCTACTATTAGTGAATTAGTATCTTTTTCTGTATCTTTTATTTCAATACTCATTATAATGTTTATTATTATGATATTAGGATTTATAGTGAGCAAATTCTTAAATATTAGCAAAATGAAATCTTTAGAATTATTAATTTTAAAAATACCTTTAGCAAAATCTCTATATAGTACATTTAAGCAATTAAGTGACTTAATACTTAAAGATAATAAGTCTTATAAAAAAACAGTTTTAATAGAATATCCAAGAAAAGGCATTTATAGTATGGCTCTTGTAACCAATGAGCAAAATGAAATTGCCAGTGATGTTTTAGAAGAAAAAGAACTTTATAATTTATTTGTTCCAACATCACCTAATCCAACTTCTGGGGTATTTTTAATAGTTCCTAAAAAAGAAACTATAGAATTAGACATAAAAATTGAAGAAGCTTTTAAAATGATTATATCTGGTGGTGCTATAGTACCAGATAGCAAAATAGACAAATTAACTAAAAAAGGAGATAATATTGAGAAGCTTTAAAACTTTTTATTTTTTATTAACAATTATATTATTAAATGCTTGTTCAAATAATGAAGTTAGAACTAGCTATAAAAA
>Ga0194136_1001521_pt1 | contig 11523 bp, 12 predicted proteins | sample TARM_MetaG_T3A_1_FD_134023 | JGI IMG/M metagenome (GOLD analysis project Ga0194136, IMG submission 134023) | Freshwater microbial communities from Pennsylvania, USA, analyzing microbe dynamics in response to fracking - TARM_MetaG_T3A_14 (version 2) | ecosystem: Environmental > Aquatic >...
GCTGGAAGGTCCATCCTAATGAGCGAAGAAAGAGAGGGGCCATCTGATGGAACCGGGTTTCGAATTCGATTTGGCGGTGGTGGGCTCCGGCGGGGCAGCCATGGCGGCCGCTATCACCGCTCGACAGGCCGGCAGGACGGTGCTGGTGATCGAGCGCGGCACCATCGGCGGCACCTGCGTGAACATCGGGTGCGTCCCGTCCAAGGCGCTGCTGGCCGCTGCCGGCACCCGCCAGGTCGCACTGACCAATCCCTTCCCAGGGGTCCCCACCCGGTCAAGCCCCAGATAGTGGTGTAACTCGTTTTTGATCCTTCGTTGGTGGTCAGGCGGGTAGTTGCATCAGGTCATCGGTGCTCACCTCCGTCGGCGAGCTGGTGGCGGGGTCGGTGGTCAGGGTGAGCCGGCACCGGCCCAGGACTTCCAGTCCGAGGTAGCGGCGGCCTTCGGCCCATTCGTCGGTTTGCTCGGCCAGCACGGCGCCAATGAGCCGGACGATGGCATCCCGGTTGGGAAAGATGCCCACCACGTCGGTGCGGCGGCGGATCTCTCGGTTGAGCCGCTCGGTGGGGTTATTGGACCAGATCTGTCGCCACACGTCGTCGGGGAATACGGTGAAGGCGAGCAGGTCCTCACGGGCGTCGCCGAGGTGGTCAGCGACCTCGGGCAGCCTGTCTTCGGTGTACTCCAGCAGCCGGTCGAACTGGGCGTTGACGGCCTCGGCGGTGGGCTGGTCGTACACGCTGTGCAGCATGGCCTTCACCGCAGGCCACATGGACTTGGGGCAGGTGGCCATGAGGTTGGCGGCGTAGTGGGTCCGGCAGCGTTGCCACGCCGCTCCCGGCAGGTTCGCCGAGATCGCCTCAACCAGGCCCTTATGGGCGTCGGAGGTCACCAGCCGCACCCCGCCCAGGCCACGGGCGACCAGGTCGGCGAAGAAGGTGTTCCACGACGCCTTGGTCTCACTGGTGACGACCTGCATCCCGAGCACCTCGCGGTGCCCGTCACCATTGACGCCGGTGGCCAGCAGCACCGAGGCCTTGACGACCTGCTTGTTCTCCCGGACCTTGATCGTCAACGCGTCAGCGGTGACGAAGGTGAACGGCCCGGCCTCGTCCAGGCGCCGGTGCCGGAACGCCGCAACCTGCTCGTCGAGATCTTCGGCCATGCGCGAGACCTGCGACTTGGACAGCGAGTCGATGCCTAGGGTCTTGACCAGCTTGTCCATTCGGCGCGTGGACACCCCGGCCAGGTAGCAGTCCGCCACGACCGTGATCAGCGCCGATTCGGCCCGCTTGCGACGCTCGAGCAACCACTCGGGAAAGTAGCTACCCGAGCGCAGCTTGGGCACGGCGACGTCAACGGTGCCGACGCGGGTATCAAGGGGCCGGTGGCGATAGCCGTTCCGGTAGTTCGTGCGCTCCGCAGAGCGGGCATTCCACTCGGCGCCACACACGGCGTCGGCGTCAGCGGACAGCAGGGCGTTGATCATGGTTTGCAGCAACTCACGCATCAGATCCGGAGACGCGTCGGCGAGGGCTTGGCCAAGCAGGCCTGCAGGGTCGACAATATGGGGTGCGGTCATCGTGATGACTCCGTTCGAGGATTCGGTAAGAGGTTGACTCGAAGGATCACACGGTGGCCGCTCTACATCCGTCCCGACACGTTGTCGCGGACGATCTCGGCCACCGAGTTACACCACTCTATGGGGCACTACTCGACGGCGAGACCCCGGACGCACTCAACAGCGCATCGGCGGCTTCCACCAGGTCCGCCAGCCGGGCCGGCTCAGCCAGCGAGAACCACGAGGAGCGCCCCTCGATTCGCATCGTGACCAGTCCGCAGTCCCGCAGACACGCCAGGTGCTTACTCACCGTGGACTGCGCCAGATGCATGTGATCGACCAGATCACGAACCCGATGTTCACCACTAACCAGATGCTCCAACAACGCCAGCCGAGTCGGTTCCGCCAGAGAATGAAACAACGCTGCATAGGTGTTTCGATCCTCGCACGTCACCAATCGGGCACCCCATAAATAATCGACATGAAGCGATAATAGCACCGTCTAGCGATATAAAAAGGCGGATCTCGGACCTCTGTCTCCGCAGTTCTCTTTGCCCAGGCGCGCCTTGCAGCTGATGCGCTGGTCGTCGATGCCGGGTCCCAGCACCGGGGCCGTCCGGTTGATACCGAGTTGCTGTGGTGGTTGCCGCCCGTCTTTTCCGGCGGCGATGCGGCGCGGGATACGCGGGCGCAGGGTCAATGAGGCAGCGGTGCCGGCCGGTGAATGTGTCGACTGTCTTCGTGGTCGGCAGTTGTTGTGCTCGGGGGTCGCTCGAGCTGCCTGGTGCGTGCGGCACGCAGTCCGTTGAGTATGACGAAGACTTCGGCGACCTCGTGGACCAGGACGACGGCTGCGAGTCTCAGGATTCCGATGATCGCGAGAGGAAGCAGAACGACGATGATCGCCAAAGACAGGAGGATGTTCTGATTGATGACGCGACGACCGCGGCGGGCGTGGTCTATGGCGCGCGGGATCAGTCGCAAGTCATCGCCGGTGAACGCGACATCCGCTGACTCGATCGCTGCGTCGGAGCCGGTGGCCCCCATGGCGATGCCGATGTCCGCCGAGGCGAGCGCGGGGGCGTCGTTGACACCATCGCCGATCATCGCCACTGGCCCCCGGCCGTCGCCGCGCAACTGGGCGATCGCCTGCGCCTTGTCCTGCGGACGCAGCTCGGAACGCACGTCGGTGATCCCCGCCTCGACGGCCAGTGCATCAGCGGTGCGGGAGTTGTCGCCGGTGAGCATCGTCACGCCCATGCCCCTCGCCGCGAGTGACGTCATGGCTTCGCCTGCCTCTGGACGCAGCTCGTCGCGCACCCCGATGGCCCCGACCGGGCGGTCGTCGCGGTGGACGATCACCACCGTGATGCCGCGGTGCTCCATGGCGCGAACGTGATCTGCGAGAGGGCCTGGGTCGAGCCAGCGCGGGCTGCCGACGGCGGTGCGTACGCCATCGATGAGGCCGGCGATTCCCGCTCCGGCGGCCTCGGTGACTTCCGATGCGGCGAGGGCCTCGGACGCTGCGTCGGTGATCGCTGCGGACAGCGGGTGGGAGCTGTGGGTTTCCAGAGCGGCCGCCCAGCCGAGGACCTGGTCCTCGGCTGCGTCGCCGGTGGTGAGGACGTGCGTGACGGTGGGCTGGTTTCGGGTCAAGGTTCCGGTCTTGTCCACTGCTACATGCCGGAGGTAGCCCATGCGCTCGAACGCGGCACCCGATTTGATGATCACCCCGAACTTACTGGCCGCACCGATCGCGGAGACGACCGTGATCGGCACCGAGATGGCCAGTGCGCATGGCGACGCTGCGACCAGTACCACCAGTGCTCGCTCGATCCACAGTCCGGAATCTCCGACGATGGAGCCAATGAGGGCGACCAGGGCAGCCAGGATGAGGACACCCGGCACCAGCGGGCGGGCCAGGCGGTCGGCGATGCGGGCCCGCTCCCCCTTTTCTGTCTGTGCCTGCTCAACCAGTTCGACCACTGTGGTCAAGGAGTTGTCTGTCCCTGCGGCGGTGGCCTCGACCTCCAGGACGCTGGCGGTGTTGATCGAGCCGGCCAACACCGCGTCACCGGGTCCGACCTCGAGGGGGATGGATTCACCCGTGATCGCCGAGACATCCAGGCTGCTCTTCCCGACACGAACGATCCCGTCGGTGGCCAGACGTTCGCCGGCGACCAGACGGAGCACGTCGCCCCGCTCCAAAGACTCGACGGGCACGGTGCGGGTGGACCCGGTGGCGCCCAGGACGGTGGCACTAGGCGGGATCAGCGCCAACAGGGCCCGCAGGCCCGAGCGGGCCTTGTCCATCGCGCGATCCTCCAGCGCCTCGACGATGGAGTACAAGAAGGCCAGGGCGGCGGCCTCCTCGATGAACCCGAGCGCGACCGCACCCGTGGCGCTGATCGTCATCAACAAGCCGATACTCAACCGACCCCGGGACAGCAGGCCCCGCACGGCACCTGGAACGAACTGCGAAGCACCCAGAAGTAGAGCGGTCCAGAACAGCCCCGCTGCCGCCGTCTCCGAGCCGGGGCCGTCGGCCAACCACTCGAAAATCACACCAAGCAGGAGCGCCAGTCCGGAAAACACCGGAATGAGCACGGCACTGCTGCGCCACCACGAAGCAGACTCCTCGCTGCCGGTCACCGGCCCGGCTGGCTCGCAACCACACGCAGACGTCGTCATCGACGACCTCCCTCGGAGTTGCAGCAACCCTCGACCGGGCACTGCGTATCTAGACACGATGCGCCCTCGTCGACGGCAAGAGTCGTCTCAACCAAGGCGCTCAACGCGCGTGCCAGATGGGCGTCGACGATCTCGTACCGATTCTGACGGCCCTCAAATTCGGCGACGACGATCCCGCAATCCCTGAGGCAAGCGAGATGATTCGACACATTTGACCGCGTCAACCCAAGCTCCTGGGCAATCTCGGCGGGATACACAGGCCCATCCAGCAGTCTCAAGAGGATACGAGAACGAGTCGGGTCAGCCATGGCGCGACCGAGTCGGTTCATCACACCTTGACGCGAAGCAAGAGACAGCATGCACTGAATAGTACAGTATTCAGTGAACCGTTCTCGGCGGTGTCACCGCACACCGAAGGGCGAGGAAACCGCAAGGCCAACACAGTCAATGGACGCAGGCGTGCCGCCCCACCCCCAGAACCCACCCGTTCGACCGCGCCGTTCAGTGGCGTTTCACAGGGCGGATATCGGCTATGGCACGATCAGACAGCGGGACCATCTCGCCAGTGCCGGTCACGACACTGGTGTTCGACAGAGCCACCCCGTGCGGCACCGCCGGCTCGGAGCCGAGGGGGCAATGACCCGTCGCAGACCGGAGTGAAAAGCATGGGCAGTACCCGAGCCATCGGTTTCCGCGCGCGCCTCTGGGCGGCCCTGTGTGCGGGCACCCTAGTCCTCTCCGGTTGTGGCAGTGGCACCGATGCGGTCGCGCAGGGCGGCACCTTTGAGTTCGTCAGCCCAGATGGACAGCTGGAAATCCACTACCCCGAGGAAGAACGGAAACCGGTTGCCGAGCTCGCCGGCCCGGATCTACTTGATCCAGACCAAACCATCGGGCTCGCTGACTACAAAGGCGACGTGGTGATCCTCAATACGTGGGGCCAATGGTGTGGACCTTGCCGCACCGAGGTCGACGACCTTCAGCGCCTTCACGAGGAGTTCGAACCCCAGGGCGCCACCGTGCTCGGAATAAACGTGCGCGATCCCAATCGCGACAAGCCGGTCGACTTCGTACGCGACAACGGCCTTACCTACCCCTCTATCTGGGACCCAAGCAACGCCGCCATAGGTGCACTCCGAGGCTTTCCCACCTCGATTGTGCCGACCACTCTCGTGCTTGACCGGCAACATCGAGTGGCCGCGGTGTACCTGGCAGCCGTCACCGATTATCAACTTCGGGACGTCATAGCCGAACTGGTGGCCGACGATGAGAGTGTCACGTCGTGACGGGTGTCGCCGACCTCGTCGTCGCCGCTGCCATGCCTCCGATGGACGGACTGGTGCTCGCGGAGGGCATCGGTTCGGCGTTCCAACAGACAGCGGCCAGCGGGCCCCTTCTGCTCGCACTTGGCGCCTGCCTACTAGCCGGTCTGGTCTCGTTCGCCTCACCATGTGTGGTCCCGCTCATCCCCGGCTACCTCGCCTACCTCGCTAGCGTCGTCGGCGCCGAGCGACCACCGGTCACGCTCGCCCAGGCCGAACAGCGTCGCAGCGAGTCACGAACGATCACTCTCGAGGAAAAGAAGGCCAGACAAAGCTCGCGTTACCGCGTCGTCGGGGCATCGCTGCTTTTCGTCGGCGGGTTCACCGTCGTGTTCGTCTCGCTCAGCGCAATGGTCCTCGGCACCGTCCAGTACCTCGCGCCGCACGAGGAGTTGCTCCAGCGCATCGGCGGGGTCATCACCATCCTCATGGGTTTGGTCTTCATCGGCTTCGTGCCGGTACTGCAACGAGATACCCGATTCCAGCCGAAAGCGGTCTCTACGTGGGTTGGCGCGCCACTCCTCGGCGGAGTGTTCGCCCTCGGCTGGACACCCTGCCTAGGACCAACGCTCGCCGCCGCACTGTCCGTCGCCGCCGGAAGCGGCTTCAGCGGCACGCGCGGCGTCATGCTCATCGTCGCCTACTGCCTCGGGCTCGGGCTGCCATTCATCCTCGTCGCCTGGAGCTCCACCTGGGCAATCCGAACCGTCGGCTGGCTACAACGCAACACTCGACGAATCCAGATCATCGGCGGCATCCTACTCATCGCAGTGGGCATAGCACTGTTCAGTGGCGTGTGGGCACTCTTCATCAGTTGGCTACGGGACTTCGCAATCACCGGCACGACGCTCCCGATTTAGCCTTTCCTGCGGCGCTTCGCGGGCGGCCACAACCGTTCAGCGCCCACCGGGTACCGGAAGTCACACCTCAGCGGGTCGTTGAGGCTGTTGCTTTTGACGATCGTCTAACGCGACACTTTCTTTACGGGCCCCCGACCGACGGCTCGCGCAGATCAAACCCTAACGGCGACTCATGCCGCTGTTGTGTATTCATGTAGCGCAATAAAGGTGAACAAGTCACAGGTGTATGCGACACTGGCGGTGTGAAGATCGGGTACGGGCGCGTTTCGACTGAAGAACAGAACGTCGAGACACAACGAGAAGCGCTGATCGCCCTCGATGTTGACCCCCGCCGAATCCACCTTGACCGCGGAGTCAGCGGCCGGCGGCGTAAGCGCCCGGCGCTGGATCGGGCGCTGGCCGAACTGCGGGATGGGGACGAGCTCGTGGTGACCAAACTCGATCGTCTCGGACGATCGCTTCGCGATCTTCTCGACATTGCGGACCAGATCCAGGGTGTCGGCGCATCCCTGACTGTTGGCCGATCCACTTACGACCCAACCGACCCGGTTGGCGCGATGCTATTTCAGGTCTTGGGTATGGCCGCCGAGTTTGAGGTCGCCATGAACCGCGAACGGACTCGTGAAGGTGTCGCCCGGGCCAAAGCCGAAGGCAAGTACCGAGGCCGGCAGCTCAAGCTCTCCCCCACCGACGCCGAGCGCCTTCGGCAGATGCACGCCACCGGCGGCTACACCGCCGCCGAACTCGGCCGATTCTTTGGAGTGCACCGCACCTCGGTGTATCGCTACATCTCCCCCGCCAACTCCAAGCAGTGACCCGCATCCACAAGCCTGCACCCGATACTGCGAATCAGATCTGCCACGTGAGCAGGCCAGGCACCGGACTCCGCTCGTTGATGAACTTCTCCAGATCAGGGTCAATGTAGCCAGCCACGCTCAGCAGATCGTCGTAACGAGCCTGGATGTCCTCCGACCACACCCGATGCTGGTGGCCGATCCGGTTCCGGAACTCGCGCAACCGCTTCACCGGGTCTTGGATGGTCGCCTGGTCTCGATTGGGCGCGTAGGCAAACGCCCCAGCAATATCCGGCCAGAGGAACATCTGGCGCCGGGAGACCATCTGGTGCCAGAACCCGAAAGGCAGCTCTGAGATGATCTGGGCAGCGCTGAGCGGCTTGCGGTTCCTCTTCACTCGACCAATGCTCTCGGCAATATCCTTGTACGGCTGACGGTGCTTACCCGGCCCGTTGGCATCGCGTCCCAACTCGCGAGCATCGTCAAACACCCAGTGGCCCGAACGGCCAAGCACCACGTGACGCTCGCTCATACGTGCATCCAGAGCGTTGCGAAAAGCCACTTCAAAGTAGGCCAGAGACTGCCAGAAGGCACCGGAAATCGCGGCGTTCCACCGATACAGCTCCATCGCCGCAACCTGGTCGCCCCCGGTACGCGTGAGGTAGTGCTGCAACCGCGCCCGGGCAAAGTGGCGTTCATAGAACGCCCAACTGCTCGTTCTGGTCACGCCCACCTCCGCCATGTAATATCAGTGCCGAACACCCCGGAACCGTCCCTGTAGTCCTCATCAGAGGACCGATCACACGGCCGGGGTTCTGCTTTTCTACCGCACCAGGCTCCGCCGGAAGCGAAGTCCCTCCGGGCCGGCCCATCGACTGGCACCCTCCCCATCCGAAGTCGCAACAGTCTCCGGGCCACCCGCTGGCAACGACAGAGCCGCCCGCTGAACCCTTGACCCCAGGGGAACCTGGGTCAAACGGCGCAACCCGACCCTGTGAAACAGCCAGAACTGTGACTCTCAGCTTCGATTGGCGGGATTGCGCAGCTTTGTTTGGCGGGGCTTCGTGCCTCTCTTTGGTTCGGCATCATCTCGCCAGGCCAGTAGTGCCGCCCCGGCGCCGATCACTCCGATTGCGACGAGTACGAATCCGGTCGCTTGGAGGCCGATTGCGGTGCCGAGGGTGCCGGCCAGTGGGTAGGTGATGAGGAAGCAGGCGTGGGAGAGGGAGAACTGCGCGGCGAACACTGCCGGCCGGTTCTGCTCGGTGCTATTTCTGCGCAGTAGCCGCGCCGAGGGTGTGAGGATGGTCGAGGTTGCGGCGCCGAGCAGTACCCACATCGTGAGCAAGGTGTTCCACTGGGCAGTGCCGCCTGCCCATCCGATCACGATGGCCGTGGCGAGCAAGATGATGGGCAGCGCGGCTCCGCCGGCGAGCATGACTTTCCGGTCGGCAAGTTGGTTCAGTAGTGCGGGCATGCCCAGGGCGACCACCATTGATCCGGCTCCGTATGCGGCGAGCATGAGGGCGACATCCGACTGCGTCCTGCCGAGCTGGCCTTGCACGAGAACCACCGTGTTGACGATGACCATTGCAGTTGTCGTGGCTACGACGAGGTTGAGTCCCATCAGGCCGCGCAGTTCGGGGCTAGCGAAGAATGTCCGTGTCCCCCGGGAAAGTCGGTCAAGGAACCGTGCAGGAGGAGGGGGCTGTGTGTGGGGGAACCGAGAGGCGATGACGAGTGTGGCAGAGCCGAGAAACCCGATGACGGTTCCGATGAAGAGGTTGTTGAAGCTGATTGCCGTCAGCAGGGCCGCGGCGAGCATCGGGCTTACGAGCGATTCCAGATCGTAGGCCAAGCGTGAGAGCGACAAGGCCCGGGTGTACTCGCGCTCGTCTGGCAGCACAGAGGGGATCACGGCTTGGAAGGTCGGTGTGAACGTCGCCGAGGCTGATTGGAGCAGAAAGATCAGCACGTAGATCTGCCACGCTTCGGTGACGAGCGGCAGCGATACCGCGACGCCGGCACGGATTAGGTCGGCACAGATGAGCACGGGCTTTTGGGGTAGGCGAGCGACGAGCGCGGTGGTCACGGGCGAGACAGCCACGTAGGCGATCATCTTGATAGTCATCGCCACCCCCATCACGACGCCGGCATCGCCGCCGGCGATATCGAACGCGAGCAGGCCGAGAGCGACGGTAAGTAGACCGGTCCCGAGTAGCGCGACTACCTGTGCGGCGAACAGCTTGGCGTACGTGGGATTGCGCAGCACCTGGAGCATGAGCGGGTGGGCCTATCTATCGGGGGCCGTCGGCGCACTACTTGATGGGCGCGTGGTGGTGCGGGGGCAGTTGACCGTTCGCGACGGCGTGCTCGGCCTGCTTGACTGCCTCAACGACCAGCGCCACCGCGTGCTCGTCCGTGAGCCGGTAGAGCACACTCGTCCCCTCCTGGCGGGTCGTGACCATCCTCGCCATCCGCAGGCGAGCCAGATGCTGCGACACACCCGATGAGGTCTTCCCGGTAAGTGCCGCCAGGGCATTGACCGGCAACTCGTCATGCTTACGCAAAGCAAGCACAATCCTGACTCGAGTGGGGTCCGAAAGCAGGCTGAAGATCTCCGCGGCGAGGTCCACATACTCGGACTCGGGATCAAGCCCACATAAGTTACTATCTGCGTTCATGCGCACACAGTAACAAAGTTGAGCGGGGTCGTCCCGGTACACACCGCGCAATTGCGCCTCGCCGGGCTCGTCAACTCGCCACTCCCGATGGTGCCGAAACGATCGTTTTTGATACAAACGGGTCGAAGCTAGCGAATTTTGGATACGCCGAGGTGGGCGGAAGTCTGTTCTGTAGCGGAACCCAGTCCTGAAATCTATGTTTCTGATCTATCCGCCAGCGACGGGTATTGCTACATTTATCGGTATGGGCCACGCTTTCGGGTACGCGCGAGTGTCGACTGGCGATCAAGACGCCCGACTGCAGCACGATGCTCTGGAGGCTGCCGGCTGCTACAAGGTCTTCACCGACACCGCCTCCGGGGCATTGGCCTCGCGCCCAGAGTTGGGAAAGCTCCTCGATCAACTGCGGCCGGGCGACACGCTCGTGGTCTGGCGACTGGACCGTCTGGGGCGAGCGATTCGGCATCTGATCGATCAACTGACCGAGTTGCAGGAGCGCGGAATCGAGTTCCGATCCCTGCAAGAAAACATCGACACCGGGTCCTCGGGCGGGCGGCTGGTGTTTCACATCTTCGCCTCGCTGGCGGAGTTCGAACGAGACCTCATCTCCGAGCGCACCCACGCCGGCCTGGAGGCCGCCCGAGCCCGTGGCCGTAGAGGTGGGCGCCCACCGTTGTTGTCTGGGGACAAACTGCGCACCGCCCGCAAGCTCTACGAGCAACAAGACATGACCGTCGCCCAGATCGGCGAGGTCCTGGGGGTCAGCCGCACCACCGTCTACCGGGCGCTGCAACGCGGGGCCGACAAGCCCCCCGCTCGGCGCCGGCAGAAGTCGACGACGGCGTAGCCATGAGCGGGGGCGATGAACCTCAAGGTTCGATCGGCGCCCCCACTGGCGCGAAGACTGCCGCGGCCCGATGGCAAGTCCTACGCCAACACGTGGAGAGCGGGGTCCCGCTGACCCAGTTGGCCGCAGCCGAAAAGGTCGGGGAACGCACTCTGCAGCGCTGGCTCGCCGCTTATAGAAAGGGCGGGATCGCCGCGCTGGCGCCGGCAGCGCCACCCAAGCGTGGGCGGCGCACCCACCCAGACCTTGTGGCTTACATCGAAGGCCTGGCGCTGAGTACGCCTCGGCCGACCACCGCGTCAATCATCCGCAAGGCCGCCGCGACCGCCACCCGCCGCGGATGGCCGACGGTCTCCGCGAGCACCGTGCGGTCCATCGTGACCGGTCTGGATCCTGGGATGCTCACACTGGCCCACCAGGGCGCGGCGGCCTACCGAGACACCTACGAGTTGGTGTGGCGCCACCGAGCCGAGCGGGCCAATGCCACCTGGCAGGCCGACCACACCGAACTCGACATCCTCATCCTCGACGCCAACGGGCGATCCGCCCGGCCGTGGCTGACCGTCATCCTCGACGACTACTCCCGGGCGGTGTGCGGCTACATGGTCTTCCTCGGCGCACCGTCTGCGATGAACACCGCACTGGCGTTGCGGCACGCGATCTGGCCGAAGAACGATCCGAACTGGCCGATGTGCGGCCTGCCCGATGTGCTCTACGTCGATCACGGGACCGACTTCACCAGTCACCATCTCGCCCAGACCGCC
>Ga0194136_1001522_pt1 | contig 11518 bp, 7 predicted proteins | sample TARM_MetaG_T3A_1_FD_134023 | JGI IMG/M metagenome (GOLD analysis project Ga0194136, IMG submission 134023) | Freshwater microbial communities from Pennsylvania, USA, analyzing microbe dynamics in response to fracking - TARM_MetaG_T3A_14 (version 2) | ecosystem: Environmental > Aquatic >...
CTAAACCAGAGCCTAAACCAGAACCAACGCCAGAGCCTGAATCCAAACCAACATCAGGCTGTAAGTTTAAAATAAAGTCGCGACGTTTGTAAAAAAGATGCGATGTTTAAAACAAAGTCGCGATGTTTATAAAAAAGTTGCGAAGTTTTACCCCTTTGGATATGATTGTCTAAAGGGGTGTTTTTGTGGCGAAAAGAAAAAGAACATCTAAAGTCGATAAGTGGATTAAAGAAGGTAGAGGAACTGGAAGTGGGGCAGATTATCAACCATGGCTAAAAATTCAAGATGTTTCCTCATTAGGTCGGTCAACGAGGTTAAAAGGTATAAAAGCCGGCAGACAATATGAGTTGTTATCGGATTTGGAACGAAATTACTTTTATTTGACTGAATTTTCCGATGTTGTCTTAGATATTCGTGAACAATTTCCTTTATTACCACAAGAAGAGACGATTGTCATTGCGGAAGAGCTTGGAATTAAACACCCAACTGATCCAAAAACAGGCGATCCAATTGTTATGACAACGGACTTTTTATTAACAGTTGATAAGGGTCAAGGTGTATTTGAAGTCGCTCATACTATCAAAATGAAAGATAAGTTACTAGAAGAGCGTGTGTTAGAGAAATTCGAAATTGAACGGGAATACTGGGAGCGTAAAGGTACTAGTTGGGGTATTGTAACAGAAGAAGAAATCGATAAGACTATGGCTAGAAATATTAGTTATATCCATGATTACTTTGATATTCGTAGCTATGATGTATATCGAGAAATGGCTAACCAACATATAGAAGATTTATCAATGTCTCTTATGAATCGTCTATTGAATAATTCGCAAAGTATCCGGGAAATTACTAGTGAGTTTGATGCAGATACACACTTGCCGTTTGGAAGTGGTGTTACGTTGTTTTATCATCTGCTAGCTAAAAAAATAATGGTTACAGATATGTACAAGCCAATTGATTTAGAGCAACCAATTGATGTTAAGTATATTGATGAAAGTAAATTGGAGAAGGTGAAGTACGGATGATTTATATTAATCAGGTATTTCAATATGTAACAGATTCAAAAAGAATTCGGGTAATAGATATGGAAGAACCGCATGTCTATATAGTTAATATTGACACCAACAGTGCTATGCCACGCAAAGAGCTATACTCTAGTCTAACCACAGATATCAAGCAAGGTGAACTGTTAGCGATTAGTGATCCTTATGCAAAGGTGATTTCCGAAGATGATTTAACAGAGGTGCAGATTCGTAAGCGTGAAGAAGATTGGGGAGATATACAAAAATACTGTGTCCCCAATATGCCAGATTTGCTCCAAAAGCAAGGAAGAGAAAGCAAGATTCGTGAAATCGTTCAAGAGAGCAACTTAGGCAAGAAAAAGGTTAAAAAGCTACTAACTCGTTATTGGCAGCGTGGCATGACCAAAAACGCCATGTTACCTGACTACTCTAATTCAGGTGGTAAAGGTAAAACGAAAGCTTTAACGAAAGAAAAAGTTGGTCGTCCTAGAAGAGTAAATATAAATAATGAATATCAAATCGGTATTAACATTACAGAAGAAGTAAAGGTCCAAATTGAACACGTTATCAATAAGTACTACAGGAAAAAGAATAAATACTCTTTAAAAGATGTTTATAATTTTATGCTACGTGACTTCTATTCTAATCGCTATAAGGAAAACGGTGAGCTGAAATACCGTATTTGGGATGCTACCCGAACCCCCTCATATCATCAGTTTTACTATTGGTTTAAAAAGCTTGAAGATCCGAAAAAAGATATTCAATTTCGTAAAAGTACGAAAGAGTATGAGTTGAAGCATCGCCCGATTTTAAGTAATTCTCAATTGGAAACAAATGGTCCTGGAACTAGATTTCAGATTGATGCAACTATTGCGGATATTTATTTAGTTAGTTCGCTTGATGTAAATAAAGTAATTGGACGACCAGTTATTTATGCGGTATTAGATGTGTATTCACGTATTATCACAGGTCTCTACGTTGGACTAGAAGGTCCATCATGGGTTGGTGCAATGATGGCTTTAGATAATATGGTTGCAGACAAAGTAGAATTTTGTAAGCAATATGGAATTGATATAACTCCTGAGCAATGGCCAACACATCATTTGCCTGAAATAATTATTGCTGACCGAGGTGAGTTTGAAGGTTATTCGGTAGACAACTTAATTAATAATCTTAATATTAAAATTGAGAATACTACGGCTTACCGTGGAGATTTGAAAGGGATTGTTGAAAGAAAGTTCCGTACGTTTAACGGAAAGGTAAAGCAAAAGGCACCTGGAGCAATTCAAAAGGAATTTCGAGCGCGTGGTGATCAGGATTATCGCTTAAATGCTACGCTGAATTTAAAGGAATTTACGTCTCTTATTATCACAATGGCGCTGCATCACAACCAAAAAGTCATTGAAAAATACCCTGTTGAAAAAGAAATGGTTGCTGAAGAATTAGTACCAACGCCAATTAATTTATGGAATTGGGGCATTCAAAAGCGCAAAGGAAGGCTAAGAACAATTGATAGAAATATTCTTCGCTTGAACGTGCTACCACGAGGAAAGGCGACAATTTCAAGGGCTGGCATCAAGTTTAAAAATCTCTTATATGGTTCTCAAAGAGCGATTGAAGAAGATTGGTATTTGAAGTTGAAAAATAGAAGTGTAGAAATTGTTTATGACCCCCGACACGTTGAAAAAATCTATATTCCACACGATGACGGAATGGACTTTGAGACGTGTGTTTTGTTAGAACCAAGTCAGCAATATAAAGAAGATTTCTTAGAAGAAATTGTATTCCAACAGCAACTCCGGAATGAACTAGAGGAAATAGAACGTACAAATCAAATTCAACACACCGTAAATACTGATGCAGCAATGGAAGAAATTATTAAAAAAGCTGTGAGGAACAAAAAACAATCTTATAACCAACCAACGAGTAAGAAAGCCAAAATAGCTTCTATTCGTGACAACAAGGATGTTGAAAAACAATTAAATCGTGAATCTGAAAAATTTGATTTATCGCCTAATAAAGTTAGTGAATCAGCTGAAGTAATCAACTTCGCTACAAAAGAGAAAGTCGATGAGACACCACCGAAGAAATCACCCTCACGCCTAATGCAAAAACTAAAGAAGAAACGAGATGAGGAATTTGGGAAAAACAAATGACATGGTTGTCTTAAAAGGGGAGTTTAAGAAAGGCGTCTATAAGGAACAACCTTTAAGTGAATATACCAATAATCCTTTCATCGAAGCCCTTCCACCGATTTTTAGTGAGGATGATGTGCTAGAAAGATTTATGGTGACTCCCCGAATTAGCGAGCAAGATAAATTAAGTGCAACGAATATTCGTTATCACGTATTAAAACGTGTAAGGAACTTTATACAGCCGTTGCCGATTCACTTTGAGGTTGAGCGTCGGTTATCCACCCTGATTCGGCGAGGTTATTTAGCACGAAATCCATTAGACATAACATTTTTAGAGCGTGTTCGAGTGTTGCATGAATTACGTGAAGAGGAAGAGCTTGCACATAAGCATATCAAGGACCGTTTAAATTATATTCGCTCTACAGCAGATAGTTTATCAATTATAGGTATCTCTGGTATAGGCAAAACCACGGCAATTGAACGCTTGCTGCTCATGTATCCGCAAGTGATTAAGCATGAAACTTATGAAGGACAATCTTTCAATCGTACACAAATTGTTTGGCTTAAAATCGATTGTCCATATGATGGTAGTTTGTCAACGCTTTGTAAAAGTTTCTTTAAGGCAATTGATGATTTACTAGGTACGAGATATTTAGAAAAATACGGTTATTTGAATCGAGTCACATCGACAATGTTGTTGCACATGACCTCACTGGCGAGTATGTATGGCATTGGTGTTTTAGTCATTGATGAAATACAACACTTACTGCATTCAAAAAATGATCAGGAAGAAATGCTGAATTTTTTTGTAACACTGTCTAATACAGTTGGTATTCCCACGGTCTTAATTGGCACTTCTAAGGCACAAAAGCTATTTAAGGGGAACTTCAGGCAGGCTAGACGGGCTGCAAGTGATGGAGCTATTATTTGGGATCGTATGGCGGAGGATAGTGAAGAATGGGAGTTCTTCCTTGAAACGCTTTGGGAATTACAGTGCTTAAAATCCTATTCCGAGCTTACAGAGAATACGAAAAAGGCATTTTACTATGAGTGCCAAGGAATTACTGCTGTCGCTGTCAATTTGTTTATTCTAGCACAAGAACGAGCTTTATTCGATGAAAATAACCCGAATGAAATAATTACTCCACAAGTATTAAAAAAGACTGCTAAAGAAGATATGCAAACGATTCAACCAATGATGACAGCGATTCGGACGAACAATTTAGCTGACATAATGAAATATGAAGATATCATGATCAATCTGGATGAAGTCATGCTGAATCATAAGCGAAACACAGAAATAGCAGGACGTATTCAGGAGGCGTTTAAAGAGCGCAAAAATACAATCGAGTATAAACGACAAGACACGATTGAAAACTTAAGTGTTGAAGTAGCAGCCCTGGGTATTTTTGATAGTTTGAAAGATAAAGACATTAAAAAAATCGTACAAAAAATTGTTGGGGAAAATCCATTTGATATAGACTTTCATCAACTAAAATCAGATGTAATTCAGCAGGCGATTAACTTAAATCAACAAAAGAAAGATAATAAAGCAAAGGAAAATATGAAAAAGGCAGAGGTTCTCCCATTACTTAAGCTAAGAAAGCGAGCATTAGACAAAAAACAACATCCTCATGAACTATTGAAAGCAAATGGGTACATTAAAAATCCTTTGGAAGAATTCTATTAGGAGGCAATTCAATGCTGCCATTCTTTACGGATCCATATCCAAATGAGTTGATTTATTCGGCGATTGCACGTTATCACTTTTACAGTGGAAATATTGATTACAAAGATACGTTGGAAGAGGTATTTCAAAGTCGCTCTGTGATTCCGAGTGTAGAGATTGGCAGCCATTTTCATGCCTTGGTCCAACAGATGGGAAATCATTATTCGGTAGAGAAGTTGTTAGCGAAACATACCATTTACCCGTTTTATGCCCCGTTCCTTTCCAAACAACGACAGCAAGAGATTATGCAGGACGTCCAAGGTGATGGCAAAGGTCTTTACACAAGGCTAGGTATGGTTTCAGGAGGTATTTGCAAAAAAGATGGATTATACTATTGTTCACAATGCGCCCAGGCTGATATTGATAAATATGGTGAACCATACATACATCGGGAACACCAATTGCAAGGTATAAATTTGTGCGCACATCACGATTTACAACTGAAGAAATATCCAGATGATTTCACCGAACAAAGTAGAATCAAATTTATTCGGTTTGAGGCAAAAAGAATGGATTTTTCAATTTTAGAGGAAGTTAAGTCCCTTGATAATACTGATATTCAAGTAAAGTTAGCAAAAATGGCATATCGACTATTAAATATTGATATAAATGCAATTTCACGCAAGGATATTTTTAAAAGGTATCGATTGCTTCTTAGAGAAAAGAATTTAATTACTACGGCAAATCGAATAAGGCAAAATGAGTTATTTGATACATGCCAAGCAAGGTTTCCAATAGGGTTCTTAGAAAAGTATGATTCAGGGTTAAAACAGGAAAATGAGTACAATTGGTTAAAGGTATTAACTCGTAATGAGGAACGTCATGTACATCCTTTTCGCCATTTGTTGTTTCTATACTTTTTAGAAAAAGATGTAGAGAAGCTTTTGCATGTTGGAGATGATGCAGGTTCATTTGGTACAGGTCCATGGCCATGCTTAAATAAGGCTGCTGATCATTATAAACAACTGGTCATTAATCATGTAACTATCACAAGAGATTATAAATCAGCGAACCCTATTGGTACATTTGAATGTTCCTGTGGCTTTGTTTATGCCAGAAAGGGTCCTGATCAATCAAAAAAGGATACATATCGTATTGGTCGTGTGAAATTATTCGGAGACACATGGAATAAAAAATTACATGTTTTAGCAAAAAATAATGAGAATCTAAGCACACGAGCCATAGCTGGAATGCTTGGAGTTGATTCTAAGACCGTAATAAAGTATTTATCTAAGAACGGACAAAAAGAAAAAGCCGATAGTAAAGCAAGCCCTCTATTGTTACAGAAATATCGACAGCGATTGCTTGATGGATTAAAGGAATACCCTCGTGATTCAAGAACGAAAATTAGAGAGCGCTTTAAAAAGGAATATACCTACCTGTATCGATACGATAAAGAATGGTTGTTTGGGCATTCACCTGAAAAACGTAGACAAACAGGTGCTAATAAAACTGTGAATTGGTCTGCAAGGGATGATGAATATTGTAAAGCAATAAAACAACTGTACAAAGAATTGTTGGCATTAGAAAAAATTGTTCGGATAACAAAGTCTCTTATCGGCAAACGTTTAGGTATTTTATCTAATTTAGAGAAGCATCTTCATAAATTACCAAAGACGAAAAAACTTTTAAACAATGTGACAGAGTCTGTTCCACAAGTTCAAATTCGTCGGTGTTGTAAAATTATTGATCGGATGCTGCAAGACGCGGAACCAGTCGTATTGTGGAAAGTTCAACGAATGGGTGCTGTTAAATCACATCATATTCATGAGATAAAACCACATTTAGAGGCGTACATACATATGAAACAGGAAGTGGATAAGGATGAGCGCACGACAAGTTAAAATTAAATGGCCGTTCAAAAAAGGAGAAAAAGTAGGACTGATATGGATTGGCGATCCTTTTCGTTATGATAATAAAATAATGCTATATGCATATTTTCGGGCAAAAAGGGTTACAAAGAAGATCCTTTTAGATTGGGGGACATTACCTTGCTTGGCAATTCAACATTACTATAGTGATGGGGTGATTACCACCAGTCGGTCTCCTCAAGATGCAAAGGAAGTAGATATAACGATTTATCCTAACGGTGCCAGATATTACGAGAAGCCTTGGAAAATTCCAGGGATCAATGACCCTGCAACCTCACGAAGCTTCATATTCTCTTTTAACGGAAAGAATGTCATTTTACCAGTCATTGAAGTGTTACGCAGTATACTAGCACCAAATGGTTTTCTTTTGTATCGCTTGCTTGAATCAAATTCATTTCCTCAATTTTTCACAGAAACATATGAACCAAATAGGATTCATCTTAGCTTTTCATCACTGTATGAATTAAAATACACCAAAACAACTTTCATTTATCAATTGGTTTGGCTATTAACGAATCGTGATTTACGTCAGGTCTATGAAAGCATCGCCTTTACATGGTTGCAAGAACAGTCATTGAAATTCGAATGGAACTTTACACAGCCAATTATTGTCACTGCACGTGTAAAAGAGGACAATAATACATGGACTGTACTACAAATTGTCAATGTAAAAAATAAGCATATTCCTTATGAAAATATCTCGATTTCACATCCGGAAATACAAAATTCAGAGAAGTCAAAAGAAGCGAAGAAATATACATATCGTTCCATAAACAAAAACGACGATGAAGAAGGCTTTACATTAGACGAGCAAGTAGATGGATCCACGGAGGATTTTGATTTAGTACAGATGAATCAGTTGAAACATGAATATACATCGATGCCAATAGTCAAACGAATAAAACGAGGTTCATCCAAGCAACGTTTGGAAGAGGACGAAAATACAAAGAGGTACTATGGAGAGAATAATTCTATTCATTCTACAGCAGATAGTGGCGGACAGCAATTGGCAAGGGGTTTAGAACATCAAATGCTACATGAGATTAAAGCCCAAGGGGAGCTACAGGAATTTATTAATGTCTTGAAAGTATTGGAACAGTATCCAGAGATAAAAGCAATTCGAGCATTTACCGATGTATTACCAGAGGTCCTAGGAGAACGAAAATTTACAAAGCTAAGCGATGGTATTGCAAAGAGGCGTTATGTAATTGCTGAAGTATATGCGGTACATGGCAGTCGATTCAATATTATTGAGGTAGAACGCGAAACCCGTTCTTTATCTACTCTTATTTTATATTCTCCCTCAAAACAAGACTGGAGTACGATTTATCATAATTTGCTTATAAATCTTGTAAATGCTAGCGGAGCATGGTCCAGAAAATCTTTAAAAACTATTGAAACTAGAGGAATAAAAATTGTTAAATGCAAACATAGCCGTAAAGGAATAAGACATAGATCAAATATGTTGTTAAACAAATTAATGTAACAATTCGATTATATTCATAAGCAGAGTTGTTTAACCGAGGACACTTTTGACTAGACAGAATTAGAGATGTAAGAATTAAATATAACGAGGGGGAGCTTAAATGTCTAAGGCATTAAGAGAGTTTAAGCAATTTATAAAGAAAAATGTTGATGATTTATCTAATTATGAGATAAAGCTGGCGAAGAGATCGTGAAGAGGCAACGAAGTCTTTACAGAAGTATAAAGATCAAATTTCTTTAAAGGACCTGTATACAGCTATTTTACAAAATGAAGATAAATTTCAAAATATCTGCCCTGCGTGTGAATCAGAATTGTATATAGATAGTGACCTCGCTGTTCCTTTAAATCCTTTTGATAAGCAGTATTTTTAAATGCAACAATCGGGCTATTTAGGGTAATACCAGCGTCCATGCAATCAGGGAAAAAGTAAACTATGAAATGACAGAAAGTATTATACACAGTATTTAAACACTATTATTTTAACCCCGTCCCTACTCAGAACGGGGTTATGTATGTTAGTAATTTGAACATTAAATAACTTTATTGTCATTCAACAGCTTAACGTTGTAAATATGCAGTTATCTTAACTCTTACATAGAAAACCTTTGTTTATCAATGATTTATTCATTGAAGCCATATAAACAACGTATTAGTCTAGACAACGATCCTCGCAGCATCATATTCTACAACCGCCTTGAAGGTAGCTAAAACGGCCTTAAGGCGTCCTTAAGAAGTAGCAAATACCTTTAATTCTTCCTAGAACAATGTTTAGAATGGTATGGTTATTTGATGCTTCTAATTATCAAGATATCACTACATTCGATACGTAGAATACATTGTTTACTGGGTTAAGATATCAAGTATTCAAAGTAGCCTTTCACCCAACTTTTCTTCTTAGAATACTTTAAATACTCCCGATTTTCATAGTGTAGATAATCGCGTTTTGCTTATGGCACCCCTAATTTGACTAACTTTGATTCCTAACTTTGTAATAGTTCAGGGAATAAAAAGTGTATTATATGCATAGTCAAACGTCGAGATTCTCCTTTATATGGATAGATATGCATATACATTGATGGATTAAAGTTCGCTTCAATAATCCCATAAGCATTTTTATTAGCTGCAGGAACTTCTATATTTTCAATAATCAAATCGATACCACTAATTTTAGCTCCCAGTGCAGATACCGCATCCACTGCTATTTTTTTATAGTCATCGGGAATTTGATCTGTCACATCAATCGAATCTCCGCCTGTACTAACATTAGAATTTTCACGCAGATAGACGATTTCACCATTTTTTGGAATCGAATTCATTTGATAACCTTGCCCTTTTAGCATAAGGTTTTCCAAGTCACCTAATTGTATAGTTTCTAAAGGTGTCCTATGGTCTTTTCCTCTTAACGGATCACGATTCTTTTCAATGACTAACTCTTCGATTGTATGTTCACCATCGCCTTTAACATTCGCAGGAACTCGTAATAAAACCGCCTGAACTTTATCATGTAACACAAAAAATCGATATTCTGTTCCATAGAGAAACTCTTCTATTAGTACAGAAGAATCTTCTTTAAATGCGAGTGTGATTGCTTTTTGATAATCTTCGTAATTTGCCTCTTGTTTGAAGATTGATATTCCCAATCCATAGTTTGTTGTTTTCGGCTTTACAACAAAAGGTTTAGCAGAAAACATATTATAAGAATTTAAAGCATGTTCTATATCATTAAATTCCTCACCTGTTGGTACACGGAATCCATGTTGTTGAAGAATTTTCTTTGTTACTGTTTTATTTTCCATAATTAAAGGGGATACATAACTATCTTTACTTGTCATATTCCCATTTTTCACATATTCAACATGATCTTTTAATTGAAGCTTCAAAAATTGATCTTGCCGATCCAAAACTTCTACCTTTATTCCTTGCTGTAAGCAATCAAACATTAAAATCTGAGTGGACAACTCCATGTCAGTAAATCCTGTTAATTGATATGGCTTATCCCATGATTTTTTATAGTTTTCTTTCGCAATACACGTAGCCACTTGTCCTTGACTGCTTTTTTCACTCTCTTTATAAAGCCTTCCAGCTAAAGTCTTACTTGGGTCCATTAGCATTTCTCTCAGGTTAACAAATAACGTATCTGAAATAGTCAAATCTAAAATTTCTGCTAAATGTTCCATCTCATCGATCATATTTTTAGCTTCTACTTCAAATTGTGTATGCTCTAATGGATGCTCAAGAGCCACTACATCATTGTAAGAATCACCCATTTTTATCCACTCATCACAATTATTACCCTCATCTTTCCATAGTAAATAAAATAAGAAAAGATGTAGAAATTCTGCTTGTTCATAGCTAATTCCATTCGTTTCAAAAGGATTTAAATCTATATTTCGCAATTCAAGAACTAACACCGTGAGCTTCTAAATCTGAAACATGATGTCCGCCTCTTAAACGGACAGATGCATAAAATTCTTTTTCTTCTGATAAAAGCCCTTTTTTAACCATCAAAGAAAGATCTGATATATAGTTCTGTATACTACTATATGACACTTGAACATCATCAGAATTAGTATAACCCAATTTACTGCTTCTAATGCTTCTTATTGCCCCATTCAAAGAATCTTCTTCAAAATAATTCTTTTCGCTACTAGGAGAAGCTCCATAAAAATAAGTTACTAACCATCGATAGTGTAAATAGTTTCTTGTGACTTTTAGATAAATCTCTGTTTTAAACTGTAGATAATCTTTTATCTCCGATTGTAAGTTAAATATCGCTTGGATTAACTCATCGCCGAATTCAAAGTTAAAATGAACACCACAAAGCATTTGTTTACGACGGCCATAAGAATTGGATAAAGATTGACGATATAGAACATTTTCAACATTTTTCAATTTCGCAATAACAATATCTTCTTCTTTTTCTGGTAACTGTGGTGGCATGCTTAATGGCCAAAGCATTTCATGATCACCCATAGAACGATAAGCAACATCATGGATGGCTGCTAAGTAATTAAACAGTTCCTCTAATGTCTCAGTAACAGGTGTGATTAATTCCATCTGTAGCTCTGAAAAATCTCGCTGAATATACGGGTGTTCATCTCTTATCGATTTAGGATGCTCCGTTTTAGCTAAATTTCCTGATAAGTCAACTCGTTTACTTTCTTTTTCAATCCCATAACGGGCTTTTAATAAGTATGGTTTAACACGGTCATTGACTAACATTTTTTTAATATCCATATTAACTATACCTCCTTATTCTCTTACCTTTTAAAAAC
>Ga0194136_1001523_pt1 | contig 11513 bp, 13 predicted proteins | sample TARM_MetaG_T3A_1_FD_134023 | JGI IMG/M metagenome (GOLD analysis project Ga0194136, IMG submission 134023) | Freshwater microbial communities from Pennsylvania, USA, analyzing microbe dynamics in response to fracking - TARM_MetaG_T3A_14 (version 2) | ecosystem: Environmental > Aquatic >...
GATGTATGATATATTAATAGTTAATAGTTTAACAATTAATCATAGGAGGTTTTACACTTGGAAACTTATAAAAATGATGAACTAAGAGGACTTCGTATCGGCGATGAGGCAAAAGATGAGAAGATTATTACCAAAGAAGATGTTCAAACCTTTGCTAATGTTACCGGCGACCACAACCCGGTGCATTTGGACGAAGACTATGCTAAAGACACCATGTTCAAGAAGTGCATAGCCCACGGTATGCTTTCTGCGGGATTGATTTCAAAAGTAATCGGAACGCAACTTCCCGGTTATGGTACTATTTACCTAGGTCAAACCTTAAATTTCAAAAAACCTGTATATATTGGAGACACTATCACCACCGTTGTTTCCATTCAAAAGATTAATCCGGAGAAGAGACTCCTAATCTTAGATACGTATTGTAAAAATCAAAAGGACAAAGTAGTACTTGAAGGTGAAGCTACAGTAATGCTTCCTGAGTAAAGATTTTAAATAATAAATTATAACAAAGGCCATAGAGATATTCTCTTCTCTATGGCCTTTTCATTCTTTTATTATAGCTGTTTGATTCTCAACTCTGTTAGTATTTCTAATAAACGTAACGGATCTAAAAACCATCTGCACAGATGATTTTTTCACGGGACTTTCCTTTAAGACTGTCTTTTAGCTGAGACTTCAGCTTTTCGTTAAGCTTCTCATAAATTTTTTGCATCGAAGGCTCCTTTGAAACCTTAGCGCATTTTTCTATGTCCATCCAACGGACTCCTTGATTTTCATCGGGTTTAATCACCAGCTCTTCTTTCTCACTGGCTTCCAGCAAGAATGTACAATTTATATGAAGATGAGAAGGAACATATTTATCATTTTTTAAATGTCCTTCTACGGTTAAAATTTCTAGTGAAAAAATATCTTTTTGAATCGGGTGTACCTCATTCAGGCCTGTTTCTTCTTTTACTTCTTTGATGGCCACACTTAATAAGTTTTCCTCTCCGTCGGCGTGGCCCCCGGTCCAGGACCAAGAATCATAGATGTTATGGTATATCATTAATACTTTATCCTGTTTTTCATTCAGCACCCATGCAGAAGCGGTAAAGTGAGCAATTTCATTATCTCTGGTCAATATATTCTTCTGATTTTTTAAAAAACCCAGCATCACATTTTTGTCTCGAGCCTCCTGTTCATTATAGGGTTCGTATCTTTCAACTTCCTTTAACAGATTCATCGATCCCCCTCCTTTATTAGAGGTTTATTCCCCTCCATGGTCTATAGTAATTATTCGACAAAGGGTACCGATATTCCTTTTTTTCGATTCATTTTTTTGTTTAGTTCTGTTATTTATCTCTCTTCTCAACTACAACCGTGTATTCCCGATCATTAACCCGTACTAAATATCTACGTTGCCCATGCTTTAGAAACTCTTTCTTTCTATTAAAGGTTCCAATCTCAAGATCAGACTCATCTTTGCATTTCCTAGAAATGATCGATTCATGATTTTCGGTTAATATTTTATGATTACCAGACATTACTTCAAGATTATCCGGTTTTATTTCTATGAATGTACTTTTATTATTAAATGAATTCTTTATTTCTTTAAATTTCTGCTCTAATTGAACAAAAATTTCCTGAGCTTCTTCGATGGAAACTTTTCTAAAACTTAGTGTATCTCCGGGCTTTGCCTGAGCAAGCTTTGCGAGATCAGCAGTTATTACATTCCCAATTTTCGGATAACCTCCTGTAGTTTGTCTATCCGCCATCATTAATATCGGTTGCCCATTACCGGGAATTTGTATTGCTCCCATCGCAATTCCGTCAGAGATGATCTCTGCTTTTTCCCGATGGATGATTTTTTCTCCTTCCAACCGAAAACCCATACGATCGCTATCCATTGTCATTTTATATTTATTGCTGTAAAAATCGTTCAATCCCTCTTTTGTAAAGGCTTCCTCCTGAGGTCCTTCAACTACACGAAGAGTGATTTCTGATAGATATTCCATTGCCTGTTCTTCCAGAGATCTTTCCATTAATTCGCCGTCTGTTTTTTTAATTTTACCTATTTTTACTATATCTTCTTTTTGAAGAGCTCTTCCCAGGTATCCTCCAAAGCCACCTCGCAAAAAGGTGGATCGACTCCCCATGATTATTGGTACATCAATTCCTCCGGCGAAGGCAACATAGCTTCTACAACCGGATTTTACTCGATGGAATGCCAACTTATCTCCAGGAAAAACGGAAACAACTTTCCACATTGCAACGGGTCTTCCGTTTAAGGTTGGAGTTAGATTACCGCCGGTTATAGCGATTACTGCCTCTTCCAAAAATTCTGCTGCAAATCCCATCATGGTAACTTCAATTACCGCTTCACCTTCGCCGTTTCCTACGAGGACATTTGCTACACGATAAGCGTATGCATCCATTACCCCGGATACCGGGACGCCATATTGTTGGTAACCAACCCGACCAATATCCTGTACTGTACTAAGCGGCCCTCCTTTTAGTATTTTCAGTCCACCCATTTATATCGATCCTTTCTCGGTTTTTCCGGGATAAGTTTTCCAAGGTACTTTTCCTGCTTGCAGCTCCCTTTGAAGGTGTTCAAATTCATCTTGATCAATAGGTTGAAATTTTATGTAGTCTCCTGCCTTCAGCAAAAAAGGATGCATCGCTTCGGGATCGAATAAAGACACAGGGGTCCATCCTATCAACTTCCAGCCTCCGGGACTATCCAGTGAGTAAATTCCGGTTTGAGTATCGGCAATTCCTACGGAACCTCCTTTGATAATTTTTCTTGGATTCTCTAATCTCGGCGCAGCAATGCGCGGGTCCATCCCGCCTAAATAAGGAAACCCCGGGGTAAATCCCAACATATAAATCAAATACTCCACGGAAGCATGTATTTTTACTACCTCTTCCTCGGTCATTCCTGCATGATTTGCCACATCAACAAGATCCGGACCGTACTCCCCACCATATAATGTGGGAATTTCTGTAATCATCGGTGGTGGAAGCTTCAAGGCATCCATTTTTTCTTCCTTTTTTTTCAGTTCTAAAATCAAGGCTTTCTGATTAATTACTAAAGGATCATAATGAATCATCAAAGATCGGTACGTAGGTACTGTTTCTAAAATACCGTTAATCGGCTCATTTCCCAATAAATAGGAAAGAGCCCGTACCTTTTTATTGGTCTCTTTCGAGATCTCATTCTTAAACTCAACCACCAAAGCATGATCCCCGGAATTTTTGTAATCAACACTTTCCACCATCCTGTAACCTCCCTATTCAGCAAAACTTACAACTTTATATGATTTCATATCATTTACGAGTTAAGTTGTAAATGTGGATCTTCATTTTTCCAAAAGCTAAAAATTATCCCTCATCGAAGCAACTTGTATGGTTTCTTTTTTCAGAGCACTTCGAATCTTCTTCACGAAGGCTAAAGCCTTTTCATTATCTCCATGAACACAGATCGTATCCCCTTCAAGGTCGATATCCTTGCCGGTTACGGTTTCTACTTTTCCTTCTTTGATTAATCGAATAACTCGCTTTACAGCCAGATCCTCATCCTCGATCATAGCATTTTTTTCGATTCTCGGTACCAAGTTTCCGTCTGGGCTATATGCCCTATCCGCAAATACTTCCCGAGCCGCTTGTAGTCCCACTGCTTCTGCAGCCTCTACAAGATAACTGTTGGCAAGTCCCACCAAGATCAAATCCGAGTCTACAGTTTTAACAGCTACAGCAATAGCAAGAGACAATTTTCGGTCTTTAGCTGCCATATTATACAAGGCTCCGTGAGGTTTCACATGTTGTAGTGCAGCTCCTGCGCCCTCTACAAATGTCTTTAAAGCACCTACCTGATACATCACATAGGCTTTTGCCTCTTCAGGAGTAATTATCATTGATCTTCGGCCAAAGCCCATTAAGTCCGGCAATCCCGGATGTGCTCCGATAGCCACGCCTTGTTTCACAGCTAAGTCAACCGTTTTTTGCATAACCATAGGATCTCCTGCATGCCATCCACAGGCAATATTTGCTGAGCTTACATATTGCAAGACCTCTTCATCCATACCCAGCTGGTAAGTACCAAAGCTTTCGCCCACATCACTGTTCATATCGATTTTAAGCATAAGACTCATCCCCCTCTCCTCCATTTTTAAAATTCGACACACCTCATATATTCCCTGGACGTAATGATCATTATAATTATTATAAATGTTTTCAGAATACATTGAAAGAGTTTCCTTTTATGGACTTCTGTTTTTCTAAGTATTTTTCTGTCCGATTTTATTATATTACATTCTATGAGTCATCATATAATAATAAAAGTCGCCATTATTGTTAAGGCGACTTTTCCTATGCGTTTAGATAGTTCTAATATCCCAGTTCCAGCTGGTAACCCATCCCTTCTAAATTGTAAGGAATACTATTTTCTCCCACAAGATGAAGCGAACCTACCACGATAAAATATGTTTGTTCTTCATCATTTTCTATAAGCTCCTGAATTTTTTCAGCCATATTTTCATCCCGGTCATCTAATAGGGCTATTTGAGTTTGTTGAAATGATTCAGTTACGATTTCTTCAATACTTTCTCTGCGTAGTTCTTCAAAGTATTCTAAATCTCCTTCCTTCCATTTTGTAATCATTTCTCGAAGTTGGGCTTCCACATTTTCCATTTCTGCTAAGGTCTCTTCCAAATAAAGTTGTTGAGACTCTTGAGATAGTAGCGTAAAAGGCAGAAGTTGATCACTTATGGACTCCAGACCGATGACCCCTCGATCTTCTTTCTTATCTAGAAAATACATCTCCACCCCATATTCCTGGGATAGAGTCGACTCTTCTACTGCAATTTCCGTTAGAAGCATGGTTCCATACCAGGGTCTAAAAAGATCAAGAATTTCTTCTCCGATTCCTAAGGGTTCAGCATAGGAAAGTAATTCTTCGAAGGTATCTTCCGGAATTTCATCCCTCATGGTTGTACCGTCATCATACATGGCGTATTCCATCATTTCCTGGGCCGCTGCCATTTCATTCAGATTATCCAGGTCGATTTCCATTACCAATACATCAGAAGCATTAAAAGCTTCCTCTATCGAACTATGTAGAGGGTACATTTCTTCCTCTCCCACATGAATTGAACCCATCAGGTATACGGTGTTTTCCCCTCCTGAAACTTCGTAAAAAATCCCTCGGGCATTGTCTTCGGGCTCCTTAACTTCTGAGCAACCCACTACCGTAAGAATGAAAACCGCAGCTATTACAGTCCAAAACCATTTCCTTTTCTTTCCTATGATACGACTTTTTTTCATTGTCCTCCTCCTATCCATTTTTCATTGTAATTTTCCAAATCAAAATAATCAACGTTTTAACAATACCCTTTTTTCTAATATTCAACCGGGTCAGTTAATATTTTATCTCTAAATCAACAGCCTATTTAAAATAAATAAACTATAGATTATTTTTTCGAAGTTAGACTGGTAAAATCTTCATACAAGGTATATAATAAAGTATCCGGTCAAATTTGTTACCAAAGTCCCGGATAATACATACTTAAGTAAAGGAAGTGCACCAATGCGTGGAGATATACTCTATGTCGAAAGACTACCCTTGGGGATAAACTCCTCAACGTCCTTTCGGGAAAATCCTGATAGCTGCTTTTTAGATCGGTTGATCTTTAGATTTTTAACCTATAAACATTATGGTGTGGATGTGGGAAATGGCAATGTAATTCACTTTCATTCTTCCAGCATTTTAAAAATTCATCGGGCATCGATTACCCAATGCTCTTTAGAAGAGTTTTCTAAAGACGGTGTCATTGAAATTGATAATCCCACAGGTCGTGATTTTTCCCCTGAAGAGATCGCCTGTCGGGCAGAATCCAAGCTATTTTCTGATTTCGACGGCTATAAAATCAAACACAACAATTGTGAACATTTTTCCATGTGGTGCGCCACTGGTTATCGAATCAGTAAACAGGATTTACTTCGGGATGCCTGGCATCGTTGCCTTGGTGTTTCTTCTTTGGCAAAGCGAAAAGCCCTATCTGCAATGTCAGCTTTCACTTTTTTACAATAAACCCGATATTGAGTTACAACTTTATGCAGCTTATATTTGTTAGACTGTTGTATCCTATTATGAAGCTTTCGTACTTTACAGCTTTGTTTACAAATATTGCTCAGGATCGGAACTATCTTCCCCTACAACAGCCTGTAGGGGTTTAATTACTATTTTGAAGCTTCCTCCAAAATACAAGTTGTATATACCGGAGGTGTATTTGATCAATCATAGAAGCTATAAATTGACTCGGTTTATTCTCCTGGTTATCTCATAAATTGGATTTATAAATTAAAAAGGGCTCCAGAACTTAATCTGGAGCTTATGTTCTCTTTAATTATCCACTATTTCGCAACTGATTCTCTCAGCGCTTCTCGATTTTCTTTTTTAGATATTTTCTTTTTTAGATATTCTCTTCCTTCAACCATTGATTTTTAGTAATGGTAAACAAATGTTCAGTTATGTCTTCACCATCAACTACTTCTCCGGTTGTAAAATCTCCATGTCTTTTGAATTCTAAACGCTCCAATAAGTTTACAGCAGCACGGTTGCGGATATCGATGATGGCAATCACCTGCTCAACATCTAAATATTTAAAAACATATTCCATGGCAGCTCCCATAGCCTCTAGAGCAAAGCCCTCCTGCTGATAATCCGGAGCAATGGTGACGAATAGTTGTATTTGAGTATCTTCAGAGTCCTGTGTATAAAATCCCAAATCTCCAATAAGTTCCTCACTGATTTTTTTTTCGATCGCAATATTAAACCATTGTTTCGGTTTTATCGGTTCCGCCGTTGCCTGTTCTTTAATAAACTTCTTAGCTTTCTCTAAAGTGCAGTCACACCATCCTTCTCCTACATACCTTCGGAGTTCCGGATGATTTCGGTAGGCGTAAAATCTTTTGATGTCACTTTCCTTAAATCTTCTAAGGATCAGATTTTTTGTTTCAATTCCATCAAATTTATAACTTGCCATCATTACAACCCCTTTTTTAAAACCGCTTAAAAACCTTATATTACCGACCACACCATACTACAATTCATAAATCAGCTTCTTTTATTTATCTACCCAAAATTTACGAATTTAAAATGACTTCCGTTGTATTAATTTTTCTCATATAACGTGGATTTCCTATAAAATATTACAATAACCGAATATATTGTTTTCCAATCCTCTCACTGATATAATGGTTAAGGAATTAACAAGTTGATTGATTATTAATTAAGAATGAATCAGTAATAAAACAAATAATGAAAAATATCAATCAACTGATTTATACATAAACCTAAGGAGGCATTATTAATTATGAAAAATGAAGTGAGTTTACAAAAAATCCAGCAAGATGCGGAAAATTATTTTCAAAAGGGAAACTATTACTGTTCCGAGGCTATTGTAGCCTCTATTCGTGAAAACTTTGAACTGGATATGCCCGAGGAAATGGTGGCCATGGCCTCAGGATTTCCTGTGGGTATAGGACGGTCGAAATGTGTTTGCGGTGCGGTATCCGGTGGCGTAATGGCCCTTGGGTATTTCTTTGGCCGAACAAAAGGAACCACGCCGAAGGATCCGAAAAGTGTCAAGACCATGGAGCTTGCCCACGAGTTACAAGACTCTTTCAAAAAAAATCATAAAGTCCTATGTTGCAGCATTTTAACAAAAGGCATGGATATGGCCTCGGGAGAACATAAATCTCAATGTGTATCTTTTACAGGAGAAGTGGCAAGAAGTGCTTCAGAAATCATCATACGGGAAATGGACATAATTAACAAAGACGATCAAGTAAAAGGAGTGTAGTTGGATGAAGAGTTACTTAAAAACCTTGCCGCTACCGATCTCAGGGTTGATGCTGGGCCTTGTAGCCTTGGGCAATCTTATCGGACCTTATTCCTCTGGGCTTCGCTATTTATTAGGAGCTCTTTCGGCGTTGATTTTTTTCAGTTTGGTTATCAAAGTCATCTTTTTTCCTGCAGCTTTGAAAGAAGGATTCGCCAACCCTGTAGTGGCATCCATCTTCCCGACTTTTACTATGGGAGGTATGTTGCTCAGCACGTATGTACAACCTTTTCTCCCGAGTTTGGCTTTTGGATTATGGACGCTATCATTATCGCTTAACGCCTTTATCATTCTACTGTTTACGAAAACCTATGTTGTTAACTTTACTATAAAAAAAGTTTTTACCAGTTATTTTGTAATGTACGTAGGAATTGTGGTAGGCAGTGTAACCGCTCCTTTATACGGTTTGGAAAGCCTTGGACAAATGATCTTTTGGTTTGGACTGATTGTCTATTTACTGTGGCTTCCCGTTGTCTGCTATCGAGTATTCAAGGTAAAAGAAATTCCAGAACCTGCAAAACCCATTGCGATTATATTTGCTGCACCGGCAAGCCTTTTAATGGCCGGTTATCTAAGCTCTTTTCCGGATAAAAACATGAGCATGGTAGGATTTCTTGGTATTCTAGCAATCATTATGACACTCTTTGCATTGAGTCAAATGCCAAAAATGCTCCGCTTGCCTTTTTATCCCAGTTATTCAGCCTTTACTTTTCCCTTTGTCATCAGCGCAATCGCCTTTAATGGCATGGCCAATTACATTGGAAGTCAGGGAATCACCAATGTTGGACTAGAGCTAATACGAAACTTTCAAATTGTCTGGGCTGCCACAATTGTGCTGTACGTTTTAGTTCGATTCGGATTACTTTTCCAAAAACAAACTGCGCTTGAAAAGAAAGCTACCATTTCGTAGTTTTATATAAGCTTTTAATTAGCTTAATTGTATAATTAAATTGAACTAGTAATAAAAAAATTGAACATTAAAATTTAAGTAAGCCACCGAAAATAATACCATCGGTGGCTACTCTTAAAGTTAATACCATAATACTGAAATCCCTATTAGGTTAATGTACCGTTCATACTGTTGATGATTTCTATGGCTTTGTTTCGAATTTTAGATCTGGGTTTTGATAAACTGGAAACGCATTTATAGAAGTATTATTCTTTTAGATTCTCACTTATGATGCTAGTCTCACCCATGGAAAAGTCCCGTAGCCAAGCACGGGCTTCTTCTTCTTTTTCCGGTGGAAAAACTTTCAGCTCCATATTAATATCAGGGTCTATCATATTTTCTAAGGCGGTATTAATTCTAGAGTCCGTTACCAAGGCGTACTTCTCAATTTTTGATAAATGATCTTTAGCAAAAGATAATCGATCACTTACTGCGGATAATTCTGGGGTAGGGATAGAGTAAGCACGAATAAACACTTTGATACTACCGTACATTTTAATAAGGTTGTTTAATTCCTCCAGAATCCGTTTGCTTTCTTCCTCGGTAACATTTTCGGTTACTTCATATTCTATAATATTCTCTTCACTGGAATCAAGTCTTCTTAGCATGATAAAACCTCCTTATTAAATTTTACCCGTCAGTAGAAAAAGTAAACACCACCTCCTTGGAAAGCAGTATTCTTGCAAAGTAAGGTCCACTCCACTGTAAATACTGCACTTCGTTAATGTCAAAAAATGACTGAATCCCTAAAGCTACTTTATAAAAATATAGGTGTTTTCATCCGATATATCTTCCGCAAAAGCGTAATTAAGATAATTAAACTTTTTATATCCTCCACATTTTCGATTTTATTCTCCGCCATAAATCGTACCATTTCTCCTCTTGCCATTTTGGCTAAGGTTCCTTTTTCCATTACCTTTTCCTCAACTTTTTCTCCAAACACACAAGTAACAAATCTAATACCCTCCCGTAAATACCGGGAGATAGTTTTGCTGTACTCTTCCGATGCCAAATTTACAATACAGTCACTTTCTGAAAAAAGCTTATGTGCAAGCTTACTATCCCAAAACTCATATAAGGTTTTCACATGATAATTTACTAGTTTCGATCCCATTTCCAATCGGTAGGGAACAATCCCGTCAAAGGGTCTGATTATCCCGTAAAATCCTGACAGAATTCTAAGGTGATTTTCGATATACTCCAGTTCCTCGGTTTCAAAAACCCCCGGAGCCATGTACTGATACTGAATTCCTTCAAACGCTAAGATTGCAGGTGTAAGATTCTTATAGATATCCATCTCCTGTATTCGTTCATAGTTAATCGTAGCGATTTTATCACTACACTTCCACATACCTTTCAGTTCTTCATAGGTTAATCCTTTTAAATATTTAACCAATATTTCCGTATCCTTAATTAAATCCGGCAGCCGATTATAATCTAAAGAATCATAATCCGGAGTCATTTTCTTTGCAGGTGAAATAATAATCTTCATTATATACCTCTTTTCTTTAACATTCTTTTAGAAATCCAACCTATTCGATCATCGCTACATGAATAATTACAACAAACTCATCCCATCTATAGAAAACTTTACCAGTAAATAGGTTAAAACTCCTATCTATCATGAGAAGTTATTGTACTCTTGACAATTACATATTATCAAGCACTTTCTTAGGAACTTCTTCAAACAATGAGCTGACAGATTCTCGCCTATCTATTCTTGCTACAGTCTCAGCAAACAAAGGTGCGACGGAAAGAATCTTAATATTCGAGGATGTTTTAATATAAGGATTGTTCACTGAATCCGTTGTGATTAATAGCTCTATCGGACTCTTTTCTAATCTTTTAACACCAACATCATTTAATAAAGTATGAGACAGGCATGCTATTATTCTTTTAACACCTCTGCTTTTTAGATTATGAGCCAAATCAATTAGGGTTCCCCCGGATATGCTGAAATCATCTACGATTATTGCGTTTTTATCCTCGACATCGCCGATAACTTCTATAATCTTCGCATTTTCTTCGTGATTTACTCTTTCTTTATCACCTATGGCCACCGGAATTTTTAAGTATTTTCCAAATTTTCTCGCTTCCTTGGCAAAACCGGAATCCGGAGATACGATGACCGGGTTAATAATATTCAATGATTTTATATATTCTCCGATTATGGGCAGAGCAAATAAATGATCCACCGGTTTTTTAAAAAACCCTTGTACTTGTGGACTGTGTAAATCCATCACAACAATTCTATCGGCGCCGGCTAACTCTATAGATTCTGCACAAACTCGACCTCTTATAGAAACCCTGGGTTCATCTTTTTTATCACCCTTGGCATAAGAAAAATAAGGCATAATTAATGTCACTCGACTGGCACTCGCTCTTTTAAATGCATCTAGCCAAAAGAGAATTTCAGTAAACTCATTGTTTGGAAGCAGACCAATGGATTGAACTAGATAGACTTCTTTTTCTCTTACGGTCTCTTCAATTTTTACATAAGTATTCCCTTCGGTAAAAGTAATTACTTTTGATTTTCCAGGTTTAACTCGTAAATACCGACACATTTTCTCAGCAAATTCTTTGCCGCTACTGCCTGCGAAAATTTTGATTTCATTCATTTTTATCTCCTTTCACTTGTATTTTAATGTTGTTGGATATTGCTACTCTAACTGATATTTAAC
>Ga0194136_1001524_pt1 | contig 11513 bp, 14 predicted proteins | sample TARM_MetaG_T3A_1_FD_134023 | JGI IMG/M metagenome (GOLD analysis project Ga0194136, IMG submission 134023) | Freshwater microbial communities from Pennsylvania, USA, analyzing microbe dynamics in response to fracking - TARM_MetaG_T3A_14 (version 2) | ecosystem: Environmental > Aquatic >...
AGCTCTCGTCGCCGGGCGACTTCATCAAACAGGGCTCCATACTTCACTTCAGGCATTCCTAACTACTCCTTTTAATTGAGCGCACGCCGCTCACGCACCCTAAGCTCCAAATAAATAGCTAAAAGCGCCTGGCAGCCCCATTGCCAGGACAACAAAAAGAATCACGACACTCGATACCAGTGCTCGCTTAATCGGCTTAGTAAGAGCCAGTACACCTTCATTAACCACGTCTTCAAGCAATTGACCTTAGATTACCACATTACTTCCCCAAATAAACATTTAGGGAAGTAAAATATTGACCTATTTTGCAGACACTTTGCAGTCATCTGCTCGCATTTCACATCTTCTAGCGCTCAACCGGCCTTGTTGTCCCGACAACCACGCAGCCACACAGGACAGATGCCACTAGAACAACAAACCCAAACAGCGCCAGGCTCTTAAACGCGCCCAGAACCAGTCCGAGGGCCATCAGCGCCAGCACCCCAAGCGCTTCTTTTCGTTGCTCCGGCCAGTAAATGGCGATGACCGAAATCACAACACCAAAACCAACAACACAGCCAAGCCAAATCAAGCCGAGTAATCCGATCTGCATAGCACTTACCTAATCTCGCCAGTTGCACCTTGTCGCCTTTCCGCTGACGCACAAATCGAAAGGCATTACCCTTAAATCACCGCGAAACCCTTTCGGCGCCCCAGGTATGAGCCATCAACACAACGCCCACCACAACAGAGGCCATCAAGATCGGCAGCCCATACTCCGCGACCAACTCGATTGATCCGATCAGCAGCCCCAGCATCATCAGCGCCAGCACCCCTGTCGCCTCTTTACGCCGATCAGGCCGGTAGATAGCTATGCCTGAAATGAGGACACCAAAGCCCACTGTCACGACGACGAATGCCAGCCTGATCCATTCACCCTGCATTGAACGCCCCTATTCCCGACCGCTTCGACAATTCGCTTTGGCGAGGTTGTACCAGCTCTCAAGGCCAAGCATCCAAACAGCAACCGCAAAGCCCGCCACAGACAGCACAAAACCGAACTTGCCCCACTCGTCAACTGATGAGGCGATCAAGCCCATAACCAACAGCCCCAGCGATACCAGCGCGAACTTGCGTTGATGGGGACCAAACAGAGCCCTATGCAGCATCACGGCTGCAAACACGACGATGAAACCAACGAACAAGACCTTCATGAAACGTCACTCCCTTTACGCTACCGGCCCGACCAATCAACAAGCTCTGAATCCAGCCTGTGCGGCTTAGCTATGCAAGCGCCAGCGGCAATAACCACGCCATACCCAGCAAGCTCAAGCCCCAGACCGGCCCAGTTCTGAAAACTATGGAAAACAATGCCTGCAACCATCAGCTTCAACGACAGCACGGAGAAAAAGCGGCTATCGCCATCAAACACAGCGAGGTAAATCATCGTGATGCCCACGAATAGGAACCATGCGACATAGACCCACTGCATAAAACTCACGGCAATTGCACCGCCATTACATTCCCGGCCCGCGACTGGCCGGTGCAGCCTGCTGCCCTTCCCTGTTGGCCAGCATGTCGCCAACCCAGTCGGCCAGTTTGTAACCAAGCTCATTTGCACGCTCAATGGCCAGGTCGATAGTCACGTTGGTGATGCCGCGCGAACCGAATACCCTTTCATGGAAGCCAGGCTCATTGAAGCGAAGCTCAACGCTGTGGAACTGCCCATGCTGCTCTGTCACTGCAATCGGCCAAGCATCTGCGATACCTACAACCTCTTCTCGCTCGACGATCACAACATCCCCGGTCATGCATTCCCCGTAGTTGCAGGCATCGTAAGCGTCCCTGGTGCTTGTGAAGTCAACACAGGGCACCCAGCCCTCGTCCGCCAGCATTTTGCGGTAGACAACCGGCAGCACGTCTTGGGGGCTGCACTCTTCACCCAAAGCAGCCTGATAGTCATAGCTATCAAGCCACAATGAAAATCCGTCTTCGCCTTCAAATTGCCGAACTTGCCCGCCTTCCAGCTTGCTTTGCGCGAACGCTTCCAGCTGCTGCGCAGTTTTATTTCTGGCGTCATTCAGAAACGAATATTGCTTAATCATAAAGTCTCCTGTTGAACATCAAACTTGAGCTACATGCCCGGCCCGCGACTGACCGGTGCAGCCTGCTGCTCTTCCCTGCTGGAAAGCATCACTTCCACCCAAGGGGCCAGCTTGTACCCGCGCTCGCTGGCCAACTCGACGGCTTTATCAACGCTCAGCATGTTGAAACCAACCTCCCCTACAGGCAGCTGGTCTAATGCATCACCCAAATAGTCAAAGCTGCCAATCACATCGGTGACTGCTACCGGCCAAGCATCAGCAATCCCCACTACTCCCTCGCTTTCCACCAACAGCACGTCGCCATGCTGAATGTCACCGCAGAGGCACCAGTCATGTGCCTCCAGTGAGGTAGCGGCGCGAATCACCGGCACCCTGCCCTCTTCAGCCAAGAGCTTGCGAAACACCAGCGGCAAATACTGCTCGGGATCATCCTCGTAGCCGATTGGGGTGTCTTCGTTATCCAGCGCCTCGTAGTGGTTGCAGGTCTCAAGCCACTCCGTAAACGCCTGCTCAGACTCAAAGGCAACGATCTGCTGTGAATCCAATACGCTGCTAACAAAGCCCTCAAGCTCTGTAGCCAGCTTTTGGCCCTTTTCACTCAGGTGTTCGTAGTAAGCGCTCACAGTGCTGCCCATCCCAATTGCGTTGCGTTAAAAATTGCGTACTATACTATTACACCAGAATTTAAGGTTTGTCGCACTTTCTTTGCTACAAACCGTAGCAAGATGGGTTATCCACAAAATCTGTGGATAACTCTGTAGATACCCGGCGAGTTATCAACCGACCCAGCGCCAAGCAAGCCTTGCAATTGGATGATCAAAATATGACCAAGCCAGACCAGCGCCCCACGCCTGACGCCAATGCAGACATGCACATGGCGCTGAAGGTCGCTCGCATTTATTTTCAAAATCACCTCAAGGACACTGAGGCTCAGGAGTACATTGCGACTCGGAACCTCTCCCCCGCCGCTATGCGGACCTTTGAAATCGGCTTTGCCCCGAATCAATGGCGCGGCCTGGTGGATCACTTCAGCTCACACCGGCTCCGTCTGGCTGCACAGCAAGCTGGCGCACTGGCCACACAGGGCGATACCAAGCGACTTCTGGACTTCTACCGCAACCGGCTGATGTTCCCGATTCGGAACCACGAAGGCGTGTTAGTTGGCTTTGGTGGACGCACCCTCTCAAAGGAAGATGGCGTGCCGAAGTACATCAACACGCCGGAAACCGAGCTGTTCAACAAGAGTGAACTGCTCTTTGGCCTCTTCCAGAACCGCGAGCAAATCCAGCGCTCTCGTCACGCGATCCTGGTTGAAGGCTATATGGACGTGATCAGCCTTTCGGCTGCAGGTTGCCATCTTGCGTGCGCGCCGATGGGCACAGCACTGACCGACCAACAATTTCAGCTGCTTGTTGATCAGGGTGTACGGACACTCTGGGTTTGCCTGGATGGCGACAAGGCTGGCCAAGCCGCTACAGAGCGCAGCATTGGTGTGATCATGGCGGCGTATGACCCACGCATCGAAGTCAAAATCATCACCATCCCTGACAACGATGATCCAGACTCGCTGGTTCGCTCCAAGGGGCTGATGGGATTCCGTGAGTGCATGGAAAGCGCCGAACGCTTGCCCGACGTGATCAATCGCATGTGCCGTGATGGCAAGCCCTGCGTATCACTTGAAGACAAAGCCTCCTACCTGATGAACCTCAAACCTTTCGTTGAGCAATCTTCCGGTAGCCTCCAGTCTGAACTGTTGATCCTTGCGAATCAGGTTACAGGACTCCCGCTTGATGACTTGAAAGAGGCCACCGGCTACAACATCGAGGACGATCTTGCCTCCAACTGGCACCCTGTTGTTGCCAACACGGCCAGGCTGTTGATTCACCATTACAGCCCCGAGCTGGCCACGTCTGTTCTTGCCCACAAGATCAAAGGTCATGGCTACGATGAGCTTTGCGAGCTGAGCGGCGCGCTGCTTGATGGCAAAGCTCCTACCGGGAACATGGCCAGCTTTGCGAAGGTGCATGGGGAAATGGGCGAAGATGAACGCCAGCATGCAGAAAGAGGGTTTTCCGCATGGGCGCGGCGGGAGCTGTTATCCCAGCAGGTGGAACGGATGATTGATGCGCCCTATAACCGCCAGAACGCAAATGACGTGAAGAAAACGCTGGGGCTGCGCTGACTACGCAGCCACGTTCTTGCTTGCAAAAAAGTCCAGAACATCACCACCAAACTCAGTGATCAGGCACAGGTCGAGTGCTGGAACCTCTTTAGCTGACACCGCCTTTGCATCCGGCAGATTCATCAGAGCCAGCAATGCGTCATGATCCTCGTTCGACAGCATGAACCGCTTCTGGACTGGGCCGGGCACCAAATCAATGACAACTGCACTGTCCAGGTTCCAACCATCTTCACAGCCAACGACAGCAAACGCAGGCAGATAGTCAAAACGCTTATCGACAGACAGCGCTGCCACAGCCCCGTCTTCCAGATCAATCAAGCCTTTGCGCCAGACCTGCATGCCGTTCAGGTCATAGGCCACCTGGCATGGCTTAGAGCGGCGCCCTGCCACTTGAGGAACTGGCATGACACCAGCCAGCTCGTCCCGAAGAATCACGCCAACGGCTTCATTGCCTACCCGCACGTCAAACCCTTGAGCCATCTGAACCCAATGCAGGCTGCATGTCAGTGCTTTACCGGCGCCTGAAATGACTTGTTTGCTGATATCGACCTGCAGGGATTCGCCAAGCTGCGCGCGGCTGCTCTCATCAAGCAATCGAGCCACAAGCGACACCGGCAAGAGCACTTTCAGGGTGTCTTGGCCAGAATCTTCAGTGCCGCATAGCGGAAATAACGCCTTTAACATTGCCGCCCTCTGTTTTTTTCGTACAATACTATTAAACCATACGGACAAGGCGTGCGCCATGAACCAGTACAAAGAAGATTCACTTGATCAGCTCACCGATCTGCTCGCATACCGGGCGCTTGAAATGGGCTGCGTTGCGTTTTCGTACAAGTCTGAGGTCTTCACCTCTTACCTGGCGCTGCAGCCTGCTGGCCCACTCCTTTGGAGCTTGGCGCTTCACGCGAACGCACTTGCTGCGATGACGAATCTGGCCCGACCGAATGAGGTTGGCGTTCTCCCCTTCCAATGCGCCAGCAATCCTGATGCGCCGTTCAAATGTGAAGTAGTCCTTCAGCGCAGCACCCTACCGTTCGCTATGGCTATGAATTTCATCGACTCCGCACTTGAGCATGCTATCGGGCTGGGAATGAAAAGCCTCGGATACAAGCCGAGCGAGTGGAACAGCGACGTACAGGCTGAATCCCGTGTTATCCCGTTGGAGCCCTACTTAGCTGATCTGCAGCAGAACTGGGCCAATGAAGACATGGAGTCGGGCGATATCCGTAAGCAGTTGCTGTGCTGGCCGGTGCTTACTGATCTTGAAGCACTTGAGCGCTCCCAGACGCTGGGCACCAGCACCTCGGACAGCGGCATCAAACAGAGCAGCATGATGGGTGCGCGTTAATCATGAGCAATGGCATCCCACTCGACACATACTTGAATGGCCTTGGTTCACCTGGCGGACTAACCGAGCAAGAAATCCAAGAGCAGCTTTTCCCTGACGTACAGCTGCCTGCAAAATCGTCGCCGCAAGCACCAGCCGCAGGCACCACCAAGCCTCAGCCAAAACCGGAAACAGACCCCCTCGCCGACCTTGAAAACCGTATGGCAGGCATCAGGACAAACTCTGCGGACGATTCAGATACCGACTTCGTGGACTCAGCCATCAAATCGGCTAGCCATGGTGTCAAGGTTCTCGCCCCTTTGCTGTCTGCAGCCACACGCCTTGTTCGCCCTGAAGACGACAGCAGCAAGATTGAAGACATGATGGCCAAGATTCTGATGCGCCTGCAAAGCGATACAGAATTGGTCATCCAAGCCTATGGCGTTGATCCTGCCGAGGCGCCCAACTGGCTGACCTCGCAGGTAAGCGGGCAAATCATCGAAGTGCTCATCAGCGCCATCGAGCGGAACAACGGCGCCGTTCTTGATAGCACCGACGTGCGCTACCTCAAGCCGCTTATTCACTTCGCCAAAGACGCGAGTGGCATTGGCGCCAACTTCTACAAAATGCCATCCGACCCCGACCTGCAGATTGCCAACAGCCTGATGATGGCAACCTCAGCCGTAATGACCGAGTACCACTCGTTCAACTACTTCCTGCCTGACGCGGCGATGGTCGCTCAGCAGGTTAGCGACTTCCTGAACGAGCGTGTCATTGAAGGCACTTTGGAAACGCTCACAAGCAACTTCAGCCTGAATGGCAAAGAGCGCTCCTACCTTGCTGCCAGCCTGCTGAAGCAAGCAGGCAACATCCTGTGCAATGCATGGGCCGACAACGTGGCTCCGGCCATGTCAGCCCTTGGCGCTATGGAAGTAGAAGAACGCCGGTCTGCACTAATTGGCGGCTGCTCCATTGAGCCTGTCTTTGAAGATTTTGAAAATCAGTACCAAGCGCTCGAAATGGCCGCTCAAAGCGCCATCCAAACCCGCGCCCCTCATCGTGAAGTCCAATACCAAAATGACCTTTCGCCAAAGTATTAACCGGCTACTGGCCGTCGCCACGCTGTCACTTGCCGCTTCCGGCGCCAGCGCTGAAAACCTTGTACCGCTCAGCTACCAATGCCTGCAGCAGGTATCACAGAAGTACGGCATTCACATGGACGTTTTCTTCGCCATCCTGATGGTTGAAGGGGGCACTGTTGGCCAGAACAACAAGGGCAACACGAACGGCACCTACGACATTGGCCCCTTCCAGATCAACTCTATGCATCTGCCCTGGCTGAACGATATGGGCATCACTGAGACCCAGCTACGCAACAACGGCTGCGTGAATGCCAACGTCGCCGCCATGCTGATCCAGCGTAGCGTGATGAATGAACGGGTGCTTTCAACTATCACCGATGGTCGCACTTACTTGGCTGCGCTTGCGCGCTACCACTCAGCAACACCGGTTCACAATGAGCGCTACGCAGGTCTTCTTGCCAACGCTTTCAACCGTCTCCAGGCTGCCAGTGGGGGAGTCCAATAATGAGTGATTACGGTGCCCCCAAGCATAGCGCTCTGGATGTATTTTTCTTCCCTCTGCTTACCGTAGCGCTAGTAGTCGGCGTATGGTTTTTAGCCAAGGCATACATTCTCAAAGCCTGCTTCTATGTATCCTTCTTCATGTTCATGGGGTATGAACACCTTGGCTGGCTGATGACAGACAGCGAACTGCAGACCATCAAAGCAGCGCGTCACGCAATACCGTCGATCATCCCGTCCAAGCACGGTTTTTCGTCATTCATGATGCTTGCTGAGTATCACGGTTACATCCTCCGCTGGCTGGCCATCCCGGCCATGTTCTACCTCGGCTGGCGGGCTATGAAGGGGACTGTTCGGTTTAAGTACCGCAAGGGCGTGAAAGACGTTTACGAGCTGATCGAGATTCAGGCCAAGCATTTCCCGGCCAGCGCGATCATCTACAAGCAGGATATTCTCAAACAGGATATGTACACCGGGCCGTGGGCAACCTTCGCCCTCCCCCTTGATTTTGCCCTGATGCATAAGCTGCTTTGGACCAGCAATAAGCGGGTCAAACTGGAAGATGGTGTTGATGAAAAGGCTATGACCCCAATACCGCCCTTCAGCTCTGAGATTCGGAAAATCCCCTTTGCTGAAAAGCGTGAATTGATCCCAGGTCATGAATATGTCGCGTTGAGCCTGCCCCGCACCAACAAGCTCTTCAGCGATCAACTTGGGCCATTGTGGACCGGCCATGACAGTCTGCCACCTCTTGAGAAAGCACTGTTTGCCATTCTCTGCGCTCAGGCCAACGAAGACCTCAAAAGCGCATGGGCGATGATTTGCCAGATTGCATTCAGCTTCAAACATTCGACCTGGCAAGGCGACAAGCTGATCACTCCTGCCTACGCAGATACCTCGGGTGTTGATGAGCTTTTGAAAAAATACGCCTCAACGCCGGTCATCAAAAAAATCACAGCTCTGCATGCTCACAAAAACAACGTGTTTGCGTCAGTCCTTACACGAGCCCGCAAGAACGGTCGCCTATACCACTCCAACATCCTATGGATGAAGACTGTCAACCGAACTCTCTGGTACACCCTCTGCAGTAACGGCGGACAGGTTCCCTACTGGGAGGCCGCTGGCCCATGGGCGCATGCACAGGTTGAACAGCGCATGGGCCGTAAGCTGGCCAAACCGATGGTTGCTGGCGCAGTCGATCAGATGTTGAACACGATGCAGCGCGAGCACTGGATTGATCCCGGCATTTACAGCGAGGCGTACCAACGCAAGCTGGTTCAAGAGGCGAACGAATTGCTTGAGCAAGAGCTGGCCAAAGGCAGGAACGAGAAGAGCGGATTCGTTCCGCCTGCTCGTAAGCGCACGGGCGGGGAGGAATCCTTCGTATGAGCAGCATTACGCCAATTCAGGACGTTCATGAGCTGGACAACAGCAATCTAGTCGTTGATCCGCGTTCGTTCTATCAACGCTGCTGGGACGCACTTCAGCTTCCCTATTTGCCACTCATCTGGGCCGCTATTGCCACGGTCATCTGCCTTTTTAAGCCCGGATTTGTGCTGCTCGGTTTTGTGATTTTTCTGGTGATGCGGCTCGCTGTCACTTCAAAGCCTGACGTGCTCCCCATTCACCTGCCTATGTCAGCTGGCAAGATTGACCAGAACGACCCTCGGCCAGGGTTAAACAACGGGTTCAACAAAGCCTCCGGTGCGTTCTATGTAGGCCGAACGATCAACACTCGTTTTGAAATCTGGTTGAGTTTTAAGGCGCTAACCCAACATTTCCTGATCTTCGGCACGACGGGCGCCGGTAAGACTGAGAGCTTCGTTTCATACATCGTCAACTTCCTTTCTGTTGGATCGGGCTGTGCGTTCCAAGACGCGAAGGCGGCCCCCAAGGCGATGATTCAGATTGCGACCATCTGCCGTATTTTTGGCCGTGATGATGACTTTCGCGTCACCAACTACATCACCCCGATCAACACTCAGGTTACGGACCCAGCAGAACGCTCATCGAATGACGCGGCAATTTTCGCCAGAGGCTCGGCTGACTCAAACACTCAGCTGCTGGTTTCCCTCATTCCGGCATCTGAAGGTGAGAACAAACTGTTTTCGGAACGTGCGATTGCTCTGGTTGCCGCTCTTCAACCTGCACTCACCGACTTGCGGGACCAAGGCCGTTTGTTGATCGACCCTGCGGTTATCCGTGACCACATGGCATTCCAGACCTTTGCCACCCTCTACAAGTCCAACTTCATCACCATGAAGTCACGCCGGGCGATGCGCTCATACTTGGAGTCACTGCCAGGTTTTGATGAGAAGAAGGCCATCGACAAGCAAGCTGAGGAAGTGACGCGCCAGTTCGGTTTTGCTCAAGCGTACTTCACCCGCGCGCTGGCGTCCCTGTCCGACACCTTCGGGCACATTTACCTGACCACGCTAGGCGAAATCGACTATCAGGACGCAGTGCTCAATGGCCGCATCCTGATGACTCTGCTCCCGTCCCTGCAGAAGTCCGGCGAGGAACTGGAGAACCTTGGCAAGATCGTACAGACCGCCCTGCGCAACGGCATGGTAGTTGGTCTGGGCACGCACTTTGAGGGTAGTGCCCGCGACATGGTGTACAACCTGCCAACCAACTCCGAAATCCCCTACTTGATCGCCAACGACGAAAACGCCTACATGCTCTTGGAAGGCCAGGAAATGATGAACGCACAGGCCCGTGGCCTTGGCTTTTGCATCATGACGGGCACGCAGGATGCGCCGGGCATGCTTGAGAAAATCTCGCGCACCACCAAGCAGATCATGGCTAACTCCGCGTTCAAGCAAATCGGCTACCTCGACGACAAAGAAACAACCGAGCTAGCGTGTGAGTTCTCAGGCAAGGCCCGCGTCATGGAGCGGGGCAACTACAACCATTTCGGCGACTTCAACACCGTTCACGCGGACAAGAACATTCAGGTCAAAGAACGCAATCGGATCGAGACCACAGACGTTAAGCGCCTGCAGATCGGCCAGGCATTCATCCTCTACCGAGGCAAGGTGCATTTGACCCAGCTGTTCAACCACGGCATTCAGGAAAAGGCCGCGGACCCCAAGTACAGCTACGTCAGCCACTGGTATTCAGTACGGATGCCGAAGGTTGTCTGCCCTGACGCGGAAACCATGCTTCGCCTGTGCAAGCTCGCACCCGAAATCACAGAATGGCAGGAGCTGGCCACGCTGGTGAGCGACGAAATGCGAGAAACCTCCAAGGAAATGACACGCTTCTTTAAGTCGATCTTGCGGGTTAATCAGATATCAGCTGAGTTTGAAATGAGCAGCGAATTTAAGCGCTCAGTGAAAAGTCAGGTTGGGTACTCCGTTTTCGCCGAAGAGAGTGACTTCGGCAAACAGAACCTGCTTGGCTCCAGTGATGAGTTGGTTGGCGTGCTAGGCAAGGTTTTGAATGCACCCATCCCAAGCTATAACTCTGTGCCTGCCCTGCTTGCTGCCGTGGCGCGTGACACCAGCATTGCTGAGGTGAAGCTGAGCCGCGAGGCTGAAGCTGCAAACCTCGGCATGCCGGATATGTCCGACCTGGATAACCTGGACACGTCGTCATTTACCTCTGGTGGTGATGACGACACTACTGGCGGCGGTGGTGGGCGCGGCGTTAAACCGCAGCAATCAGCTGACGATCTGCTTGCGTCCTACCTTGGCGGTAACAGCACGCCCGCTGGCAATGAGCCTGAACATAAAGCGGAGCCAGAAGCGCCAAAGCAGCCGCACAGCGCGGATACATCGCCACAGGAAGCCAAAGCTCCAGCTCGACCAATTGTGGCCAACTCCGCCCTCTCCAAGGCTGTTGAACGAAACCTACACCTTATGCCGTGGATGGCCAACGCCATTGACTACGAGGATACCGTCAGCGATTTGCTCGACATTGAAGAGGCATTCACAGGCGACCGGGATCAGGCAGCCAAGAATCTTGAAGATGGCTTCGACTTGATCGCGTCAAAGCTCAAGTACCCTGAAACCAAGATCAAACAACAAGGTGGCTTGGACATTGAAACTGCACGCAGCTTGCTTGGCCCAATGCTCAAAGGAAAGGACTGACAATGGCGTTGAAAGCTCATATCGCTAAACCCCACTGGATACCCGTTGTCACTAACTTGAGCATCAATTTTGCTGTGCTCGGGCTGGTAGCGTATTTCGGGAATACGCTTTTCCTGCTCTTAGCCCGGATTTCTCATGAGGCCGGCAGGCGTGGCCGGTGAAGCCTCGGCGTATCAACAACCTGCCTTCCACCGCTAAAAATTGATCGTTTTTTATTCAATTCCCGCGTATGGGGCGCACTGC
>Ga0194136_1001527_pt1 | contig 11507 bp, 12 predicted proteins | sample TARM_MetaG_T3A_1_FD_134023 | JGI IMG/M metagenome (GOLD analysis project Ga0194136, IMG submission 134023) | Freshwater microbial communities from Pennsylvania, USA, analyzing microbe dynamics in response to fracking - TARM_MetaG_T3A_14 (version 2) | ecosystem: Environmental > Aquatic >...
CTCCAGGTATCGCCCAGGGTCAATGGGAGTGCCCCTGTCGCCAACGAGAGCATGGCCATCACGAGCAAGGGCGAGATCAGAAGCGTCAGGGCCGCGCCGGTACCAAGACGCATCACTCAGTGGGTCTCCGCGGTGGCTTCTGCTTTGACCAGCGCCTGTTGCAAGCGGGTTGCTGCATTCACGGTGCTGAGGTTCATGCCGCCGATCAGGGCTTGGCCAGGAACAGGATAGATTGGCAGGTTCTGCAAATGGGGGTGATCCTTGATGTGCGCAAAGGCGTGCTGCAGTAGTTGAGGGTCTTGCTGCAGACTCCGGGTGCTGACCAACAGCGCATCAGGTTTCATGGCTAACAGGGATTCCAGGTTCAGCAATTGATAATTGGCGAGCTCGGCGGCCGGATTTATGCCGCCAGCTAGTTCGATGAGGGTCGATGCCGGGGTGTTGCCACCGGCTACCATGGCTGGCCGTCCTGGGTGGATCATCAGATAGAGCAAGCGCGGGCGCTGTTTGAGTTGTCCGGCTTGCTGGTGCAGTGCTGTCACCTGCTGATCCACCTGTTGGGATAACTGTTTTGCCGCCGTAGCTTGATCAAGCAGAGTGCCCAAGTGCTGGATGTTCTGCTGCAAGGTCGCGACGTCAGCACGTGATGAGAGTTTATCGATACGAACGCCCGCTTGTTGCAGTTGTTGCAAGGTATGGTCGGGCCCCATTTCATCACTTCCAACCAGTACGGTCGGCTGGAGTGCGAGGATCCCTTCACTCGCCAACTGCCGGTGATAGCCGACATTGGGAAGGGGGAGGCCTGCGGGCAGACGGGAAGTACTGTCGGTGGCGACCAGCTGCTTGCTGCCATTCAGAGCGATGATCAGCTCACTGATACCGGCACCGGCACTGACAATCCGCTCGGCAGCCAGCAGGGAAGGGCTGAGTAGGGCGTAGCTCAATAGGGCGCAGCTAACAAAGCACAGATTTTTCATACTCTTCATGGGGTACATCTCCAGTGAGTGAGGTCGGTTCGATGAATAAGTTCGATGAACAATAACGGGATCTGAATGACCGCTATGGGGTGAGCAGATGCCATGAGCTGAAATCGAATCGGCATGGTTTAGCTCAGTTTGAATCGGACAGGCACCAGTGCTTTGCTGGTCCCTGTGATCCCGGTTGGGGGTATGAATTTCCATTCCTGAACTGCCGCGATGGCGGCTCTGTCGAGCACGGCAAAGCCGGAACTTTTATGGAGTGAAATTGCGACTACCTCGCCCTGGGGGTTGATCTCGACCACGAGTCGCGTGGTCCCTTCCTGCCCTAATCGCACCGCCAATCTGGGGTATGGTGGCTGAGTTGGCGTCCCTCGGTATCGCGCTGGATAGTAGGGATCTAGAGCCAGTTGCTGGCGAGCCGTGGATACCGGTTGCGATGTTACTTGTGGGCGAGGCGCTGCTGCCACCCGGGTCGATTGGGCGGCAGGCTGCGACGCGGGGCGTATGGTATGAACCGAAGCTGTCGCCTTCTGTTGACCATGCTCTCTGGGTTGGGGAGGCTTTTTCGATGTGACAGTCTTACTCGTGGCGACCTTGAGCGGGTGTGGACGTGCACTCGTTGTCGCCAGCTTGTTCTGCTGGGTTGCTCGCAGGTTCTTGGAGACAGAGACAGCGGTTGTTACCGGCTCCGAGGCAGCCTTTATGACGGGGGGCGGGATGTTCTGTCTGACCACAGGTGCGGCTGCGGTCACATGCCGCACGCTGATCCGGCTGTTCTCGAGGGCGGAGCCGGATTGGGCCTTGGCCTGAGTACCGGAATAGGCCACAAGTGAAAAAATGCCAAGATGAATTGCCACTGAGATGGCTCCGGAAATCCAGATCCTTGCTGTTGGCATCATGATGTTTTGCCCGTTCCATGCGGCATGGGTCCAACCCCGCTACCAGGGAAAATCGATGGTGCGACTATACAAAAGCTCTCAATAAAGATCAAACGAGAATCGTTTGCATTTAGATTTGGTCCGAATTATTCTGACGCAAGTTTCTGGAATAGTTATAAAAAAGGACTCAAAACGTGAACGATATGTCAAAAGTTGCCTTGGCGGTTTGCGCTGGCCTGATGGGAATGCAGGGTGCCATTGCCGCAGAAGAAGTGGATGAACTCTCTACCGTCGTAGTGACTGCAACCCGGGATGAAAAGCCCGCCGATCAACAGCAACGTGCCGTGGCTGTCGTCACCAAGAAGGCGATCGAAGCTCGTCAACCGGACTCTGTTGTTGAATCACTCAAGTATGAAAACAACGTGGAAGTCGGAGGTGGTAGTCGTCCTGGTGCGCAGCAACCGATTGTTCGCGGTTTGAGCGGGAATCGGGTGCTGCAAGTCATTGACGGGGTTCGTCAGAACACCAACTCCGGACACCGCGGTACCTATTTTGTTGATCCGGAGCTGGTCGAACAGGTCGAAGTGGTCAAGGGGCCCAGTAGCTCGTTGTGGGGCAGTGGTGCATTAGGGGGGGTTGTGGCCACCAATACCCGCAATGCGGATGATCTGCTCAAGCCGGGTCAGGAGCTGGGTGGTTATGCCAAGCAGGGCTTCCACACGGCGGATGACAAGTCGCTGACCAGTACGGCTCTGTATGGTCGAACCGGCGAACAGGGTGACTGGTTGCTGAATGGTTATTACAACGACAGCAACAATATCCGCCTCGGGAATGGTGAAGATCTGCAACACTCGGCGGCTCGTCAGCAAGGGGTGATGGGGAAGTTTGGTTGGGAGCCGGATGATGCGCAGCGGATCCAGCTGTCACTGCGCCATAGCGAATCGAATCAGAACGCCCCTAGTAACCCGTCGGCTGACGTTAGCAGCTCGGTGCCGCTGGTCGATCAACAGACCCGTGATTTTAACTCGACACTGGATTATCGCCTGCGTCCAGATAACAACCCGTTGCTGGATACCCGGGTGACAGCCTATGTCAACCAGACCCAATTTGATGAATACCGTATCGCCAAAGCCCAACAGGATGAGGTGAACTATCAGACTCTGGGTCTGAATCTGAACAATCGCGCCGAACTGGAGTGGGCCTCGGTGCTGGCGGGTGCCGATATTTATGCAGACAAGACCGATGGCCAGCGCGAAGGGACTAGCCGTCCGATCCCGGCCGATGGTCGTGCCCGTGTGTGGGGCACCTTTGTGCAGGCAGACATTCCGTTGGCTCGGGACTGGACTCTGTCGCCAGGCGTGCGTTACGACCAGTTTCATACCGAAGACAAGCAGCAGGCGAACTCCGCTCGTACCGAAGACCATATTTCTCCGAGCGTTGGCTTGTCCTGGGTGACCACCTCCTGGTTGACGCTGGGTGCCCGTTATGACGAGGCGTTCCGCGCTCCGACCAGCGAAGAGCTCTATACCTCCGGCACCCACTTCTGCATGGGTCCAACGATCTGTAATACCTTCGAGCCCAATCCGGATCTGAAGGCCGAGACGGCCAAGAACAAGGAGCTCTCTGCCCGCTTCACCTTCAACGACGTGTTGACCCGGGATCGTCTGGGCTTGACGGCCAGCTGGTTCGACAACGATGTGGATAACTACATCGAGCAGCAAGTGGTCAATGATTTCGCCAATATGATCTTCCAGACCCGCTACAACAATGTCTCCTCGGCACAACTCAAAGGCTACGAATTGGCGGCGGACTACAGCTGGCAACTGCTGAGCCTGCAACTGGCCTATGGCCAGACGCGCGGTCTTGATAAGAGCCAGGGCGATGGTTTGTCCGGTGTACCTGCGGATAAGCTGGTATTCGGTATCAATCAGGGCTTACTAGCCGGTGATGTGGATGTTGGAGCCAAGATCTCTCACTACGGCTCACAAAGCCATGTGCCACAAGACAATGACGTGGCGAGCTATGACGGCTATACCCTGGTCGATCTGTCCATGCGCTGGCAGCCGCAAAGTGGCACCTGGCAAGATTGGCGAGTCAACCTGGCGCTGGATAACCTGACGGATCAGTACTATCTGCCAGCGTTTAACCAGCTCTATTCTCCGGGTCGTAACGGCAAGCTCTCGGTTGCTTACCAATTCTGATGAGGCGAGCCCCGGGTGACCGGGGCTCTATCTAGTTATGGATATTTCACAGTTCGATGCCACGATCCTAGGTCACATGACCCCGGATCCGTTGCAATTTGCCTTTGCAGGCAAGAGTAATGCCCATGCCGGACGCGGCGGGCGACCGCTGACCACACCGGAAGCTCAGACCGCCCGGATGGATCAGTTGCTGGCTTCCGAGCCGGTTCCGGGACGCGCCCGTTGCTTGTACGTGCATATTCCTTTTTGTCGGGTGCGGTGCACCTTCTGCTCGTTTTTTCAATACGCCGCCAGTCCGGACTGGATCCATGGATACCTGCAGGGCTTGTGGCAGGAGTTGGAGAACAAGGCGCGGCAACCCTGGGTACAAGCCGCGCCTTTTGATGCTGTGTATGTTGGCGGAGGCACGCCCACCGACATGAGTGCCGGACAAATCCAGGAGCTGGGACAACGGATCCGCCGCTTGTTTCCACTCAGCGACGATTGCGAGATGACTCTGGAAGGGCGACTCAACGGCTTCAACGACGACAAGTTCGATGCCGCCTTACAGGGCGGGTTCAACCGCTTCTCGTTTGGTGTGCAAAGTTTTGATAGCCAGGTCCGTCGCGCCGCCAAGCGCCTGGATCTGCGCGACGCCGTCATGTCCAGGCTGCAGCAACTGGCTGCTGCTGATGCGGCGCCCATCATTATTGACCTGTTGTTCGGCTTACCGTTTCAGGATGAGGCCTGCTGGCAGCGGGATATCGCCGACTTTCTGGCCAGTGGCGCCCACGGCGTCGATCTCTATCAATTGATCGAGATGCAGGGCACACCCATGGCTCGACTCATCGAACAGGGCAAACAACCACCTCCAGCCATGACGCCGATGAAAGCCCGGATGTACGCCTATGGGGCGCAAACCCTGGAAGCCGCCGGTTTGACCCGCCTGAGTGTGAGTCACTGGGCCCGCGATGCACGCGAACGCAGCCGCTACAACGCGCTGGCCAAGACCAGCGCCGATGTCTTGCCGCTCGGTGCCGGGGCGGGGGGCAACATCAATGGTGTGGCCTTGATGCAGCACCGGGATCTACCTGCTTATCAGGAGTCTTTTACCCGCACGCCATGGCCCATCGCCATGATGATGGAGCCAGCCCCTCAGGCAGCACGGGATGGACTGCTCAAGGCTGCGTTTGATCGCGGCATTCTGGATGGCAACCTCTGGGCCCCTGCCGGTGAGCCCGAGTTGTTCCAGACGTTATCCCCCTTACTGCAGGCTTGGGCCGAACGAGGTCTTCTGGAATTGCAAGCCGATTCTGCCGGGCTGACCCTCGCCGGGCGTTTCTGGAGCGTGAATATGGCGCAAGGTGCCTTGACGGCTCTGGCCGGTCGTACCGGGGCTCCCCCCTCTTTGATGCAACAACATAAGGAAGCTACACATGCCGCACACTGAACAACTGGCCACCCTGATTGCCGAGGATCCCCATCAGACGACGATGGCGATGGCGGAAACACTCGGGCTGACAGAAGGTGCGCTGATCCGACTCTTGCCTGCCGAATGGGTCACCCTCTGGTCTGGCGATCAGGCCGAGGCGCTGCTGCTGCAATTGAGCCAGTGGGGCGCGCTGACCACGATTGTGGAATCCGACGGCTCTATTTTTGAATTCAAGGGCCTGCTGCCTGCCGGCAAAACGGCTCGTGGCTACTACAACTTGATGGGTGACGAGGGGTTGCATGGTCATCTCAAACTGGATGGCATCACGCATATTGCACTGCTGAGCAAGCCGTTTATGGGCAAAGAGAGCTATGCCTTCGCGTTCATCGCCGCCTCCGGGCGTTGTGCCTTCAAGATTTATCTCGGCCGTGATGCCGATCGCCGCTTGCTGGCCGATCAGGTGACCCGCTTCCAGCACTGGCGACAGCTGGATTCCTTGCCAGCAACAACGGCTTGAGGTGATGACAGATGCAAGATAAACAGCAACGTTTACAACAACGGCTGGAGCCGGAAATCCAGGCTTTTCGGGATGCTTGCCGTAGTCTGATGCTGGCGACCGTGGATGCCGATGGTATGCCGAATGTCAGTTACGCCCCGTTTGCATTGGGTCCGGAGGGTTATTACGTGCTGATTTCCGACATAGCCCGCCATGCCCGCAATCTCAAGCAGGTGCCTAAAGTCTCACTGATGCTGATTGAAGATGAGGCCAATGCGCGCCAACTGTACGCGCGCCAACGGCTGACCTTTGATGCCAGCGTTCGTATCGTCGAGCGTGACAGCGAAGAGTGGCAGCTCGGTGTTGCCGCTCTGCTGGCGCGGCATGGGGAGATAGTGGCAGGCTTGTCCAATATGGAAGATTTCACCTTATTCTGCCTGCAACCGCAGATGGGATTGTATGTGAAGGGCTTCGGTCAGGCCTACCGCGTCAACCCTCATGATCTGATTGATGTGCTGCATCTGACCGAGGGACACAGATCACAACCTCCAAGCCTGGAAACAGACTCCAGCCGCTAAGGGCGGCTGAGGTCATCGTCAAACAAAAGGGCTGTCGATTGACAGCCCTTTTTGCACCACCCGAACGGCTCTAGCACAGAGAATCAGCTGTGGTACTGCTCGCAGGCTTCCAGGGTGTTTTCAATGAGGCTGGCCACTGTCATGGGGCCTACGCCACCGGGAACCGGGGTGATGAAGCTGGCGCGCTCGGCAGCGGCCTGGTAGGCCACATCACCGACCAGACGGCCATTGGCCAGACGGTTGATACCGACATCGATGACGATGGCGCCGGGCTTGATCCATTCACCGGGAATAAACTCGGCCTTGCCCACGGCCACCACCAGCAAGTCGGCCTGACGGACAAAGGATTCCAGATCCTTGGTGAAGCGGTGGGTAGTGATGGTGGTGCAACCGGCCAGCAGCAGCTCCAGCGTCATGGGGCGGCCAACGATATTGGAAGCGCCGACGATCACCGCATTCAGGCCATAGGTATCGACCCCGGTATGCTGGATCAGCGTCATGATGCCCTTGGGGGTGCACGGACGCAGGGCGGGAATTCGCTGCGCCAGTCGGCCCACATTATAAGGGTGGAAGCCGTCTACATCCTTATCGGGCTGGATCCGTTCAATCACCAAGGTGGAATCGATATGGGCGGGCAGGGGGAGTTGCACCAGAATGCCATCGACGGCCGGATCCTGGTTCAATTCATCGATCAGGGCCAGCAGGGCTTCTTGCGTTGTGGAGACCGGTAAGTCATAAGAGCGTGATTCAAAACCGACCTCTTCACAGGCGCGGCGTTTGCTGCCGACATAGACCTGAGAGGCGGGATCTTCCCCGACCAGTACCACGGCGAGGCCCGGGACTCGTAATCCGGCGGCAATCCGTTGTTGAACTCGGGCGGCAACAGTGTGACGTACCGACTGCGCAATTGCCTTTCCATCGATAATTTTGGCTGACATGCTTCCTTCTCACCTTGCGTATTCGTGGCGCGCATTGTCGCATTTTTTTAACGAAATCGTTAGTGTGGCTCGGTTGGAAAAGAGGCATAGAATAAGAAGTAGGCGATTGAAACTATTGGGGGGAAAAGTGTTTGACGCCTCATACTCTAATCGGTAGTATTCGCCTCCGTTGTCGGTACGCTTACAACAATGTCGGTGATTAGCGCAGTCTGGTAGCGCATCTGGTTTGGGACCAGAGGGTCAGAGGTTCGAATCCTCTATCACCGACCACGCTTTGCAAGGCAGTGCGCCCTTAGCTCAGTTGGATAGAGCAACGGCCTTCTAAGCCGTGGGTCACAGGTTCGATTCCTGTAGGGCGTACCATTGTGATAAGCAGTAAGACACGTTAAAGAAGTAAAAGTCAGTGGTGGCTGTAGCTCAGTTGGTAGAGTCCAGGATTGTGATTCCTGTTGTCGTGGGTTCGAGCCCCATCAGCCACCCCATTAATACCAGGTTAGCGTTACTTGTTGATAGGTAACGAAAACCAAGCCCTCTTAGCGGAAGTGGCGAAATTGGTAGACGCACCAGATTTAGGTTCTGGCGCCTTAGGCGTGTGGGTTCAAGTCCCTCCTTCCGCACCATACAAACAAAACCCCGGCCATGTGCCGGGGTTTTTGTTTTGCATAAAACATCATGGAAAACGCAAAGATATTCCCCATGTATCTAGCCTCTTTTGAGGCCTTTTCGTGACCGTGACCATTTCGTGACCAAACCGTGACCAACAGAGGTGTTTGACCGGAGGTCAAAATCGACTGTCGGGCAGGTACCGCATGTCAAAATGCAGCCACTCCATCTTCGCTTCTATATCTGCTAACGTTCTGGTTAAACCGGTGTAGCCAGCTTGAACTTGCAGCCCTGCGCAATCAACGCATCACAGTTTTTAAGTACCAACGGGAATTGATGTGGGTTCTGGTTATGCTGACCATCGTAGCTAACTTGCATCCGATCGAGCGCGTAGTGTACTAGTGGGATGCGCCGGGTAAAGCGTAGTTGCCCATCTTGCATGGCATAGTCCATTGCGATGATGGCTTGTTGCTCTGGAGTCAGGTATGGGTTTGGGATCACAACCACCTCGACCTGCGTATTCCACTCAACATCTTGCTCACGACCGTGGGGTGAGCCATCGAGCAAGTCCGGTACACCGCGGAAGCGGCTCATCACAAAGTCGAGATATTCACCACGTTTTTCACAGTAAGCTCGGACATGCCAGCGGATCCCATCGTAGATCAGGGTGTGTGGCACTATGTTGCGCCCGCTGACGATCTCAGAACTGAGTGATGCATAATCGACATCCACTCGCAGTTGGTTGCGAGCCGCCTGGACGAGGCCGCGGACGATCTGTGGATCAACGTGGCGTAATGGCACATCCAGCACTTCGGTATGGCCGTAACGCAAGTCCATCAGCGACAGGGTGCTAGTTTGCGCCTTGTCCTGATGCAACAGGTGCAGGTACTCATTGACCGAGCCCTGACTGAACTGGGGCTTGAAATCGACAGTAGGCTTGTAACCCTTGAGCTTGCGGTCGTACTCCAATCCGGTTGGGCTGAACTCGCCGATATACCGGTTGATGTCCTTCGAGGCCTGCTGGCGGCCGATATTGAAGGCGTTGCACAGGTGATTTGTAGTCAGTCGCCCCTCCCACTGCAGGACTATCTCCAGCAGACGAAAACGTAGCGTCTGATCCCAGGTCAGAGTTTCCTTGCTCATTCATCCTTCCTTTCTATCTGCTCGAAAAGGCGACATGTATGTGTCACCAGTATAGGCATGACTATACAGGCGACATATTCTTGTGTCATCAAATGACGCCGAGGAGAGCACTATGTTCAGCCAGCATGCCACTATGCGAATGCAGCAACGCGGTATCTCGGGCGAGGCCGTCGAGTTGCTGTTGAATTACGGCCGCTCCGGCTATCACAAGGGGAGTGAAGTGGTTTATCTCGACCGCCGTTCGCGCTCGGCGTTATTACAGTCCGGAGCACTGAGCCACGCTCAATGTGACCGCATCAGTAATCACTATCTGGTGCTGGGGGATGGGTTGGTGATCACCGTTGGCCATAAATATCGCCACTTCAAGCGGGAATGACCAGATGATCATCATCTTGAGAAAAGCGTTAGCGCCGAGAGGGGAGCTATGGGGGTCTACGAATGCGCGTATTCCTAGATGACGAAAGAATCACACCCGCAGGTTGGATCAGGGTCTACTGGCCTTCTGAGGCTATCGCACTTCTGAAAACCGGTGCCGTAGAGGAATTAAGCCTCGATCATGATCTCGGTGATGATGAACGCGGCACTGGGTATGACGTGGTTCTTTGGATCGAAGAAGCCGTCGCACTTCATCAGTTCATTCCACCCAAAATGACAGTGCACTCCGCCAACACATCGGCTCGGGACAAAATGCTGGCTGGTATTCGCGCCATCGAGCAGCTGTCTGCTCGCAATAGACGGTAAATCAGGTTTATTAGATGAGTGGATTGAAGTAGGGATGGTCTGCTTGAAAAGACGACATGTGTGAGTATCCAGCATCGCGGTCGACGTTCAGGCTATTCATAATCCAATGGCGTCGAGGATAGATAACAGCCTGTTGCTGACTCTGAGCCCTTTTGGGGTTTTAACTGACATTGAATCAAAGGAGAGGGAATGGCATCCGTTTACTTTGAGTTTATAGCGCAGGGTTTTGCGGTCGAAGTGGAGTCTTGGGCGTCTGGATTGCGGTGTTGGCGCATCGAAAAGTGCGAACACAGTCTGGTGGATGGACATCTGTCGATAGGTTTGGCGCAGCTCAAGGCGATGCCAGGGATGCAGGCTTGGTATGCCGAGTTACCCGTGGCGCTGGTACAACGGGCCGAGCATTTCGGGTATCGCGCAATCAGGATGATGAGCCTTGCTCGGCGTAATCACCCGTGTAAAGAATTACTCATGCAGCGTCCTGTGTTGTTATTACTCGCGCTGATGCGATATCCCGATGATGACCAAGCCGTTATTGAATTGGTTCGATTGGGACAGCGGAAGATGTTGGCCGCATTGGATTTGTCTCCTCGTCGGAGTGTGTTGAGGTTTCTGGATCGGCTAGAACTGGATTTCAGTTCTGGCTGGCAAACCAAGCGGCTGATGGAATTATTGAGCAGGCATTCCTGTGGTTATCGCCGCTTCGGACAAGTGAAAAACATAACCCCAGCACTACTGCATCTTGATAGCCGTTACCCGCAGTTGACGGGGAGCCGACTAAGCCTCTCGGTGATGGGTTCGGACTTTAATTTTGCATTCACTCGAATGATTGATAGCTGCGAATTGGCGAGGATTGGCCTGCTCCCTGGCCGTTGGTCAAGACTACGTCGGGCCAAGGATTGCCATCAGGCCTGGCGGATGTCGGAGCGGTGGCACAACCAAGTGACTAGATCCACAGCCTATACAATCGAAAGCAATTAAAGCGTTGGGATATTGAGGAGATAACTGTATGCCCATGTTCATTCCGTGTATTGATGACTACTTTTCCCAGAAACAACGAGACCTTTACTTTGTTGTTTTTGGCGAGGGTAGAGATTGGCGGATTTCGCCGTTTGAACACAATCAGATTATGGCTAATCCGGCTGGGAGAGAGGAGTTACTAGCTTGGTTTGCAGAGCATTTACCCGAAACGGAGATTAAACCTCTTTTCACATTCGGTTGGAATTCTGGATTTATTTCTACTCCATATGACGGAACAGTCAGTATCGATTTCGATGAAAGAAGTTTAGCCGCTTATTGTTCTCGCTGGGAAACGGAAGAGGGTGACTCTATCGATCCGAGATTTCAATGCCATTGGATGAGGTTTTCAGATTATTTAAAAAATCATGGCGGTGTGCTACCCGAAAAACCAAGCTATGAAGAATAAATCAGGTAAGGCTGCAGAAATAAATAACTGACATGGGAATTTGGGCTGTATAAGTTGGATTGCTATTTTTTGTAATCTAATGGCGATGATTGAGGAGAGATAATGGATAATCATA
>Ga0194136_1001528_pt1 | contig 11506 bp, 10 predicted proteins | sample TARM_MetaG_T3A_1_FD_134023 | JGI IMG/M metagenome (GOLD analysis project Ga0194136, IMG submission 134023) | Freshwater microbial communities from Pennsylvania, USA, analyzing microbe dynamics in response to fracking - TARM_MetaG_T3A_14 (version 2) | ecosystem: Environmental > Aquatic >...
ACGTAATATTCAAAAGGAGTACAATGTAAGAGCTTATCCTGTAAATGGATATATTACTTAGGATTTTAAATTTGAGGGTTATGATTCTGATAAGGCTAAGAAAATATAAAGTAGAAAACTTCTGGTAACTATATGCGCCAAATGGGTATAAAAGCCCCATAGGTAATATCATACACTGGTATATTAATTGGTTGGAGGGTAATCCTGTCGAATTAATAATTTTTTCTGGAACTCGAGTGGTTAGGTATTACACCAAATATGTGGGGGGATCGGAAGATGAAACGTTATTGGTCAGTAGGCATCTGTATATTGATGCTTTTAATGGTAAGCACACAACTAGCTTTTGCAGAGGAACTTAATGTGGTCGTCGATGGTTTCAATGTAGTAAATTTCCCTGACCAAAAACCATATATTGACGATAATAATAGGGTCTTAGTACCTGTTAGATTTGTCAGCGAGGAACTTGGTGGGAAAGTTCAATGGGATTCTTCCAGTGAACAGGTCACGATTACTCATGGAGGTGATGAAATTCGTTTATTAGTCGGTAGCAGTCAGGCAGTTATAAGACGTAATTCCTTTGAACGTCACATAGAGATGGGAACTGCTGCAGTTTTAAATAATGGTCGGGTGATGGCACCGTTGCGCTTCATTACAGAGAATATGGGTTATTCGGTGCGATGGGTAGAATCTTTAAGGGTAGTTATTATAGAAGCAGTTATTCCAAAGATTCCGGATCAAAAGTTACTGGAAGAATTCGCACAGTTAGATGCTGAATTTAGCAAGGTGTTATCTGAAAAAGAAGGATATCTTATGATGAAAGATTGGAATGATAGTGAAGTAACACGTACCAGTTCAGGAAAATTCACGGATTATATCATCAATTTTGATGTTGATAAACTAGGAGATTCCTTCTTTTTTGAGTATGATACTCAAGGGAATAACAATATTGCATGGGCCAGCATTTACTTTTCAACTGATGAGTCCCAACGGAATTTTTTCTATTATGATATGAGTACAGAAATAATTCAAAATAAGGGTCATGTAATTGTAAATAGAGAACAGTTTAGGGTAGGAGAGGGTACCCCTAGTTGGGACAACGTAAAATATTTTCGTGTTGCATTTCAATCTAAACCTAATACAATATTTACCATTGAGCCTAAAAATCTTGCAACATACAATGGGGGAGGAGCCATGGTAACACTATGGTTTGATGATGGATGGGAAAACGCATATACAAATGCTTATAGCATTGCATCAAGAATTGACCCGAGCATCCGAGGCGTTATTCCTATTGTACCTTCTGCAATCGGAGCGGATGGATATTTAAGCGAAGAACAGTTGACATCATTGAGAAATGAAGGGTGGGAAATTGTTAATCATAGTTATTCTCATCTTTATTTAACTGCGTTGTCGGATGACGAAATTCGAGACGAGGTACAGAAATCATTTAGTTTTATTAGTGAATATGACCCTGCCGGTGCTTATCATTTTGCAGTTCCCTTCTCTGCTGTAGATGATCGTGTATTAGAAGTATTAAAAGAAAATACCCTATCAATTAGATATTTAGGAGAGGAGATAGATCCTATTCCATTTGATCGGTTTAACTTAGGGTATAAAGAGGTGACTAACTTTACAGATTTTGAGACCATAAAGGGATGGATTGATGAGGCAATAGAGAATAAACAATGGTTAGGATTAATGTTCCACCGAATAGAGGATCCCGCAGATGACCGATATTCTTACGGGACCAAAGAATTTGAAAGGTTAATTTATTATTTAAGCTTTATGAAGGACGATATAAAAGCGGTAACTGTTACTGAGGCTTTTAAAGAAGTAGGCTTGCCGATCAAACTAAGTAACGAAAGCATCAGGGAAGGACTAAATCAGTAATGTTCCGTAGCACTGGCGAAAACCATCGGAAGTAGAAATTGTATTGTGGTGGCACGCCAGGAAAATAGGTGATTAGTCGCTGGATACTTCCACTCCCGGTCATCCAAGCGGGAAGAAAAGCTGGCAACTGGTCAGCAAAGTCCCCCGCAAAATAGATGCTAGTTGCTTCATTGGGAACTTGTTTATAAACCAATGCAGGAATTCTAGTATTAATTCCTCTAAGTTTAAGACTTTCAGAAGCTCCATCTGTTAAAGGAAATTCATAGTAAGCAAGTACATCAATATCGTTATCTACATCTAAGATTTCAATCCAATATAGATAAGGCACTCGTCTTGCAGCACCCTTAGTTAGCGGGTGCTCTTTTTCCGTAACTAACATGGGATACTGTTGATTAAAGTCTTTATCTTGAAAGATAACAATATCTTCGAACCAACCAGAAGAACTGCCACCTTCTCTTACAAGAACTAAGCCTGGGCCAGTTAAATCAAGTTCTACACCATAAATTCTTTCATAAGTGAGTTTGACCCAAAAAGCCACATCTTCTAATTCCTCGTAATATCTAACGAGCCATCCATTATAATTGACACCAAAGACTTCCTGAATTATTTGTGAAGACTCAGAAAAGTTATAGGTTGGATAGCCAAATATATTATGCTCTCCAATCAATACATGATCCTTTTTAGTAGAATAATCTTTAATTATGTTTGCTTCTTGTGTGTTAAACCCACCAAAAATTAGATCAATATCAATAAGCTCATTAGGGAGACGAAGTTCGTAGTCAGTCAGTCCATCCTGATAATCGTAAATTCCATATGTATCTGCAAGATAAAGGAGATCTTTCCCTACTAAATGTTCTTCCGTTAATAACTCCTTCAGGTCAGTTTCAGGATGATAGCCTAAGTAATCACGGTCATACTTCCGAAAATCACCATCTTCATTTGACATACGCCAATGTTTAGTAAGCCAGAATATAGATTGGTGTTCTCTATAATTAGGTTCTGGAACAGTTTTATCCACTACTAAGAGGGACAAATTTTTAGTTGGTGTAATGAACCAAATTCCGAAATAGACAAAAATGATAAGGAGTAGCGTAGATAATATATGCCACCTCTTCATGAAAATCACAACCTCTCGTATTAATTATAAACTATAAATTTTTTAAATAGTCAGCAAGCATGGTGTAGCTTTTTTTAAGCCTATAACGGAAAGTAGGTTCCTCCCATAGATTCCACAAATAAGGTGTAGTTGCTATAAAAGAATCTCCTTGGCGTGGCTGGAAATCAATTATTTCTTTATCGTAGGCAAGAAGGTAAAAAAGAAATCCATCTGTCTTCTCTATTTGTAACTCATCTCTTAGGGGATGGGTTAAGTATTCCTTTGAGTCATTAATAACACTAGCTGAAGAAGGATCAGATACCCCTAAAAGCATCCAAGGTAGACGAATATTGACTATCATGGCATCTGGTTGGGCATACCAATGGGCTAAGGAGTTATACTCACCATGGGTGGGATCAAAATTTCCGTAGGTAAGGACACTTTCATCGCTTGTAAACTCAGGAAAAACCCTTTTATCAAGGGTGATTCTTTCTCGATTAACTACAGATATAATTCTTTGGAATTCTCCCTTTTTTGAGTCCGTAATTGAGAAGTTATATTTTCCACGATTATAGGATGGGATCACCAATAGTGAGGCATCATCTGGAGATTGTATTTTCAGCAAGAACTCTATACCGGTGGGAATGTCTGGTAAACCCGTAAAGGGCATTTTAAATTCACCTGCGCTCCTTATGGCTGTATCAATACCGATTGCAATATTGAAGTCTTCCCAAGAAATGTCTCCATCATTAGTCATCGGTAGATTTTCAAATTCTAACCTGAGATATAGAAAAGAAGCATCAGCACTCTTTTCGAGAGATTTAATTACACTTTTATTATCAGCTAAAGGTTTAGTTTCATAAATATCAACACTAGAGGAGGGCCCTCCAAAAATGATATGGTCTGGCTCTACTGATAAAACCCCATAATTTTGCTCAGGGTCCATAGCGTTTTTCCAAAGGACTTGACGCTCCCATGGAATCATGTATGGCTCTGTATTCCAGGTTTTCTTAGCCCACTCATCAGTCCATTCAAATATAATACCACCGGCATAACCTTCGTTTTTTATGGCCTTCAGCATACGAATGGTTTTTATGCCTTGGCTATCTTCAGAAAGTCCCCCGTGATCAAAACCATCTGGGTTAAGGTGGGAGGTGTTTAATGAAGTAGAGATACCAAATTCTGCAACAACAGCAGGATAGGGTGGATGTATTTCCATAAAATGATTTAGGTACCCAATGTAGCGGAAGGTTCCTTCTGCATCAGAGTAATTATCAAAGTCTGGTTCGTTATTCATAAAGTCAGGGTAATTCGGATAAATATGGTATGATCCAAAAAAACCAGCAATATTTTCTGAACCTCTTAAAAATCTAACAGGGTGTATTACTTCACGGTCGTTATAGGCAGGACTAGCACTAATTTCTGCGGTTTCCTGCTCGGTAGGATGACTAAGGGGATCTAGAGTGGGCCAGCTAACAAATCCCACAGGATATTGCCAATTGTATTTTTCTTGGGAATATTCCATAGTAAAATCAGTTAATTCTGCAAGCCATACTTCAGTTGGTGTCGCATCCTTTATAGTTACGTAATTTCCAAGATGTTTAACATAATCTGGATTTTTATTATTAGTACCTTCAACTTCTTCAGGTTCAAACTCTCGACCGATAAGAACCCCTAGTACATAAGGACTAACATCAGCAGAATAATGTCCATATGCACGGTAAGCTCTTCCTGGTACCTCAGCATTACCATGTAGAGCATCAATGACAAGCTGAACTTCCTTCTTATAAGATGCTTTGTAGGTTGTATCATTAAAGTTTAGATCGGGTACTTCATCATCAGGCCAAATCTCTTGCATTAGCCAAATAGTAGGATTTGCAGGATCTTGATTGAACTCCAAGAGGACTTGATAAAAAGAAGGATCTAAAAGAGTGTACATTCTTATGGTATTAAGGTTCATGGCAGCAATATCTTCTAGCCAAGAGCGGTAGAGGGCTCTATCAGCAGGGAATTGAGTATACCATTTTCCAGGCGTAGAGGTTCCAATATTAACCCCTTTGATAAAAAAATCATTCCAAATTCCATCTTGATAAACTTCAAAATAGCGATCATTAGTCCTAGCTCTTATCAGGGTGTTGTCTATTTGATTAAGTGGAAAAGCTGTTTCAGCTTCTTTTTTTGAGCAACCATATAAAAGAGAAAATGAAATAGTGATAGATAATAACAATACCAAAACTTTATTTTTCAATGGTAAAACCATCCTTTCTTTTAGGCTTGTCTAGTCTTAGGAGATACCTTTACGTTTAATTGAACCCCAACCCCCTTTAGATCGGAAAAGCCACTTCATAGTACCCGAAAGTCGCCAGAAAGCATTTATTTGTCTAAACCCAAAATTCTCCAAAAAAGCTGCAGAAAACAATAGGAGAATGTTCTTAGATTTTGGATAAATATGAAAAGAAATCTCCTCAAGAACAATTGTAACTATAGAGATGAATAAACTAAAGCCAATTGCTAATATAAAAAAGGCAAATAAAGCTTGTGTAGAAATAATTCCTAAAAAATAACCAATTAAAAAGAATATGTAACCAGATACCTCAATAAGAGGACCAATCAACTCAAAAATAATAGTTAAAGGATATGCTATCCAACCTAAAAAGCCACTTTTAGGGTGCATAAGCAGATTTATATTTTTAGACAAACTTTCTGCCAAACCCCTTTGCCATCGAACTCTTTGATTCTTTAAAGAACGGAAGTCTTCGGGAGCCTCTGTGAAACAAATTGGTTCGGGTATGGCTGCAATTTTGTAAGGAATGCCCTTTATTCTATAGTGGCGATGAAGACGTACCACCAGTTCCATATCTTCACCAATGGTAGTAGTATCATAGCCACCAACATCAATTACTGCATGTTTCTTGAAAAGACTAAAACTTCCAGAAACAATTAGTAATGAATTGAAAGGAACCCAGCCTAATCTACCAAACAAGAAGGCTCTTAAATATTCCATAGTTTGAATCAGAGCTAGAATATTATTTGATAAACCTACTTTTATAAGTTGACCATCTTTAAATTCACAACCATTTGCAATTCTGATAGTACCACCGCAGGCAATAGTATTAGGATCATCTAAAAATTGGGAAACAACGTAAATCATACTATCTCTTGAGAGTAAAGAATCTGCATCAATACAACAAAACAAGGGATATATGGAAAGATTAATACCTGCATTTAATGCGTCAGATTTACCTCCATTATCTTTATCGATAACACGAATGTTGGGATGTATAGTGGAGCGATAGAAATTGTGGATAGGTTTTACATCTAATGAACGTCTGTAGGGCTCTGGATAAGGGATTAGAGAAAAACGATCTATCAGCACTTGCAGCGTATTATCCTTTGAACCATCATTTACAATAATGATTTCATATTCTGGGTATTTAATCATTAAAAGAGCCAATACTGTACTTATAATAGTCTTTTCCTCATTGTAAGCAGGAACGATTATACTAACGGGAAGTTCGAAACCAGAATAAGTTTTAATTCTGTTAAAGGTAGGTTTCTCCTCCATATGATTTGAAATAACAAAGGCAGCAGAAATATTAAGAATTAGATAATATAGACTAATACCTATAAAGTAAAAAAAGTATATAACTTGAAAAATAATTACTAGTATAGACAGGCCACCCATCAAATTTCCCCCATTCTTAAGAAATTACATAATTGAGAATGTCAACTGCAAAACGATCCAATTGACGATCTCTAATTTCTAAAATTCTATCATTATTCATTGTAGGAAGTAATTTAATAGCCTCCGCTGTGCGATATCTAACCCACCAATCAGGATCAGATAAACACCTCTCAAGAAAGGGAAGCACATATTCGTTACCAATCAATGATAATGTCATTACGGCTCTCATTCTAATGAATGACTGTTGATGATTTAGATAGTCCTTAACAACTGGTATGTCACGATAATCTCCAAATATTGAAAGTAGATTCAAACAAGAAGATATTACTTCGTTATTATTGGTTGAGGAAAGCAGTTGTAGAATTAAAGGAAGAACTACTTTTCCATCAGCTGAATTCATCATATTTAATAGACGAGGCTGTCGTTCGGGGCTAAGTAGCAGGATCTCATCGGCCAAAGGCTTAGAAAATATAGTTGCCCCCATTTCATTTAAAATCATTGCTATTTTATAGTCGGGCCAATCTTGTGTATCGATCATAAAGGAAATTACTATATTAATGACTCTTTCAGGGTCAATCCTGGTTAAAGCATGCATAGCATTTATGGCTAGAGTCATATTTGAACTCTCAGAAAAATGCTGGATTTTATCCCAAGCTTGTTCTTCTCTGAGATTTCCTAGAACAGCTATTGCAAGAAGACGCTGAGAGAGTTTTCTTGAAGATAACATTTTTATAGCCGCTTGATCCATGTGTAATAATCGGGCTAAGTGATTAAGTTGTTCTTTTTCCGGGCCTTTTAAAATATCTTGAAGATTATTCCAAAAGATTAAAAATAAAGTAGTATTTTTTTTAGAAATTTTATCAAAAGACGGGGGTAAAGAATATAAGTTTGCTAGAAGTATAGGACGCCATTCTTCCAAGAGCTTACTATCACGTTTTTCCTTTTTTATTAAGTATACGCGTTTCAGTAGTATAATGATAAACAATATAATTGAACTGAAAACAAAGAAAAAGCCCAAAAATGTAGATATTTTAATAATAAATATATTTGTTGTAAAAACATCCATAATGTTATCCACCAACTTTACTGGTTACTTTTGATGACGACTGATTAAGGCGCTTTACCCTAGCGACTAATTCTCGAGGATTAAAGGGTTTTTCTATAGAATCATTAGCACCACATTCTAATGCTTCAATGGTTACTTGCTTATTATGCTCTGAAGTTGTAATAAGAATGGGGACATCGCTCCAATTTTTGCTTTCTTTGATTTCTTTTATTAGAATATTAGATTGCATATAGGGCAATAAAGTATCAAGTATTATTATACCTGGTGCTTCCATTTCTTTAATCATATCAACAAGAACGTAAGCATCAGTAGCCAGGGTGATTTCAAATCCTTCTCTTTCTAACACAAAGGTAAGAAGAGCGCAAATTTCAGAATCGTTTTCTGCAATAAGAACAGTTCTAGGGCGCTTAGTGCGAGATGAAATACTAGTTACATTATTATTACTATTAGAACTAACTAAAATTGAAGAAGATGGAGTTTGTTGAGTTATACATTGCTCTAATGCGGGCGCATCTAGTCTTACAGTGTTGGATAATTGAGCATCAAAGTCAAGGGCTTTAAATGGCTCCATACTGGATTCATGAATACAAAGATCATCAAGGGTATGATCAAGTGTAGTGGCTATCTCATCTTCGATTTCTGATTTAGTAATTATAGATTCTATTACTTTGTCTAAAGAGCTGGTCATTGCTAAAAATTCTTGCTTTAAAACATCTAATATATGATCTATTTCTTCCATAGTTGCATTAACTTTTTTGACAAAGTCTTCACTATCATTGGTGATTTCTTCTGCCTTAAAAAAAGCATTCCGCTCTGCGTGATTTATTGTATTATCGAAAATTTCCTTGTTATATAAATATAGAGAACTATCTTGAGTATATTTTATATTGGCAGTTAACATGTTATTCTGCTCAATAAGCTTATTGTATTTACTGTTTGCATTTTCTAGCATCAATAGAAGCGTTTTTTCCTCTGACTCATGTTTTGCCAATATCTCAATATTTTTCATTTCAACTTCTATGGGTGAATAACCAAAGAGGGTTCTTGAAAATTTCATCTTGTTCACTCCTAATAATAGAATTATTATAATAGTATGCTATTAAAAAGTACTATCGATTAAATAGCTCACCAGCCAGTATTCGACGATTCTTAATATATGTTAAATCCTTTTTAAATTCTTTGATACAGTTTTGTGCTTTCGTTAACTCATCCCTCTTTAAATTAAGCTCTTCTATAGCGGATTCTTTTACTTCTATTGACTCTTTAAGTTTGTTATTTACGAATTCTTCAATCTTGCCTATTCTGTCATTAATATGGTTTATGAACTCGCTTTTATTTTGGGTCAGGGTATCTAATTCCTGGGTGAGGTTGTTGTTTTCCGTTGTTAATTGGCTTATTTTCTCATTAATTTTACTTAGTTCAGATTCTTTTTGAGATAAGGCATTTTTATGTAAGGATTCTAATTCAATAAAATACTCCTCCACTTGCTTTATTGAGTAACCGAATAGCTGCTTATTAAAATTGTTCATGCTTGACCCCCTTTATTTCACATTTAAAACTGGTATAGAATAGCAAAATGAAAATATATTACATATTGCACAAAAATTTTGATAATTTCCCATTTAATTTAATAAATGCATTATTGAAGACATTCAATTCCATTAAGTTATTACCCAAAAAAAGTCGTGTAAATCAATTTGAAAAAAACATAGTTAAGAGGACTTTAATATTGCCAATTATTACCGTATAATCTAGTACAACCCTTCCAGACTCTTTCACCATTGGCACTTCTTTAAGAATGACATGATGGTATAATTCTTAAAATATTTCTTTTATTTATAATGTTTTTTGGTTGTTCAGGTACTTATTCTGCCTATTTAGCCTTTAATTCTTACTACTTAGACTTTTTAAGAGGTTTTACTGTCAGATAATTGAATATAATGAATATACTTAACTAGATTCTTTTTCAATAGTTTCTGACTGTCCTTATGATTTTATAATTATGTTATTAAAATAGAAAGGATTGAATGTTTATGAAAAATTTAATTAAAATTATAGCAATAATCAGTATAATAGGTCTTTCAGTTTTTATCTATGGATGTAATAAAAATCAAGAAGTTGCAGAAAGCAACATAAGAACTCTAACATTTCAAGGAGAAAGCGAAAATTGGATAGGGTCTTATTCAGAAGAGTCTTATAAGACTAACGATGATGGATATAAACATCGTAGTATAGAAAGGCTTTTAATAAAATATAAAGGTACAGATATTGATAAAGTTGGAGTTTTCTATTATGAATGTGGTAATGGAAGAACTCAATTTTTGGGAAACGTTACATTAAATAATAATGGGACACTCAAAATTGTTGATGGATTAAACGGCGGTTTTTCATTAGCATTGGAAAATGATATTTTTACAGTAACAGTAAAATGGAAAGAGAAAGAAGAATCTTTCGTTATGCACCTAGTAGATGATAATACAAATGATATATAAATTCAGGTGGGAATGTACTATGTATTAGTTAGCATACCCACCTGGCTCGGCCCCGGGGACATTAACTAAATTTAATGGCACCTACTCTATCCCTATGGACTTGGTATCCACAGGAACATTTATTTTCTATATTTACCAGTATTCTGATAAAGCTCGGATAGAGTTCATAGGCTTAAGCACAAGATATCATTATAATGAGATCAGTGTATAACATATGAGACAATTCTGAATAAAAATGTAAAGGAGGTGTAAATTTAGTGTCTAGTATATAGTCACTAAATTTTACTATATGAATGAAGTTGATTTTTACAATAAGTGGAAAGCTCACCGGGAAAATGGAATTATTAAATATCTTACGAAACATGTAGGTCCTTTGTTTGCAATAGGTGTCGTCTTGACTTCATATTCGGCAATAACAAGTCACAATAATATTAAAACTATATTTTGGTTTCATGTCTCATTTGTGTTCGTCACTCTTTGTTGTTATGTCTCAAATTGGCTTAGTAGTGAGAAAAAGTTCAGCTATATTGAACAACAAAATAAAAAAACCTTGCAATGAGGAAGTGTAAAGAAAATTAGAAAAGTAACTTCCTAATGCGCCATAAAGAGCGTTCTGGTTTAGCCAGCAATAGGACAGAATTTTGAACTATAATATAAGACTTCCACTCATAAGTAAAAACCTCTAAATTTAATTTTAGGGGTTTTCAGTCATTTCTTCTGTTTCCTTAAATAGCTGTCAGGGCCCTGTCTCCTGGAATCAACGATCCGAATACTGCAAACAGATGTATTTCCAAATTAGGTCAACTATTAGCTCAGATAAGTCAGGATGATTATTTTGGCAACATCTGCTATTATGATGAAAATAGTAATTTAAGACTGTTCATCCGACACAATACATTTAGAAGTTTGTTGTATAAGAGCTTTTATCAGATTCGTTATTATGGATTTGGAGATGTATCAATAGTAGGTGCCACCATAGATACCCTTAAAGTCATTGCTTATAAAAGTAATAGTGAGAATATAGAAATGATCAAAGAATGTAAGAAATATATTGTTAATGAAATGGACTGGCTGTCTTTAGGAAGCTTAGATTATGAATATTTAGGTAAAACTCCAAGAGTTAGACAAAATCATTCTTTAATGATTATAAAGGTTGATTAACGCAGGGTAATAATGTTTACTAAATGTAAATAACATAACTGTCTTTTCTTAATTGGAGAGACAGTCTTTCTATTTTGGAGGATGTACTAAAATGGGTATAATTAACTGTTTTATAT
>Ga0194136_1001529_pt1 | contig 11503 bp, 11 predicted proteins | sample TARM_MetaG_T3A_1_FD_134023 | JGI IMG/M metagenome (GOLD analysis project Ga0194136, IMG submission 134023) | Freshwater microbial communities from Pennsylvania, USA, analyzing microbe dynamics in response to fracking - TARM_MetaG_T3A_14 (version 2) | ecosystem: Environmental > Aquatic >...
TGGTTGAGAAAGACTTAACTAAACTAGAATCTTGGGAAGGCCTTCTTGACGGTGTGGACTATGTCATTCAATTGGCTGGTAACCCTGATGCAGAAGCCGATTTCTATGAAGAACTGGTTGCTATGAATTACTTCTTGCCACAAAACCTTTATAAATATACCACAGAATCAACGACTCTGAAGCGCATCATTTTTGCTAGCTCCATTCACGCAAGCGATGCTTATCCAAAAAATGTGCAAGTTAAAACAACAGATCAAAACCGACCTGCAGACTTATATGGTGTGTCAAAAGTCTATTTAGAAGCTCTAGCTAGTTACTATGCTTTCACAAAGGGTGTCGAATCCATTGGTATCCGTATAGGAGATTACAAAGCAGATGATTCAGAATTGGATCCTGACAGTGACTCTTATGGCATGTCCATGTATTTCTCAGCAAGAGACATGAACCATTTGATCGACTGTTGTTTAGAGGCTGAACTGGAAGAACCTTATTTGTTAGTTAACGGTCTCTCCAATAACACGTTCCCTCGATTAGACATTGACTCTGCTCGTGTGAAACTAGGTTATCAACCTCAAGACAATGCCTTTGAAAAGCTCGGCAAGTTATAAAAATTAAACATAATTAAAACTCCCTATACAGTGATGAGAGAAACTTATTGTCTCTCATATGCTGTGTAGGGAGTTTTTTGGGATCAGTCAATCCACTATCTATAAATAATCCTTATATCAGCTACATGATTTCCTTTGCTAGCTGCTCTCTCTTTCAACCAGCTTAGTGGATACTATAACTGTTTTCGAACCTTCTCGATTTTCTTCAATTCGTTCATTTAACAAACGTATGCCAGTCTTTCCCATTTCCTCAGTATAGACTTTAACAGTTGTCAGGGCTGGTGTGATATATTTCGCCATTAAACTATCGTTAAACCCTATGATACTCATATCTTCGGGTACTTTAATGCCTCTTTCGTAGAGTGCTTTCAAGCAACCAATAGCAATCGCATCATTAGCGGCTATAAATACTGTCGGACGACGATCTTTCTTAATCGTATCTAAGGCTTTAAGCATATTCTTTTTACCATCTTCTACTCTGAAAGCTCCAGTAAAGAAATAGCTTGGCTGATATAAGTTTTTTTGTCTGAGAAAATCTTTAACGATTTGTTCTCGAGGATCCGTCCAAGATCCTGAGCCGTCCGTGTAAGATTCTTCACCTCCAATAAAACCAATACGAGTATGGCCTCTTCTCAACATGTAAGATATGGTCCGTTTCATCGCTGATTGAAAATCGACAACAACAGAATCATCTTCACTTTTTGGATGGCTATCGACAAAGCACAGTGGAACCTGTTTACTTTTTAACCCCTCGATTTGTTGCTCGCTATACTTGCCAATAGCTAGTATACCTGAGAGAGAAGCTCCGAATGAAAGATCATCCTGTTGGTAGAATCGTTTAAAGGCGTATCCTAAGGCTTCTGCTTCCTTTTCCGCACTCATTCGAATGGATAAATAGTAACTATCGTTTAATTCTTCTTGTTCAGTGTACCAATTGACAATAGCAATCGTTCCTTTGGCTTTTTTACCACGATTTTTCTGAGACGTATACGCTAGCTCTTCTGCTGCTTCTAATATATTTTTTTTTGTTTTTTCCCCCACAGAAAGTGTCGGGTCATCGTTTAATACACGGGAGACTGTTGTTACAGATACATTTGCTTTTTCTGCAATGTCTTTTAATGTTGCCATTCCCTCACTCCTCTTAGTGGGATTGTTAGCTGTTTACTCTTTAATTCCGAACGTATAGGTTGTTGTTGAACGGAAAGTTTCCCCTGGCTGTAAGACGATATTTCCAAAACCAGGTTGATTCACTGCATCAGGAAGAGTCTGCGTTTCCAAAGTAATGCCTGCATGCTCTCGAATAGATTCCCCATCAATTTCCATTGAATCCACTTCACCATTATGCGTAAATATGACCACGCTATTGCAATCTGTGTCAAAGAATACTTCTCTGCCACTTTCAGGATCATAGACACTACCTTTAACACCTTCGTCTTGTTCTAAGACAAATGGATGGTCTAACCCATTCAATCGTTTGATTTCTGAATCATCTGAATGAATCGCTTCACTCAATGATTTGTATGTTGAGAAATCAAATGGTGTGCCTTCTGATTTAACTAAATCGCCTGTTGGTAAGTTATCATCTAAAAGCGTGGCATAATACTTGCTTTTTAACTTCATACGGTGATTAGCAATCGATTGTTTTACATCTCCTGTTAAATTGAAGTAGACATGATTCGTAGGGTTGTATAAAGTTGTTTGATCTGTTGTTGCCTCATAATCGATAATCCATTCATTATCTTCTGTTAAAGTAAACGTTGTTTTCAAAGATAAGTTTCCTGGGAAATTATTTTCCCCGTCTGGGCTCAAATAAGTAAAGACTAACTTTCCCTCATTTTTAGCTGTCTCGACATCAACAGTCCATAATTTGGTATCTAGGCCTTCTGGACCACCATGAAGCATATTATCTCCTTCATTGATATCCACTTGGTAGTCTTTGCCACTTAAACTGAATTGTCCTTTGGCTATGCGACCTGCTACTCTTCCAATAGTCGCCCCGTAAAATGGACGATTAGCTACGATATCATCTAAATTATCTGCATTCACAGTAATAGTCGCTTTGTTCCCATTTTTGTCTGGTGTGACTAATTTAGTCAAAGTTGCTCCATAAGGAATAGCGCTCAGAGATACCCCTTTGCTATTGGTTAACGTATATTCATTAACCTCTACACCATTAACTTTCCCAAATACGCTTGTTGTCAATTCCATCGTATTGCCTCCTGTTTGTGTTTTTTATAGTTTACTCACATAGATAATCAATAAAACGTTCAAAGGCTTCTTTGCCCTCCTCGTTTCGCTTAAATACCCCTGCATCCTTTAAGACCTGCAAGAATACGTCACCTACTGCTTTATCGACGATCTCACCTACATTATCTTCATTGATTAGCTGATTTGCTTTTAATTCATGAGCCCAGTCTTTATGGATGGTAGGAACATGATCTTCTTTTCCTGTTAGATACCTTCTTACACCTTCCAATTCTTCTTTTAACCTTGGAGGCAAAATAGCTAACCCCATCACTTCAATTAAACCAATGTTCTCTTTTTTAATATGCTGAACATTGGGGTGAGGATGAAATATACCGTCTGGCCATTCTGATGACGTTCGGTTGTTTCTAAGAACCATGTCAAGAACGAAGGCTTCCCCTTTCCGTCTGGCTATTGGGGTGATGGCATTATGAGGTGTCCCTTTTGTTTCTGAATGAATATTAGCTGCTTTATCATTATAACTAGACCATCTTGTCATTATTAAATCAGCCGCTTTGATTAGTTCTTCTTTGTTTGTGCTTTCTATTCTAACAACTGACATCGGCCATTTGACAATCCCAGCTTTTACATTCCTTAAGCCTGACAAGTCAAAGGCAAACTCTATGTCGGACACTTCTAATGGGAACCTATGACGTCCTCCCTGATAGTGGTCATGCGATAAAATAGATCCTCCTACAATGGGTAAACCAGCATTCGAACCAACAAAATAATGAGGTAGGGTCGTCAATATATCCAATAAGTTTTTAATTGCTGGTAAGCCCACATCCATTTTACGGTGTTCACTGGATAGAAAAATCGCATGTTCATTATAGTAAGCGTAAGGTGAATACTGAAATCCCCATTCCTCACCGCTGACAGTCATTCGAATGATTCGGTGATTCGCTCTACCTGGGTGGGTTACATGACCCTTATACCCTTCATTTTCCATACATAATAAACAAGAGGGATAATGAACCTTTGTACCTTGGTCCTTAGCTAACATGATTTCTTTGGGGTCTTTCTCAGGCTTGGACAAATTAATGGTGATTTCCAATTCTCCATACTCAGTTAAGTGCTTGTATCCAATGTTTTTGCTGATTTCCCTTGTCTTAATATAATTATTTTTCTGACTCATAGTAAAAAAAGTATCGGTAGCATCTTTAGGAGACTGCTCATATTTTTTCCAAAAACGGGCATTTATTTCTGAAGGCCTAGGGGTAATCACATCCATTAGTTGAGCCTCTAGTTGATCTCGTTGAGAGATTAAATCCTCAATAACCCCTTCCTCAACAGCATAATTGATTAACTGATCTAATAATTGAAGCCCCTTTTTCTTTCCTGTTGTCGGAATACCGCCATTGATACTATCTTTTTTTAATAGCGTTAACAGTCGATTTAATGTGTACATACGGTCCAGTGAATCAACTAGCTTTTCTTCTATGCTCCATTCGACAAAATCGATGATGATTTGATCGATAGTCAAGTGTGCAGTTATATCATTAGTCATTATTTACCCATTCCTTTGTTCCGTCAGCTGTCTCAACAATGTAAAACTCTGCATTATATCCCATTTTCTCTTTAAATCCTGTTGCAATGTAATCAATGACTGGTTCTACTGCATCCTGCTCAACAATAGCGATACAGCATCCACCAAAACCACCGCCTGTCATGCGAGCCCCCACTACTCCATCTTGTTCCCATGCTAAACGAGGCAGTAAATCGGTTGCTTCAATCGTTACCTCATAGTCATCATGCAAAGACACATGAGATTCATTCATATATCGGCCAAACTGCTCTAATTCTCCTTGCTTCAAAGCTTCAGCTGCCCGTTCCGTGCGGTCTGACTCATAAACAGCATGTCTCGCCCGACGGATGAGAACCTTATCCTCAATGACCGCTTTATGTTCTTCAAAATCTTCGATTGACACTTCGCCTAGAGAGGTAACATTCAAAGTGGTTTGCAGTCTTTCTAAAGCTTCTTCACACTGTCTTCGTCTAGTATTGTATTCTGAATCCACTAGTTCACGACGAGTCATGGAGTTCATTATAAGAATCTTATGATTAGGCAATACAAGTGGAACATATTCATATATCAATGTATTGGTATCCAGTAAAACTGCATAGCTTTTTTTAGCCATGCCAATAGCAAATTGATCTAAAATACCTGAATTTAAACCTAAAAATTCATTTTCTGTTTTCATTCCTAATTTTACAATGTCCAGTTGAGGCAAATCAAGATTAAACAGCTCACGGATAATTACTCCAATCAACAACTCTAGGGATGCTGACGACGATAAAGAAGCCCCATTGGGAATAGTTCCGTAGATGTATACATCAAAACCGTTGGGTAAAATCCCGTATTCGTCTTGAATATACTTAATCATCCCCTTTAAATAATTGCTCCAACTATCCGCCTTATCGTATTCAATACTCTCGATGCTAAAACTTAACGTGCCTACTTCTGGAAAATTACCAGAGAAAGCATGTACCTCTTTATCCTGACGCTTTTTCACCACGCAGTAGGTTCCTTTATCAATCGCACAAGGAAATACTTTCCCTCCATTATAGTCCGTGTGTTCACCTATCAGATTAATTCTTCCTGGAGAGAAAAAAACTCTCTCCCCTTTATAACCAAAGCACGTTTCGAATTCTTTCATCAATTGGTGCCTATCCATTTTATCCACTCCTCAAACCATCTTCACTATCATTGTAAACCCTTTAATAAAAAGAGACAAGTAAAAGTTTAGTGAATATATAGTAAAACGAGTTCTCATAAGTAGCAATCTTTAAAATAATAGATTACAGTTATGACACATACTTGAATTAGAATGAGGAGATTAGGATGATTTATTGGAAGACCCTAGTAGATTTATCTTTAGGGATGGTGGGCATGCTTATTCTTTTAAGAGCAACAGGGAAGAAAACTCTGTCGGATTTGACTCCCTTTGATTTAGTCTTCATTATGGTGATTGGAGGTATCCTAGAACAAGTTATCTATGAACCCTATCGCCCTATTACCTACGCTCTGTGGGGATTTTTAGTCTGGGGCCTCTTAATCTTTTTTATAGAAAAGTTAACTGTGAAAGGCGACCATTTCAGACATTTGTTAAAAGGAAGACCCGCTCTTCTTATAAACGATGGTAAGCTTAACCGCTTTGAATTAGAAAGAAATAATATTGAATTAGAGCAATTACGTACATTAATACGAAAAAACGACTGTTTTTCAATGAAAAGAGTAAAACAGCTTATCCTTGAAGTTGACGGGCAAGCAACTCTATTAACTCATCGAGACGTTGATGATTCCTTAACCTATTTTTTAATTGATGAAGGAATTATTGAAGATAAAGTATTAGAAACCTTAAAAAAAGACGAAAAATGGCTCTTTCAATCTTTAAATGAACTTGGTTTCACTAATGTGAAAGATATCTATTATGGGGAGTGGAGTCCAGAATTTGGTTTTTATATTCAAACATATGATGAAACGAAAGGACACTTTATCTGCGTTGATGGCTAGTACCTCTTTAACGTCATCTAGACTCGTCACTTCCTCAATGACTAGCTTTTTCTTAGCTTGTTCATAAAGTACTCACATTAATTTTAAACTCGAAACAGAAAAAGCGTTCGCCTTTGTGTTATAATTAATAGTAGTTAGATAATTAATCTACTATTATATTCTGAAAAACTAGGAGGTCTTCTTTATGCCTTTCATGCCTTTTTATTGGGATCCAACCATCATTTTAATTTTCATTGGTTTAGCGATTTCCGGCTTTGCGAGCATGTATGTGCAATCAACTTATAGTAAATACAGTGGTGTTAAAAGTAAACGAGGCTACACTGCATCTGATGTTTGTCGTGAAATATTAAATGTATCACAACTTCAAAATGTTCGATTAGAGGGTATTCGTGGTAACTTAACAGACCATTACAATTCTCAAGACAATGTCTTGCGTTTATCAGATACGACACGTAATTCAACTTCAGTAGCTGCAATCGGTGTAGCGGCACACGAAGCTGGCCATGCCATGCAAGACCGAGACAATTACGGGCCTTTACGCTTAAGATCCGCTTTAGTTCCTGTGACTAATTTCGGGCAGACCGCTGCTTTCCCTATCTTGCTATTAGGGTTATTCATGGGCGGAAGCGACATATTAATAAACATTGGTTTACTGTTATTCTCATTAACTTTACTGTTTCAACTGGTTACATTACCGGTTGAATTCGATGCATCAAGACGAGCGATTCGTGTTTTAGAAGAGCAAAACTTGCTAACCCAAGAGGAATTGCCTCAAGCTAAAAAGGTGTTGAATGCTGCAGCCTTAACGTATGTGACTGCTGCTATCGCGTCGTTCTTGAGTGTCTTACGTCTGTTCCTCCTCTTTGGTGGCGGTAGACGTAGAAGATAATGAATGAACCCAAAAACTCCCTTCATAGCCTAAGAGAAAGATTTTCTCTTATAGCTCTGAAGGGAGTTTTCTCATTCGTTTTCTTTACGCTTCTTCAGCAAATACAATATGCCATTCATCTCGTTTAGATAAAAATCTTTGAGCAACTTCTTTAGCGCCTTCTAATGTATGATGGGCTGCCCATCCACATTGTTTTTCATTACTTGCTGGTACTTCATCTGCTTCAAGGACATCCTCCATGGTTCGTTCTAGTACAGTTAATATTTCATCGTAATTGTCATGATTAATAACCGTTAAATAAAAACCAGTTTGGCAGCCCATTGGTCCAAAATCCACAATATAATCTGCATGATTCCGAATGTGTTCTGCTGTTAAATGCTCTAAAGAATGAATCGCCATAGTATCCATATGTTCTTTGTTTGGTTGAGAAAAACGCACATCATATTTAACAATGATGTCTCCATTGATTCCTTCTTTTCGATCAGCTACTCTAACGTAGGGTGCTTTAACTTTAGTGTGGTCTAAATTAAAACTTTCAACGTTCATTTTTTTACTTGCCATCAAATAACATCTCCTTTATAGGGTTCGACTTGTCGCTTGTCTCTACTTTCGTTCCTTCAAACACCCATAAAAACTCATTCATTTGTGTAAAGGATAAATGTGAAAAGCCGGCTCTGTTTAACGCTTCGTGCACTGTATCGAGTAAGGGGTAATGCTCTGTTTTTAAATCTTCAGCTAATTCGTGATAACCTTTAATCTCAGCCTCTTTAATCACATTATCATAAACCTGTTGGGAAACGAAAATCGTATCTGCGAAAACAATTTTCCCTCCTGTTGGAAGTTGGTCAGCGTAGAATTGCATAGCTTCGCTTTTTTCTTCATCATTTAAGTGGTGGAAAACGTAAGAGCTGACAATTGTATCTACTGGCTTGGAAGGGACTGGAAAATCTTCTATCTCGCCATCGTGTATTCTAAAATTACCTGGCAATTTTTTTCTAGACAATTTACGACTGTCTTCAGAAGGTTCAACTGCAAAAACATCTTTCCCTGCTGCAAGCAATTTTTCTGTCAAATTCCCTGCACCTATTCCAAACTCCAAAATAGATTGCCCGCTTCTATTAACAATTTCAGTCAAAATTTCTTCATAACCTGCAAATACTTCTATATACTCTTCTTCGTTTCTCTTAACTGACGCGTCATAATTCTTTGCCCAGCCAGTAAAGGCCTCTATAAATTCTCGTCCCATACTTTACTCCTTTAGATTACATAGTGATCTGCTGTCCACTGCCTCATATTCTCTTCTTTTGATTTGACTACTTTTGCAGGTATGCCTACAGCTGTGACGCCCTCAGGAATATCCTGTAACACAACCGCACTAGCACCAATTTTTGCGCGCTTTCCAATTCTAATATTCCCTATGACTTGCACATGGGCTGATAGCAAAACACCGTCTTCAATTGTCGGATGCCGCTTCCCTTCTTCATCCCCTCGCCCTCCAAGGGTAACCCCATGAAAGATAAGCACGTCATTTCCGATTTCTGCGGTTTCACCAATAACAATACCCATACCATGATCAATAAATAATCGTTGACCGATAGTCGCTCCTGGATGAATTTCAATTCCTGTAAGCCATCTTGCAAACATCGAAAGCATGCGCGCAATGAGTTTGATATTCTTATTATATAAAAAATGGGACACTCGATGAAAGAATAACGCCCAAATTCCTGGTGATGTTAAGATTATTTCAGCCGAGCTGCCGACTGACGGGTCATTTTTCTTATAGGTCTCCATCAACGTCTTAAAGGCCTTCATGTCTATCTCCTTTACCCTCTTCATTACAACTGATCAAAACCTCTGTTAAGATCCTCAATTAAATCGTCTATATCTTCTATTCCTACAGATAAGCGTACTAATTCATCTTTGATTCCCGTTTTCAACCGATCTTCGGGAGTGATTGAACCGTGCGTCATTAGTGCTGGTATTTCAATTAGACTCTCAACTGCACCTAAGCTTTCAGCTAATGTAATTAATTCCAAGCTCTCAACAAAGGCTTTTCCCGACAAGCCTTCCTTCAACTCAAATGATACCATTCCACCAAAGCCTGTCATTTGTTCATTTGCAATCTCGTGTCCAGGGTGATCTATAAGACCAGGGTAATACACTTTTTCAATCAATTCGTGATTGACTAAATAATCCACAATTTGCTTGGCATTTCTTTCATGAGCGTCCATACGTATCCCCAGAGTTTTTATCCCACGTTGGACGAGCCAGCTATCCATTGGTCCAAGAACCCCACCAATTGCATTTTGTAAGAAAGCTAAGTCGTCTGCCACAGTTTCGCTAGTTGTCGTGACCAAACCGGCTACGACATCACTATGACCGCCTAAGTACTTGGACGCACTGTGTAAAACGATATCTGCCCCCAAGTGTAATGGTTGTTGATGATGGGGTGTTGCAAAGGTATTATCAACAATAGTCAGTATCTCTCTTTCTTTAACTAATGCCGCCACTGTCTTTATATCTGTAATCTTTAATAATGGATTTGTGGGTGTTTCTAAAAATAGTGCCTTTGTTTCAGGACGAATTGCTTTTTTGACATCATTGGCTACACTTGTATCTACAACTGTGAATGTTAATCCCAATCGTTTTAATACTTTATTGATTAATCGGTACGTTCCACCATATACATCATCCCCAACAATAACGTGATCTCCTTTAGAAAACAAAGAGAAAATAGTGTGAGTTCCCGCTGATCCAGATGCAAAAGCAAAGCCACGTACACCGCCTTCCATATCGGCAATCAATTGCTCTAATGCCGCACGGGTTGGGTTTCCTGTACGTGAATACTCATAGCCTTTATGTACCCCAACTTTGTCTTGTTTATAAGTGGTTGTGTGGTGAATCGGTACATTAACAGAACCGGTCGCTTCGTCATGACTGATTCCACCGTGAATGTAAGTTGTTTGTTTTTTCATTAATCTTTTTCTCCTCTGTAAATATGTTTAGATAAGTACCGTTCACTTCCATCTGGAAAAATGGTGACAATCGTGCTTCCTGGTGGCAATACTTCAGCCTCTTTCACTGCTCCGGCAAAAGCCGCACCACTGGAACTTCCAACAAATAAGCCGTTACGTCTGGCAAGTTCTTTTGTATAGTAAAATGCTTCCTCATCACTGATCGTATACACAGCATCCATCACTTCATTTTTCATAAAATCTGGGATGAATTCCATTCCAATTCCTTCTGTTTCATGTGGACCCGGTTTTCCGCCACCAATAATCGAACCAACTGGTTCAACAACTGCCATTCTAATATTTTGGGACTGCTCTTTGAAATAGCGTGACAGGCCACTAAAGGTTCCACCGCTACCTGCACCTACAACGACAGCTGAAGGGTTAACCCCTTCTAAATCAGATAAGATTTCTGGTCCCATCGTCTCATAGTATGTTAGAGGGTTGGCTGGGTTCTCAAACTGTAATGGTACGTAAGCATTATCCATATCCGCTTGAAGGCTCTTCGCTTTTTCTATTGCTCCTGTTATACCCTCATCAGTTTCAGTATGAATGATTTGAGCCCCAAGCGCTCTCATTAGCTCTTGTTTTTCAACACTAAATTTTTCCGGTACCACAAATAGAGTAGGCATCCCATAGGTTAAGGCCGCTAGTCCAAGCCCTATCCCTGTATTTCCTGCCGTTGGTTCTATAATTGTTGTCTGGTGATTTATTTTACCTTCTTTCAAGGCACTTTCTAACAACTTTATACCTAACCGGTCTTTGATACTACCGCCTGGATTAAACTGTTCAAGTTTTGCTAGGATACGAGTTCCTTTAGGTAAAGCGTAACCATGAATCTCCATCATAGGCGTGTGCCCAATTAATTCTGAGACAGAATGTATAATCATACGGTTCTCCTTTAAGCATGGACTATCAGCTCTTTTAGTTAAAAAAAAGCACATAAGGATAACTCCTCATGCGCTTGTTCTCATCTTTGCTTAGTTAGGCCTCCAAGTGAAGGGCAATGCTAAAGAAAAGATTTAATCGTTAAGAACAATTTGAGAGCATGGGAAATAAGCTATACACGGTGTACAGCAACAGTCAATCTGCTCCTCAAACGTCATTTTATACACGATTATAACACTCCTCTTTCGTTCTTCTCTGCGCAATAAATTAGGTTGAGTTTAGCATGATATTAAGACATTGTCAAACTACGAATTGAAGATAGCCCTATTTGAACTACTTACATACTACA
>Ga0194136_1001533_pt1 | contig 11496 bp, 14 predicted proteins | sample TARM_MetaG_T3A_1_FD_134023 | JGI IMG/M metagenome (GOLD analysis project Ga0194136, IMG submission 134023) | Freshwater microbial communities from Pennsylvania, USA, analyzing microbe dynamics in response to fracking - TARM_MetaG_T3A_14 (version 2) | ecosystem: Environmental > Aquatic >...
ACGACCAGGAACCAAAGTGGAAAGCCGGGCAGACCGGCGGACCTCACACGCCCTCCATACGGTCACGACCCACGACCATGCCAGCGACCGCCCCGGCTACTTCATCGGTGAATTGAGGCTAAACCGGCGCGTGGCCCGCGACCGGGTAGGACGCGGGCCACGCACGCCTCATCCGGGCGGGAGTGAACTCCCGCCCGTGCAAGGGGTTGGGTTAGTGGTCGCGTGTGCCGCGGAACGCCACGAAGTACAACCCGCCACCGGCGAGCAGCACCACGGCGATCGCTGTGGCGATCCAGATCGGGAAACCGCCGTTCTCGTCCGAGGCGGCCGCAGACTCTGTCGCCTCGGGAGCTTGCAGTTTCACGTTGTCGGCCCCGCCGTGGCCCGAGGTGGGTGTGGAGGCGGTCGGAGCGAAGTCGAACGCGATTCTGCCCTGAATCGGGTGCCCGTCAGCGGAAACGACCCGGAAGCCGATCTTGTACTGGCCAGCGTTGCCTAGGCCATCGAGATCGACGCTCAGGTCCCTTCCCTGTACGCGGGGTTCGCCTTGTGCCCACTGCGTGCCGTCGGGGCCAAGAACGGACAACGCATGGAAGTCTTGCCGAATGTCCTGATTGAACGTCAACGTCACTTGCTCTGGGGCCACTTCGATTGTGGATCCGTCGGCAGGGGTACTTCCGGACAGCGCGGCGTGGGCTGCCGCCGGGCCAGCGGCGACTACCGCCGCGGTCAGTGCCACGCCGAGGCCGGTGAGAGCGCGGGCAAATAGTTTCTTCATGTCGGGTTTCTCGATTTCGTGTGGGAAGGAGTAGCGGTCAGCTCGCACCGCTGACCGGGGGCCCGCGCCGACTGACCGTGCCCCGCTCCCACACTCGCGGAAGGACGACCACCGCGACCGACGTCGCGGCGAGCATGCCAGTGGTCTCGTCCAGTCGATGCGGCTGGGCCATCAGTGAGATCACCTGCACCGTCGACGCCACACACCACCGCAAGGCGGCCTCCACGGCCACCAGGAGGCAAACTCCGATCCCGACGGCAACGGCGTGTGCGCTAACCGTCGACATCGACGGCCCGGCGTGGTGTCCCGGCCCGACCGCTGTCGACAACATCAGATGGCACAGCATCTGCCCGCCGGTCAGGTACCCGAGCAGCGTCCACCGCCGAGCGAGCGCATTCAGCCCACCAGCTATGGCCCCGAGCCCGCTACACACCGCCAGCAGCACGGTGATCTGGCCAGCGCTCGGCCAGTGGCCGCCGGACCAGCCGTGTGCGGAGACCGCCGTCAGCGCCGTCACCGCTCCCGTGCTGACGCCGCGGGCCAGCGCACCGACCCGCCGCACCACTGTCATTAGCCTCAGCATAGGGGCGCCCCACATCGCCCCGCACCGCGCGACCCTGGTGTCACGGGCCATCTGGCGCGCCAGCGATAGGCGCCCGCTACCATCCTTAATGGAAATGATTCCCATTACTGTTTAGTTTGAGGAGTACGCGGTGCGCAGAGCACAACGCACGATGGCCCTGATCGGATCAGCACTGACTGCGGCGGTCGCTCTAACCGCCTGCAGCAGCGACGAGGCTGTGGGCACCAGCGACGGGCAGGTGAGCGTCGTGGCTTCGACGAACGTGTGGGGCAGCATTGCCGGGGCTGTGGCAGGTGAGCACGCCACCGTCACCGCGATCATCGAGGAACCGTCCGCGGATCCTCACTCGTTCGAGGCCAGCCCCTCCGACGCCGCTGCCATTACCGAGGCCTCGCTGGTCGTCTACAACGGCGGCGGCTATGACCAGTTCGTCGATGACGTTCTGGGCGGCCGTGGCAGCGCGATCCCCGCCGTTGATGCCTTCTCCCTGGCAGAACGCGCCGCCGACACGCCTGAGGAAGCTGGTGCCGATGACGGTGGCCACGACGATCACAGCGGGCATGCGCACGGGTCGATCAACGAACACGTCTGGTTTGACACTGCCGTGGTCGGCGCCATGGCGTCGGCCATCGCCGAGCAGCTCGCCGGGATCGATCCTGCCAATGCTGCGGCCTACGCCGCCAATGCGGGGACGTTCCGGGCTCAACTCGCCGATGTGGACACTGTGATCGCGTCGATCGCGGCCGCTGATGGCGACGCTGTGATCGTGCAGACCGAGCCGATCGCGCACTACCTGATCGAGGCCGCGCGTCTCGACAACGCGACCCCGGCCGAGTTCGAGCGGGCCATGGAGAACGGCACCGACCCCTCACCCGCGGCGATCACTGAAACCCTGGCACTTATGGGCGACAAGCGCGTCCGCGCCCTGATCTACAACGTTCAGACGCAGGACGACGTCTCCCAAAACCTGCGTGCCACCGCTGAGGAGTCCGGGATCCCCGTAGTGGAGGTGACCGAGACTCTGCCCGAGAACACTGACTACATCACCTGGATCACCGCGGCAGCCCAGTCCCTCGGTCGAGCGCTGCAGTCGTCATAGTCGGCGCCTCCGATCGACCGGGGGCCGCTTCGGGGAACCGCTGACGGGCATCGGGTGCACCGGGTGCGCTGACGGAGCCTGAAGTGTTCCCAGGCTTTCTCCGCCTCCGACTCCGCCCCGCCGCCGCAGCGCCGCCGCAGCGCCGGCGGGCGTGCCGGAGGCGGTTGGTGGGTCGTGAGTCCGATGGGCGTGGGGGTCGGTGTCACGGTAGGGGAAGTCCGGCGACCGCTGCTGCTGCGCCGAGTGCTGCGCACACTGCCAGGGTGCGGAGAACTGGCCATTTCAGGGGGAAGACCAGGATCAACGCGATGAGGGTGATGGCGGTGCTGACCGGTTGCCAGGTGGACAGGTCGGGCAGTTCGAGCCGGATCGGGCCCCACTGCAGTCCGGTGGTGGTGGCGAACAGGGTGTGGAAGGCGAAGTAGAGCGCGAGATTCGCGATGACGCCCACGACGGCAGCGGTGAGGCCGGTCAGTGCTGCGGAGAGAGCCTTGTTGTTGCGGAGTTGTTCGATGTACGGGGCGCCGAGGAACACGAACACGAAGCACGGGACAAAGGTGACCCAGGTGGTGATGAGGGCGCCGAGGGTTCCTGCGATCCACGGGTCCAGATCGCCGGGGTTGCGGTAGGCGCCGACGAAGGCGACGAACTGCACGACCATGATCAGCGGACCGGGAGTGGTCTCGGCCAGGGCCAGTCCGCGGACCATTTCGCCGGGGGCGAGCCAGCCGAAGACTTCGACGGCGCGCTGGGCCACGTACGCCAGGACGGCGTAGGCGCCGCCGAAGGTGACCAGTGCGGTGCCCGTGAAGAACATCCCCTGGGTGGTGAACACACTGTCGGTGCCGGTGAGTAGTGCGACTGCGAGCAGCGGTATCCCCCAGACGGCGGTACCGATCGCCAGGACCATCCCTGCGCGTCGTGTGGTCGGTCGCTCGGAGTGCAGGACATCGTCGGGGATGAGTGGCGGCGGTTCGTCAGCGTCGGTGGCCCGTGGCGTGGCTTTGCTCTGCAGCGCGTCGGGCCGAAGTCGGCCGATGAGCCAGCCGATGGCGGCAGCGGCGACGATCACGACGGGGAAGGCGACGGAGAAGACCGCCAGCGCGATGAACGAGGCCACTGCCAGCAGCACCAGTGCCCGACTGGCCAGGGCGCGGCTGCTGACCCGGTGGACGGCTTGGGCGACGATCGCCACCACAGCCGGTGCCAGGCCGGCGAAGATCGCCGTGACGGCCGTGGTGTCGCCGAACGCCACGTATATCCCCGAGAGGGCGAGCATCGCCACCATGCCCGGGAGGACGAAAAGAGTGCCGGCGGCGATGCCGCCCCGTGTGCCGTTGAGTAGCCAACCGGTGTAGATGGCCAACTGCTGCGCTTCCGGTCCGGGAAGGAGCATGCAGTAGTTGAGTGCGTGCAGGAACCGTTTTTGGCCGATCCACTTCTTCTCATCGACCAGGGCGCGTTGCATTACGGCGATCTGTCCGGCTGGCCCACCGAAGGTTTGCAGGCTGATGGCGAACCAGGTGCGCAGTGCAACGCGAAGCGGGATGGCGTCGCTGTTCGCGGGTCGGATTCGCGCTGGGGGCCCTTCGGTAGCGGCCGGGATGTCGGCGGTGTTTTCGCTGGTCATGGGATTGAGCGTCCTGGTTTCGGTAATGGGGTGGGCGAGATCAGGCGGGCCGCCCGCCGAGCAGGCTCCGGCGGAAGTATTCGTAGAGTCCGTTGAAGACCGGCGCGGTGACGGCCATCGTGTGGTGGTCGTCGCCGATCAGGGACAGTCCGCGAAGGACGGTGTCGAGGCCGGGTGCTTCGGGGGCCTCGTACCGGTCGTCTTCGAGGTCTGCCTCGTGGATGATCTCGGCGATGCGCCACAGGACGGGGTCGGCCAGCTCGTAGCGACGCAGGATCGTCTCGAACGTGCAGTCCCCGTTGTGGTGGGACAGATCCACACCTCGCATATCGAACGGGGTGGCGTCTGCTGGCACGTCGTCGGGTCCGGTCACGAAGATGAACTCGGCCTCGCTGTCGACGAACCGGGTGATCAGCCACGCGCAGGCAGCGCGATCTACGTGGATCCCGGTGCGAGTACTCCACTTCACAACGTTTCCTTCGTCTGAGTTCTATCTGCGGCTTGCGCATCTGCGCGGGCGAGTTGCCGGAGGGCGGTGTGGGCGTCGGTGCGTTCAGGCGGGGGGAAGTAGTCGCGCCTGGTGATCTGACGCCACTGATTGCGCAGGCGGCGCAGGCTACTCACTCGCTCCGCCTCTGTTGCGTGCACAGCCGCGGATGCCTGGGCAGCGAGATCGGCGTACTCCGCGGCGCGGGCGGATCGCATCTGCTCGATGAGCTGGAGCTCTTGGGCCTGGGTGGTCGCCGACGCGATCCAGATCCCGGCCTGGCCGCCCCACTCGAGGACCTCATCGGCAAGCCACTCCAGATGCTCCCGCGACCGGGCGTCGTCGGGCAGGGCAATGACATTGTCGGCGAACTGGGCCACCCCGAGTCTTTTGAGCTTGCGCCATAGCGCAATGCGTGGCGTCGACGGCTCCCGAGGCAACCGATAACTCAGCAGCACCCACTGGCCGCGTGTGGCGGGAGTCGCGTTGTCCACACCCGAAATGAAACCACGGTTACAAGCTCTTGCGCCAGTGGAGATACGAAGAACCAGGGATCCGCGCCAAGGTATGCAATAATCTGCGCATGGACGCAGATACGCAGATATGCGGGCTCGATCCGGGCAGTCAGTTCGTCGAATTGGCCGTGGAGGTGTTCGCGATGCTGGCCGATGCCACGAGAGTGCGGATCATTCTTGCGTTGCGGCAGGCGGGGGAGATGTCGGTCAATCATCTGGCAGACGTGGCGGACAAGACTCCGGCGGCGATCTCGCAGCATCTGGCGAAGCTGCGACTGGCCCGCATTGTCGAGAGCAGACAGGAGGGCCAGCGCGTGTTCTATCGATTGGCCAATGAGCATGCTTCGCAGCTGGTCTCTGACGCGATCTTCCAGGCAGAGCATGCCCTCGGGGGGACACCTCGCCATCACCGAAATGGGACTGATCTCGTGCCGGCGGTGCCGACGGGACCGCAGTAATGGTCGGGGTTCTTCGGAACCCGACCTACGCCCGGCTGTTCATTGCGCAGGTAGTGGCGCTTCTGGGTACGGGCTTGCTGACGGTGGCACTCGGATTGTTGGCGTTTGACCTGGCTGGACGCGATGCCGGCGCGGTGATGGGTACGGCGTTGACCATCAAGATGGTGGCGTATGTGGGAGTGGCGCCGGTGGTGGCCGCGCTGGTGGATCGACTGCCGAAGAAAGCCGTTCTCGTGGGGGCGGACCTGATTCGTTTCGCGGTCGCCTTGCTCCTGCCGTTTGTCGCTGAGGTGTGGCAGATCTATGCCTTGGTGTTCGTGCTGCAATCGGCCTCGGCGACATTCACTCCAGCGTTTCAGTCTTTGATTCCGGCGGTGCTTCCGGATGAGCGTCAGTACACCCGTGCGTTGTCGCTATCGCGGCTGGCGTATGACCTCGAGTCGCTGCTCTCGCCCGCTTTCGCCGCTGCACTGTTGGCCGTGGTGAGCTACCACGACTTGTTTGTCGGCACCGCGATCGGTTTCGCCGGATCCATCGCGTTTGTACTCCTAGCGCGCCTGCCGGCGGCAGCTGTCACGACCTCCGGGCTCCCGTTCTGGCGCCGACTCCGGGAAGGGGCCGAGGTGTTCTCCCGCACGAAAACACTGTGGTTCCTGATGTCGGCCAACGTCGCGGTCGCTGCCGGCACTGCGCTGGTGATGGTCAATACCGTCGTTTACGTCCGCGGGGTGATGGACCGTGATGACGCGGCGCTTGGACTCACCCTGGCGTGTTACGGGCTCGGTTCGCTGCTGGTGGCATTGGCCACACCGTGGATCGTCGAACGCGTCGGGGTGATCCGCACGATGATGGCTGGTGTTGCCGTGATTGCGATCGCGCTGGGAGCTGCGGTAGCGGTCACTGCGGCGGTCACGACCTCGGCTGCAGGCTGGGGATGGCTCTTGGGTACGTGGGCGCTACTCGGCGCGGGCACGTCCCTGGTCAACACGCCGTCCTCGCGGCTGCTTGCCGATGCCTCCACAGACCAGAACCGCAATCTGGTCTATACGGCCCAGTTTGCCCTCTCTCATGCCTGCTTTCTCGTCACTTATCCGATCGCGGGCTGGTTGGGCGCGAGCAGCTTGATCTGGGCCGCCGCCGTCTTGGCCGTCGTCGCGACCCTCGCCACGGTCATTGCGTTTGGCCTGGCCAATGCGACCGCAAGAGGGCCTTTGTCTCTTAGGTGAAGTTGTCTAGAAGGAAGCTGCTGAGGCGTTCAGTGGCAGGGGCGGTGGTCGACGAACTCCATGCCAGAGCGATGTCGCGACGGTATTGCGTGTCATCGAGCGAGACTTCAGCAAGACCTGGTGGTGTGCGCTGGTCGCGGGGCAGAAGCCCGATACCGAGGTTGCGGACGATGAGCTCTCGGATGGTGGCGAATTCGGTGACCTCGATGGCGATATCCGGGGTGAAGCCGGCCTGTTGGCACCAGGTCTCGGTCAGTCGCCGGATGTTGTAGGCCGCAGGGGTGGCGATGAACGTCTCTCCGGCGAGATCGGCAAGCCGAACCCTGTCGAGGGTGGCGTACCGATGACTGGCCGGGAGGACGGCCACGATTTCTTGCTGGCCGATTATCTCGTGTCGTGCCCGGTCGGGCGGTGGAATGACGATCGCTAGATCCAGGTCGCCGGAGAGAAGATCTGCCGTGAGTTCTGACCCGTGTGCTTGTTTGAGCAGCACCCGGATACCTGGGTGACGGCGGCGGAACTCGGCGAGTAGATCCGGTACGTGGCCCGATCCCATCGTCAGCGGGAAACCAAAGCGAACCGTCCCGTGTTCCGGATCCGCCCGGCCAGTAACGGCATTGAGGGCCAGCTCTAGCTCCTCGAGCGGTCCGCGAATGCCGCGAACGAGGTCTGTAGCTGCTCGAGTCAGCCGCACCACCCGTCCATCGTGGATCAGTAGCGGCACCCCCAGCTGCTGCTCGAGTGCATGGATACGCCTGCTCATCGACGACTGTGGCACCCCCAAAGAGGCCGCCGCGTCAGTCATATGCCCGTTGCGGGCAGCCAGTTCCACCAACGCCCGTAGCTGCGGCGCAAAAACCCCCATCCACTGTTCCATAAATGGATTATATCGTCCGAATAATTCATTGGACGGAACGGGTAGCGGCGGCGCAGGCTTGGTGTCGCGGACATTGCCGCCGATTCGAAGGAGACTTCATGCCCGTGCAGAAAAACCAGCCCCCAAACGAGGACCGTCTCGATGCTGATGTGGTCCTGATCGGTGGGGGCATCATGTCGGCAACGCTCGGATCGATGCTCGCTGTCCTGCAGCCGGACTGGCGCATTGTGCTAGTTGAAAGGGCCAGCAAGGTGGCCTCCGAAAGCAGCGGGCCATGGAACAACGCCGGTACCGGACACAGTGGCTTCTGCGAACTGAACTACATGCCTGACCCCGCCAACGGCGGCAAGCCGGCCACGATCGCAGGCCAGTTCCTCGTCAGTCGGCAGTGGTGGGCCCATCTGGCCGAGACGGGACTAGTTGACCCAAATGTGTTCATCCATTCCGTCCCACACATGGACGTCGTTTTCGGCGCGAAAGACATTGAGTACCTGCGGCAGCGTTACGAGACGTTGCGCAGGGATCCACTGTTTGCCGGCATGAGCTACAGCGAAGACCCCACTCAGATCGCCGAGTGGGCCCCGCTCCTGGCAGAGGGCCGGCAGGCCGGCGAGCAGATGGCGGCAACCTGGCACCCCGAGGGCACCGACATCGACTTTGGCGCGTTGACCGAACAGCTGACCCGCATCATCGCCGGTGCTCACGGGCAGGTTCTCTGCGGTCATGAGGTGCGTTCACTACGCCGAGCGGATGATGGCGGCTGGACGGTGGCCGGCAGGGCAGGTATGAGAAAGTTCACCATTCACAGCCAGCGTGTGTTTGTCGGCGCAGGCGGCAATGCGCTACGCCTCCTGCAGCAAGCCCGTTTGCCGGAGGTCCGAGGCTATGGAGTGTTTCCCATCGGAGCGGGGTTCCTGCGCAGCTCCGAGCCGAGCGTTGCGTCCCGCCACCACGCGAAGCTCTACAGCCAGGCGGACCTCGGCGCTCCGCCCATGTCCGTGCCGCACCTAGACAAGCGAGTCGTCAACGGCGCGGAGCACTTGATGTTCGGACCCTATGCCACGTTCAGCACCAAACTACTCAAGAACGGACGGCTCACCGACTTCTTCACCACACTGCGGTGGCACAACATGCACGTCCTTGCTGCCGCCGCCCTCCAGAGCCTTCCGCTCGTGCGGTATCTCATCACCGAGCTTGCCTCGACTAAGCGAGCACGATTCCGGAAACTCCAACGTCTCTACCCCGATGCGGTTCCGAGCCAGTGGGAATTCATTCACGCCGGACAGCGAGCCCAGCTAGTTACTCCCGACAAGAAACGCATCGGCGCGCTACGGCAGGGCACCGAGACTGTTGTAAGCGACGACGGGACCATCGCCGGATTACTCGGCGCCTCGCCCGGCGCGTCGACCGCGGTGCCGATCATGCTCGACCTCTTGCGGCGAAGCTTCCCCAATGAATGGCGCCTTACCTGGCGGCCAAGGCTCTCTCAGATGATGCCTGGACTCAATCCCGAAGCCGAGTGGGATGTCTCGAGCGTTTCTAGCATCGTATCGTCGACGTCACGCTCACTGAAACTGCAGCCGCGAAGTGGCCAGGGATAACGATCGCCAACCCGCTCTGCGCAACGCCTCTGGACCGAAGTAGTCAGGGGAATTCACGTGCGCTGCACTCTCTTTCGGGTAATGCGGTACGCCGGACCGTCAGTTCAGATCGCTGGTGGCGGCGACTTCACGGGGTAATGCGGGGGGAGGCCAGTTTCTGCTGAACAAAAAGGCTCTTGCCATCAGGTGGTTGCCTGCAAAGAGCGAACTAGACATTTGCGGCGGCGACTGGCGGGTGGTCGGGCCGACTGGGGTGCACCGTAGTTCTACGTGGTGCTGTGGGTCGCGGCGAAGATTAGGAACGCAACGAACAGCGCGGCGAGTGCCAGGCCGGTGCCGATGACGGCGTCACGCTGATTCGACGCCTCGCCTTGATCGACTCGTTTGAGGCCAATCCATCCGGATACGAGGGCAACTACTGCGGCGGCAATGGTGATGGTGCCGCCGACGAAGGGCACGAGGGAGGCCAGCGCGGCGACAATGCCGGCGACCAGGGACGTGATCCCGGCGCCGTTGCGGTACGAGGTCCCGGCGAGATGGTTCGCGGGCATCGGGCCTCCCATTGCACAGTCGGGTAGGCGAATAGTACTCAAAGTAGGTGAAGCCCGGGGCTGCCCTGTGTGCCTGCCTCCGGTGCCCGGCAAGGGGGTCCGGGCGAGTTGGTCTGGTCGATCCCGCTACGCACAGCTGCGTGCGACGATCCGACTTTGGGGTGGATGTTGGTGGTGGGGACGATCGGAGCGTCGGCTCCGCTGGTGCGCTGGGTGGCCGGGGCGAGGGGTTTGCGGAATTCTTGGGGTGAATCGCCCTGGCACCGTCGGAGCCAGGGCGATTCAATTGAAGCGGTCGGCGTACGTCCCGGCTATCGGGGCGATCAGGACATAGGCGACCATCTTGATAGTCAGCGGGGGGCCAGCACTGCCGCTGCCCGGGTGCCGGCCAGCTCGAAGGCCAGCAGCCCTAATGCGATTGTGGCGAGCCCGTTACCGGCCAGGGCAACGCGCTGAGCCCCGAATAGATGCAGGTAGGGCCGAACGGCAAACAGTGAGGTGCTCATCGCCGCGCCCCTTTTTCTTCTGCGCCACCAGGCTCGGGCAGTAACCCGAGACCCGCCTCCATGCCATACTGGTGCTTATGTATGCACACGATAAAAGGAGAGGGTGGGAAGAGTCCACGCCGCCAGCCGAGATCGTCGACGCGGCCGCGACGCTTCTTCGCATGCTGGCCGACCCGACCCGCATGCAAATCCTGTGGCTACTGAGCCTGCGGGACTACGACGTCGCCTCGCTGACCGAAGAGCTTGGCGGCGCCAGGCCGGCGGTGTCGCAGCACCTGGCCAAGTTGAAACTGGCCGGGTTGGTGCACTCCCGCAAGAGCGGCCAACACAGCCTCTACAGCGTGCGGGGTGTGCACATTCGTCAGCTCCTGGCCGAAGTCCTCAGCACCGCCGACCACCACATCAACAACCTGCCCGACCACCAGGCCCAGTCCGGCACGGAGCAGACATGACGAGAAATCCTCCGGGCCGCTTTCATGCCCCCGACCAACAATCTCGGCTCGCAAGAGGCCGGGTCCGGTCTGACCCGACCTGACCTGACCGTAGAAGGGAACCAGTTTATGTACCGACCGACAAATCCACGGGACAAGGCGGGGCGGGTCCTCTATGAAGAGCGAATGAGGATGTTGCCCGGACTGGTCCAGCCGCCGGCTCCGGACTGGGAGGAACTCGACGAATCCACCCGTGAACGCTGGCGCGGCCATGCCGAGGGATCCGATCTCGGAAAAGGAGCAACCGCCGTGACGCGCGACAAAGGAGACTCTGGGTTGCACACAGCAGGACACTCAGCGGCAAGGCTGGAACAAGATGAGCTAAGCACGAAACCTGAGACCGGCGGGACATTGGGCGACACACCCAAATGAGCCTTGGCGGTAAGCCGGGCTGATCAACGACGTGGTTAGAATCGCCGTTCTACCGCCTGTAGACATTCCGTCCGAGACGAGACAGGTGGGTGGCGTCGCCCGGGATCGGCCTACGCCGCAGGTCGGGGCCGAGATCGAAGCCGCGCAGGAGGGGGCTCAAGGCCCTCAGATGATTCATCTGATGCAATACGCAGACTACTACTGATCAGGTGCCGGGTTCTGAGGTGTCGAGTTTTCGGTGGGGTTGGACGCAGCACGTGGCGGAGCGGACCCAGGCGGGCGGCGCTGGCGCCCAACCTGGGCGTGGTCTCTGTCGGCGACG
>Ga0194136_1001539_pt1 | contig 11483 bp, 9 predicted proteins | sample TARM_MetaG_T3A_1_FD_134023 | JGI IMG/M metagenome (GOLD analysis project Ga0194136, IMG submission 134023) | Freshwater microbial communities from Pennsylvania, USA, analyzing microbe dynamics in response to fracking - TARM_MetaG_T3A_14 (version 2) | ecosystem: Environmental > Aquatic >...
CTGGCCGAGACCTTCGGCTGGGCCACGCCTGAGCAGCTGGCCGAGATGAAGGCGCTCACCTTCAGGGTCAACGAGGTGCTCAAGGCGCTGTTCGCCGAAGGCGGCCTGCTGCTGGTGGACTACAAGCTGGAGTTCGGCCTGTTCGAGGGGCAGATCGTGCTGGGCGACGAGTTCTCCCCGGATGGCTGCCGGCTGTGGGACGCCAAGACCCGCGAGAAGCTCGACAAGGATCGCTTCCGCCAGGGGCTGGGCGGCGTGATCGAGGCCTACGAGGAGGTCGGGCGGCGTATTGGCGTGGTTTTTGCCTGAGACGCGACGAGGTCTCAAGCGTCACGACAGGAAGGCGGCCCTTGGGCCGCCTTCCTACGTTCGAAAGTCGTGAATTTACTCTGACATCGGCTCCTTATCCTTTGGTCGCAATTCAGACTCTCGGGTAAATCATCCGATGCCCGGACCAAACTTCAACCCGCCGGGCAAGGCCGCGCGCGCCCTCTCTCCATAGACTCCTCTCCAGATGGCCGCCGATTCCGACCTGGCTATCGCGGAGGAGTGAATGAACAGGTTCGAGCCAGCCAGTCATGAGGAACAGTCGGGCCAGATTGGCCGACGAAAGCAGCGCGTCGAGGACGATGCCCTGCTGCGTGGCCATGGCCGCTATGCCGACGACCTGGCGGTGGCGCCGGGGACCCTGCATGCCGCCGTGCTGCGCTCGCCCCATGCCCATGCACGCCTGACCCAGGTGGATGCCTCAGCCGCGCTGGCCATGCCCGGCGTGCATGCCGTCCTGACCGGCGAGGACATCAAGCGTTGGGCGCGGCCGTTTCCGGTTGGCGTGCGCCAGCCCATGGAGCACTGGTGCCTGGCAGTCGACAAGGTCCGCTATGTCGGCGAGCCGGTTGCCGTGGTGATGGCCGAGAGTCGTTACCTTGCCGAGGATGCCCTCGAGGCCATCCGCATCGACTACCAGACGCTGCCTGTCGCCGTGGATACCGAGGCGGCCATCGCCGAAGACGCGCCACTGCTCCATGAGGCAGTCGGTAGCAACGTGGTCAGCGAGCGCCACTTCCGCTATGGCGATCCCGAGCAGGCCTTCGCCGAGGCCGAGCGTCGCGTCGCGCTCAAGGTGCGCGTGCCGCGCAGCTCCTGTACGCCGATGGAGTGTTACGTGGTCATCGCCGACTACGACGCCTCCAGCGATAGCTACGACGTGCTCTCCAACTTCCAGGGTCCCTATGCGCTGCACTCGGTAATGGCACGTGCACTCAATGTGCCCGGCAACCGTCTTCGCTTGCGTACCCCGCCGGACTCCGGTGGCAGCTTCGGTATCAAGCAGGGGGTCTTTCCCTATGTGGTGATGATGGGCCTTGCTGCCCGCAAGGCCGGTGCTCCGGTCAAGTGGGTGGAGGATCGTCTCGAGCATCTCCAGGGAGCGTCCTCGGCCACCAATCGGGTGACCGAGATAGAGGCCGCGGTGACCCATGACGGCCGTGTCACCGCGCTGCACTGGGACCAGGTCGATGACTGCGGCGCTTACCTGCGTGCGCCGGAACCGGCCACCTTCTACCGCATGCACGGCAACCTGACCGGTGCCTACGCCATAGAACATTTGCAGGTGCGTAACCGGGTGGCGCTGACCAACAAGACGCCCACCGGCCTCAACCGTGGCTTCGGTGGCCCCCAGGTGTACTTCGCCCTCGAGCGATTGATGCAGCGGATCGCCGTGGAGCTTGGGCTCGATCCTCTCGACGTCATACGTCGCAACCTGGTGCCGACCGGAAGCTTCCCCTACCGGGCCGCCGCCGGCGCATTGCTCGATTCCGGTGACTATCCCGCCGCGGTGGAGCAGGGCATTCGCGAAGGTGGGCTGGAGGAACTTCTGGTGCGTCGCGAGAACGCTCGCCGTGAAGGGCGGCTCTATGGCATCGGCTACACCGTGGCGGTGGAACCCTCGATTTCCAACATGGGCTATATCACCACCGCCATGACCCCGGAGGAGCGGCGCAAGGCCGGTCCCAAGAATGGTGCAGTGAGTACGGCCACAATCAACGTCGGCCCACTCGGTGATGTCAGCGCCCATGTTTCGTCGACGCCGCAAGGGCAAGGACACCGCACCGCGGTCGCTCAGGTGATCGCCGAGGTGCTCGGGGTGTCGCTGGAGTCGATCAGCGTCAACGTCGAACTCGATACCGGCAAGGATGCCTGGTCGATCGCCTCGGGCAACTACTCCAGCCGCTTCTCCGGCGCCGTGGCCGGTGCGGTCTACTTGGCGGCGATGAAGGTGCGCGATCGCCTGGCCGGCATCGCCGCCGCCCAGTGGCAGGTGGAGGCCACACGCATCCGCTTCGCCGAGGGGCAGGTGAGGGTGGACGGTAGCGAGTTGACGATGCCCTTCGGCCGCCTGGCCGGCGCCACGCACTGGGCGCCGGGCACCCTGCCCGACGGGGAGCCGGGCGGGCTGCGCGAGACGGCCTTCTGGTCGCCGCCCCAGCTCGAGGCGCCGGACGACGATGACCGCATCAACAGCTCGCTCTGCTATGGCTTCATCTTCGACTACTGCGGGGTGGAGGTCGACCGCATCACCGGCAGGGTGACCCTCGATCGTTACGTAACCCTGCATGACGCCGGCCGCCTGCTCAATCCGGATCTGGTCGATGGCCAGGTGCGCGGGGGCTTCGCCCAGGGGCTTGGGGCGGCGCTGATGGAGGAGTTTGCCTACGGCGACGATGGCAGCTTCCAGTCCGGCACCTTCGCCGACTACCTGGTCCCGACCAGCGTCGAGGTGCCTGAACCACTGATCCTGCACAGGGAGACGCCGTCGCCGTTCACTCCGCTGGGCGCCAAGGGGGTCGGTGAGGGCAACAACATGAGCACCCCGGTGTGCATCGCCAATGCCGTGGCCGATGCCTTGGGCATCGCGGATATCGAGCTGCCGCTGACGCCGGCGAAGGTACGCACCCTGATCGGCATCGAGGAGCCTCCGCGGCCCCAAGGAGTGGGCGAGGATCAGACGGCTCCCGCAGCCGGTGGCGGCTCGCGGCTCACCGCCAGCGACTCGGTGACGCTGCCGGGCAGCCCTCAGGCGGTCTTCGACACCCTGCTCGATCCCGAGACCCTGCAGGCGATCATTCCTGGCTGCCATGCCTTGGAACTTACCGGCGAGAACGCCTACCGCGCCGATGTCACCGTCGGCGTGGGGATGATCCGAGCGCGCTTCGATGCGCGGGTGGCGCTCTCCGACCTCGACCCTCCGCACGGCCTGCGGCTCTCCGGGGCCGGCACCAGCGCCATGGGCTCGGCGGAGGGCAGTGCGCGGATTCGGCTGACCGAGATCGAGGACGGCCAGACGCGACTCGACTATGACTACGACGCCACCGTGGGCGGCAAGGTGGCCTCGGTGGGCGGGCGCATGCTGCAAAGCGCCTCGAGGATGATCATCGGGCAGATCTTCGCGCGCCTGGCCCAGCGCATGGGCGGCGCCGCACCACGGCTGTCGCTGTGGCAGCGCCTCAAGACCCTTTTCGGCCGCTTGGGAGATCGCTCATGAAACCTGCTGCTTTCGATTATCTGCGCCCGTCGAGCCGTCGCGAGGCCTGCGAACGACTGCATGAGGCTGGGGACGACGCTCGGCTGATCGCCGGGGGCCAGTCGCTGATGGCGGTGCTCAACATGCGCCTCGCTCAGCCGAGTGTGCTGGTCGATATCGCCGGTATCGAGGACCTGCATTTCATCGAGCGTCGTGACGATCATCTGGCGGTGGGCGCCGGGGTGACCCAGGCCGAATTGCTCGAGTACCCCGGCCTCGCCGAGGCGGTCCCGTTGCTGGCCCAGGCGATGCCCTGGATCGGCCATTGGCAGACCCGTAACCGCGGCACGGTATGTGGCTCGATCGCCCATGCCGATCCCAGCGCCGAGTTGCCGTTGTGCCTGGTCACCCTGGGAGGGCAGGTGGTGCTCGAGAACCGCCGCGGCAAGCCGCGCCGCGTCATGGCGGGGGACTTCTTCCAGGGCGTATTGACCACCGATCGCCGTCAGGACGAGCTGATCACCGAGGTGCGTTTCCCCCTGGCGAGGCCGGGCGCGGAGTACCGCTTCCAGGAAGTAGCCATGCGCCATGGCGACTTCGCCATCGTCGCGCTGGCGGCGGTGATCGACAGCGACCGGGTCACCCTCGGTGTTGGCGGCGTCGCAGACCGTCCAGTATGTCGCGAGCTCGCCCGCCACGAGGACCCGAGCGAGACCCTCAACACCTTTGCCTGGTCTTTGGGCGCCGAGGATGACGCCCATGCCACGGCGGCCTATCGCCGCCAATTGATCCGTGAGCTCGGCCGGCAGTTGATCGCCGGTGGGCCAAGTGACGAGGAGATCGCCCATGCACGCCAAGGCTGACCAGCGCATCCGCGTGACCCTGACCCTAAATGGTCGTGAGCGCAGCGGGTACGCCGAGCCCCGTACCCAGCTGTGCGACTTCCTGAGGCACGAGCTGGGCGCCACCGGCACCCATGTGGGGTGCGAGCACGGCGTGTGCGGGGCCTGCACGGTGCGCGTCGACGGTCGCGCCAGCCGCAGCTGCCTGATGCTCGCGGTACAGGCTGAGGGTCGGCGGCTGGATACCGTCGAGTCACTGGCAGGAGAGGAGGGCCTTTCCGATCTACAACAGGCCTTCCGGCGTCATCACGCCCTGCAGTGCGGCTTCTGTACTGCGGGGATTCTGATGTCCTGCGAGGAGTTCCTGAGCCGTGTGGCCGACCCCAGCGAGGCCCAGGTGCGCGACATGTTGTCGGGTCATCTGTGCCGTTGTACCGGCTATACCGGCATGGTCCAGGCGGTACTCGAAGTGGCCCGGTCGCGCCGTGAGGCGGCCGTGCCCGACAGTCAACAGGAGAACAACGATGTTTGATCTTGGTCGCAGTTTTCTTGCCTCGGTGGAGCGACGCCCTCATGCGATCGCCATTTCCGATGGCGAGCTTCGCAAGAGCTATGCCGAGTGGTTCGCCGATATCCAGAGCGTGGCCAGGAGCCTCGAGGAGCTCGGCCTGGCCAAGGGGGACCGCCTACTGGTGGCGATGCAGAATCGCTGGCAGATGGCGACTCTGCACTGGGCCTGCCAATTCGCCGGCATCGTGATCACCCCAGTCAACTGGCGCTCCACGGCTCGGGATCTGAGTTACTGCATCGAGGATGCCGAGGTCAAGGCGCTCGCCTATGATGCGTCGGTGGCCGAAGCGGTGAACGGCTGCCCTGAGGCGCAGCGGCTGCCACGCATCACTGCCGGAGGGGTCGAGGACATCGGCGCCCATGATTTCGACGACCTGCTCGGTGTGGAGGGGGAGCTGGTACTGCGTGCGGGCTCCGAGGATGTCTCGCTGATGCTCTACACCTCGGGCACCAGCGGCAAGCCCAAGGGCGTACCCCGGCTGCACCGTGCCGAGCGCGCCGCGGCGCTGGCCCATGTGGCCCAGAACCTCTATCGCCATGACGAGTGCACCCTGGGGGTGATGCCGCTCTATCACACCATGGGTGTGCGATCGCTGCTTTCGATGGCGCTGGTCGATGGCCACTTCGTCTGTGTGCCGAAGTTCGACCCTGCGGCGACGCTGGATTCTATCGAGCGTGAAGGCGTGACCAACCTCTATCTGGTGCCGACTCTCTATCACATGCTCATTGAGCACCCTGAATTCTCTTCGTCTCGGGTGGCCAGCGTCGACAAGCTCGGTTTCGCCGGCGCGCCGATGAGTGCGGGACTGATGGCCCGTGTCCAGGAGGCGTTCAGGCCCAGCCTGTTCGTCAACCACTACGGCAGCTCCGAGATATATACCTTCACCATCGACCAGCGCGCCAGTGACAAGCCGGGCTCCTCTGGTCGTCCGTCGCTCAACCAGCGCATCCGGGTCGTCCGGGTGGGGGCCGAGTCGCCTGACGAGATGCTGGGCGTGGGGGAAGAGGGCGAAATCATCGCCGACATGAACGGTGATGAGGCCTTCCAGGGCTACTGGCACCGCCCCGATGCCGACCAAAAGTCGCTCAAGGAGGGCTGGTACTTCACCAGCGATACCGGCTATTTCGACGCCGACGGCGACCTGTTCGTCACTGGCCGGGTGGATGATCTGATCATCACCGGCGGTGAGAACGTCAGCCCGGTGGAGATCGAGAATGTGCTCTCGGTGCACCCCCAGGTGGAAGAGGTTGTGGTGGTGGGGCTGGCCGACGAACAGTGGGGCGAGGTGGTCACCGCCTTCGTCAAGGCCCGACAGGCCATCGACGAGGGCGAACTCGACCGGCACTGCGTCGATTCTGGCCTGGCTCGCTTCAAGCGCCCGCGGCGCTACGTCTTCGTTGATGAGATTCCCAAGTCCCCCGTTGGCAAGATCCTGCGCCGCGTGCTGCGCGAACAGGACAGCCCTAGCGCACAACCCACTGATCAGTAAACCGACAAGGAACCAAGACATGACGACTACCGACGTGAACACCATCCTGGCCGGCGACTTCGACGGCTTCAGGGTCCAGGTCGATGCCGAGGCCGAGCGTGCCGATATCATCCTCGGCCGTCCACCGCTCAACGTGATCTCGATGCCCCAGCGCGACGAGTTGCGCCGCGTGTTCGAGGCGCTGGATGCCCATGACGGCGTGCGCGTCATCGTGCTGCGCGCCGAGGGCGAGCACTTCTCCAGTGGTGGCGACATCAAGGGGTTCCTCGAGGCTTCACCCGAACATGTCTCGAAGCTCGCCGACAACGTGGCCGCCCCGGCGCGCTGCTCGAAGCCGGTGATCGCCGCCAACCGTGGCTACACCTTCGGCGTCGGCTTCGAACTGTCGCTGGCCTGCGATTTTCGCATCGCCTCCGAGACGACCCTCTATGCCCTGCCGGAGCAGAAACTGGGACAGATCCCGGGGTCCGGAGGCTCTGCCCGCCTGCAGAAGATCATCGGCATCGCTCGGACCAAGCACATGGTGATGCGCGCGAAGCGCATCGGCGGCGCCCAGGCGCTTGAGTGGGGGATCGCCACCGAGTGCGTGCCCGATGACCAACTGGAGAGTGCTACCCAGGCGCTGGTGGATGAGCTGCGCAGCTTTTCGCCGCTCGCTCAGCGCACCGCCAAGCGCCTGATCAACGACAACGAGGATGCCCCGCTATCGGTGGCCATCGAGATGGAAGGCCACTGCTACAGCCGGCTACGTAGTTCCAGCGATTTCCGCGAGGGTGTCGAGGCCTTCCATGCCAAGCGCAAGGCCGTGTTCACCGGTGAATGATCGGAATCCCATAACATAACAACAACGCCAGGAGAATCCCATGCAAGCACACGACAACAACGGGGTGAGCCCCGCGCCAGGTGCAGTCGTGGACGCCAAGCGTCCGCTACTCAAGGACCTGTCCCGGGTCTTCACGGCCAAGTCGATCAGTGCAGGCACCGTCGCCGCACTGTTCGGTTGCTCGGGGCCGGCGCTGATCGTGATCAGCGCCGCCGAGGCCGGCAATCTGACCAATGGCCAGACCGTGGCCTGGTTGTTTGCCATCTACTTTCTCGGTGGCCTGATCAGTCTGATCATGGCCTCGCGCTACCGCATGCCGATCACCGGGGCCTACTCGATCCCGGGGGCGGCGATCATGATCGCCGCCCTGACGACCATTCCCTTCAACGAGGCGGTCGGCGCCTTCATCATGAGCGGCGCTATCGTTCTCCTGCTTGGTGTCAGTGGTGTGGTGGGGCGTATCATGCGTTGGCTACCGATGCCGATCGTCATGGCGATGATCGCTGGCGCCTTGATCCGCTTCGGCATCGGTGCGGTGAACGCGGTGGGGGCCGCACCCTGGATCGCCGGCACGGCAGTGGTGGCCTTCTTCCTCAGCTCACGCTTCATCAAGACGGTACCTCCGGTACTGGTGGCCGCGGTGGTGGGGCTCATCGTGGCCTTCGCCATGGGGGCCGTTCAGCCCGCCGACGTGGACATCGCCTTCGTCGCACCGGAGTTCACCGCACCGAGCTTCACCCTGGGGGCCTTCCTGGCCATCTCCGTGCCGCTGGCGGCACTGGTGATCGGGGCCGAGAATGCCCAGGCCACCGGGGTGCTGCTGGCCGAGGAGTACCGCCCCCCGGTCAATGCCATGACCATCATCAGCGGCATCGGTGGCATGCTCGCCGGCCTCCTCGGCGGCCACAACGCCAACATCGCCGGGCCGATGACCGCCATCTGCTCCTCCGAGCAGGCAGGCGACGACAAGAGCACCCGCTATGGTGCCACCCTGGTGAATGGCGTGCTGTTCTGTGCCTTCGGGCTCTTTGCCGGTGCGGCGGTGCCCTTCATCCTGGCATTGCCCAGTGCCCTGATCGGCAGCGTGGCCGGTCTGGCAATGATCGGCGTGCTGCTGGCAGCCTTCCAGCACGCCTTCTCCCGCCATCGTGGCCACCAGATCGGTGCCTTCGTGGCGCTGGTGGTGGCGATGAGCAACATCAGTCTGCTGGGGATCAGCGCTCCGTTCTGGGCACTGGTCTGCGGTATCGCGGTCTCCCTACTGCTGGGCGAGAAGACGCTGGACCCGAAGACCGAGACCACCCAGGTCGCGGACTGAACGCGGCAGAGCCGCAAGAGGACAGAGCGATGCGTGACCTTGATATCCAGGTAATGGCCCAGGCTCTGGACTGGGTCCGCCAGGGACATCCCATCTGGCTGTGCACGGTGCTGGCGACCTATGGGTCGTCGCCCCGGGCGCCGGGCGCAATGCTCGTTGCCCGGCGGGGAGGTCACCATGTCGGTTCACTGTCCGGGGGTTGTGTGGAAGAGGCCTTCCTTGAAGAACTCGTTTCCGGCGATTTCGACCGAGTGGTGACGCTTCGCCGCTATGGCGAGAGCGATGAGGAGCGTCAGCAGTTAGCCCTGCCGTGTGGTGGGGTGCTTGAAGTGCTGATCGAGCACCGTGCCCCTGATGCCGTCTGGCTGGCGCACCTCGAGGCGCTGCGCCAGGCCCTGCAGGGACAGCGCCGACTGGTGCGGCGTGTCGATGTTGAGGCCGGTGCCTATCAGGCTCGCGATGATGACGTTGCCGAGGGGCCATGCGTGGTGCGCCGTCCCGCGTCCGTCGACATCCGTATCGGCCCCGTGTTGCGCTTGCTGCTGGCCGGCCTCTCGCCGGTGGCCGAGGCCTGTGCCCACTTCGCCCGGGCGCTGGGTCACGAGGTGATCGTCTGTGACCCTCGTCCGGAGATGCGTGAAGGGTTCAGTGTCGACGGGGTGGCGGTGGTGCCGCAGCTGCCCTCGACCTTTATCGCCGCCGGGGGCTGCCATGCGGCAACCGCGGTGGTGGCCTTGACCCACGATCCGCGCATCGATGATCTGGCCATGATCGAGGCAGTACGTACCGAGGCCTTCTATATCGGCGTGATGGGCTCGCGCCGGACCTCGGATGCCCGCGCCACGCGGTTGCTGCGTTCCGGGGGGCTGTCCCAGACCGATATCGATCGCATCCACATGCCGGTCGGCCTCGCTCTCGGCAGCAAGACCCCAGCCGAGATCGCCCTGGCCGTGGTGGCCGATATCGTGCGGGTCTACCACGGGAAAGCGCGCAATGCCCTCTGACACCGTCGCTGCCCTGGTATTGGCGGCCGGTCGGGCGCGCCGCTTCGGCAACGACAAGCGCTTGGCGCACCTGCCACGGCGTGGGCCGCTGCTGGCCGCCACGCTGGCGAGTCTCCGGCCACATTTCGGCGAGATTCGAGTAGTGGTGGGCATCGAGGACGACCCCGTCCATCTGGGCATTGCCAAGGACATTGGCACTATTGTTGCCGAGAAGGCAGAACAGGGCATGGGGGCCAGCCTCGCCGCCGGTATCCGCGCACTGAGCACCGAGAGCCAAGCCCTTGCGGTGGCGGTGATGCTGGGCGATATGCCTTGGTTGAGCGAGGGCACCTTGGCGCTATTGTGCTCAAGGGCCAGTGAACGGGCGATCGTGCGGCCCTTCTATCGGGGGCAGGGTGGGCACCCGGTGCTGTTCGGCCGGTGTTTCTGGGGCTCGCTCGAGCAGTTGACCGATGACGAGGGAGCTCGCAGCGTGGTACGGCGGCATCGGGATGCCTGCATCGAGATCGAGGTCCAAGACCCGGGCGTCTTGCAGGATGTGGACCGGCCATTGGATCTTGCCTGGACAAGGCGTAATGGCCGCTGAGTGGCTTGCCATGCGACTTTGGTCTGGCTGTAGCCGATGCGCGAGTAAGAGATGGTACGCTGGCCTGTATCAGCATGCCTTACACTTCCACTGACGAGGACGTCATGTCGAGTGCCCACCGCATCTTGCATGGCGAGTTTGGTCGCGTTGCCCTGCTGGACATGGACGAGTCGCTGGTGCCCCACGCCCATTCCGAATGCCATGTGCTGTTAAAGGTCTCCGGGGAGGATACCTACTTCTCGGTGCGCGATCGCCGGCTGCCGCTGACCGACAGGACGGCTGTTCTCATCAATGCCTGGGAGCCGCACTTCTACGATCACCAGAGCGGTGCTGCCGATACACTGATCCTGGCTCTCTACATCGAGCCGAGCTGGCTTGCTGCCCTGCAGAGTGGTCTGGTGTTGAGTGGTCGGCCAGACTTCTTCCCCAGCCCCTGCATCGAACTCACACCCCGCATGCGGCACCATGCTGATTTGCTGATCGACGCCATGTTCTCCTTCGGGCTGGTGCCGCAGGGCAGGCTGGAAGAGCTGCTTTTTGATTTGCTGATCGGGATCACCGAGAAACACTCGGACTGGCGCCACCTGGCCAGGCTGCGAGCGGGGGTTGCCTGCGATTTCTACGATGCCCGCATTCGCCAGGCGAGCCAGTTCATTCTCGACCATCCCCAGGGGGAACTGGACATGGAAGGCATCGCCCGCCTGTGCGGCCTTTCCCGGGCGCATTTCTTTACCCTGTTCAAGAAGAACACCGGCATGACACCGCAGATGTTCGCCAATATCGGCAAGATGCAGATGGCGTTCCGCTACCTGTCCGACAACCGCTCCGGCACTCTGGGCAACTTGTCGGAATCCCTGGGGTTCTCTGAACAGGGCCACTTCACCCGCTTCTTTCGGCGCCATATCGGCGCCTCGCCCAGCCAGTACCAGAAGGTGATCGATAACTACGCTTCCCAGGTGTCATGAGGCGATAAGGCGCCGGGAGCCACGGCAAGTTGCCTGTTATTCGGCAGCTACCACTTCGATCACTCGCAGGTGCATACCGTCACGCACATTGGCGAAGACCCGAAAGCGCACATCCACGTCGCGTAGCCGTACGCCATAGAGTCGGTCGTGATCGCCGCCTTGCGTGCGCCGGTGATAAGCGGGGCGCGGATCCTGGGCCAGCACCTGGATGATCAGCTCGCGCAGGGCGTCGCCGTCGAGGCGCTCGGCCAGGGCCGCGTGCGCCGCGTCGCTGAACGCCACCGGGAGCTGCGGCGGGGCCTCGGGGGCGAAGCCGGCGCGGGCCTCGGGGCGGGACTCCGCCCAGGGCAGGTAGGGCTTGA
>Ga0194136_1001542_pt1 | contig 11473 bp, 11 predicted proteins | sample TARM_MetaG_T3A_1_FD_134023 | JGI IMG/M metagenome (GOLD analysis project Ga0194136, IMG submission 134023) | Freshwater microbial communities from Pennsylvania, USA, analyzing microbe dynamics in response to fracking - TARM_MetaG_T3A_14 (version 2) | ecosystem: Environmental > Aquatic >...
ATACTTCCATCGGATTGAACAGCGATCAAGTCAACTGTCTTTGTGGTAAATGGCGAACTTAACTGTTTTTTTAACGCGCTGAAAAGGGCGTTCTATTTGTGTGTCTTCTTACAGTGTTTCAAAAAAATTCATACCAGTGTTCCATTGCCTTCCTCCTACATGCTCGATTTAGAGGCTGCCCTGACGTAAAAAGGGCAAATTCAAATACAAGAAAGAGAATCCTGGTACGAGGTACTATCCTATGACTCGCTTACCACGCTTACAGTTTTCCTCGTTCTGGTTGCTGATTGAAAAATTTCTTTGCAACAAAAAAATGCCTTCCGCTACATTCTGGGAAGGCAATCATGGTTTAGGCAAATAAAAGCATATAAAACTTCATCCCTTCGTATGACTAGTTACCGCATGTTCAATAAGCAAAAACATCCACAGGAAAACAACCTTTCTATTCTGTTAGGTTTCTTTCGCTGTTGAGATGGAACGTCGAATTTTTGAAATCGAGCGGTGGGCTTTCTCACGGTTAAGAAACATCACGATCACATAGAGGGAGTCCAAGATACTTAACTGGGCAATCCGAGAAGAAAGTGCCTCTGACCGAAACTCGATTTCTTGTGAAATCGAAATTAAGACGACATCGCCAAGTTTTGCCAAAGGAGAAGCCGCATGACTGGTCACAACGATGATCTTGGCACCGTTGGTCTTAGCAACATTGGCTAACTCAATCGTTTCTCGTGATTTTCCGGTGTGGGAGATGAAAAAGGCGCAATCATCTGGTTTTAATACCGCCGCTTCCATCAATTGGATATGAAAATCTGCACTGTGGAAGACAGAGATCGAAGAGCGCAAAAATTTGTGGTAAGCATCTGTGGCTACAAACTCAGAGCCACCCACCCCGAAGAAGAAAAGCCGATTGGACTCATTGATCATCGCTGCAGCCTTCTGAAGATCCTCTTCTTTTAATAACTTTCTAGTGTCCGTGAGCGTCGTCATGATCGAATCGAATACTTTTTGTGCGATCGTCAATTCATTGTCCGATTTCTCGATGTTTTCATGGATCGAGAGGGCGGCAAGCTCGCTTTCTTGCATCAACATCGCCATTTTGAAGTCCTTAAACCCATTGTAACCGAGTTTTTTTTGTGAATTGGAAAAACGTGGAATCAGCAATGCCCAAATCACTTGAGAGATCACTGATCGAACTGTGGCAGACCTTACTAGGGTTTTCTAACACATAGGAGGCAATTGCTTGTTCTTTAAGACTGAGATTTTTATAAAGCGTTTTTATTTGCAAGCGAATCGAGACAGTCAAAAGCTTCTACCTCCTTTTTAATAACAATATCTCTTTACCTATAAAGTACCTCTTTTGCGAACAAAATACAAATAAAACGAAAGTAAAAATTATTTTTACTTTCGTTTTATTTACAAAAATATATTTTTTTGTATAATAAAGGTGTGGAATGGAGGGCTATCGATAAAGGCGGACTTATCGGTCTTGGAAAATGGAGAACGTGTCTCAAGCTCAAAGAGCAAAGCGACTTAGGGGAAGGATCGACCTTGAGAATCAGTGAAAGAAACTACGGTAAAAATAGGAATCTATCTAGTTTCAGCCCGCATATAAGTGGGGCACATCGATACCTACCACACGTAGCCTTTAGCCGATGTTACCTACGGGAAAATCGATCAGTAGAACCACGGTCAATGGTTAGAGATAGCTTGATTGAAAGGGGGATTCAAATAAGAAAGATTCTAACTACTGACTGTTCATTTTTTAGCTAATAAAATGAAACCGCTTTTCTATTGAGCAATTTAGTTATCGTTATGTGTTAATGGCAAAACAGTGATCTTGGTGTCAAAATCAGGTATTTTCGTAAGCTGTTCGCCAATGGCATCGAAGCAAATGAGAGTCAATGAAAGAAAGGGTCAATTGGGAAACCAACGTCGAACTGGATTTGATTTCGTACCAGTTGGCTTGGAATCTCGATTCATTCATTATTGATTGCTAGAAGCATTCGCATAATTTTTGAAATCCCGTTGCTAAAAGGGGACACTGATAGGATTGGTAATCCTAAGACAGAAAAATAGACTGAATAAATTGCGCTAGAGATCAATGTGGTGGTAGTTGCAGACGCAGTGAGTTTACTCATGATAAATATTTCACAAGAATGCGATTTTTGGAAAAAGATGTGTAGATACAAAAAATGGATCTAGCGACCATGAGATGGTCATAAGAAGCTAAGAGAGGAGCGAATCAATGGGGAATTTCAAGATCGCTGTGGTGAATTCAAGCAGTTTTGGCAAAGTGTTTCCACAGCATATTCAGCGCTTGCAAGCGATTGGGCCATTGAACTACTTTTCCTTCGATAGTGAGATCGGTGGCAAAGAGCTGGCGAAAGCATTGGCGGGTTATAACATCATCATTGCTAGTGTAACCTCTTTTTTCACAAAAGATTTTTTTGAAAATAAGGATGAACTCTTACTGATCACACGGCATGGGATCGGGTATAACAACATTGATTTGGCAGCAGCGAAAGAACATCAAACGATTGTCTCGATCATCCCTGCTTTGGTGGAGCGGGATGCGGTGGCTGAAAACAATGTGACGAATTTACTGGTTCTCTTGCGCTGTACTGTGGAATCAATGACGCAAGTACGCGCCGACCAATGGGAAAAACGAGCAGACTTTGTCGGCAGAGCATTGTTCAATAAAACAGTTGGTGTTATCGGGGTAGGCAATACAGGAAGTTGTGTTGTGGAGATTTTAAGAAATGGCTTCCATTGTGATGTTTTGGCATATGATCCTTACAAATCAGCACTGCATATTCAGAGTTAGCGTCTTCCCGTAAGTCCTTTCCAGGACTTATTATTCAGGAATATCCTACAGTATCCAAGCAATAACCGTTATTTTATTTAAAAAATTTAGGAATGCCCATAAGGGCGATTGAAGGAATGAATGTTTCTTCAAAATATATATTACGAGGAGTATTAAGTATATGGAAATTAATATGTTACAAGCTTTTTTAATTGCTACTTGGGTCTGGTTGGTTCAGTCACGTGTTTTCTTCGGTGGTGCAACTGTTACACTTCGGTTTTCGCCATTAATGACAGGACTTGTCAGCGGAATTATTATGGGAGATGTCACACAAGCAATGATCATAACCGCAGGTCTTCAGATGATTTATATGGGAACATTTGCACCTGGCGGTTCAATGCCAAGTGAGCCATCAATTGCAACAGCAATTGCAGTACCAGCAGCTATTGGTTCTGGATTAGATCCTGCGGCAGCCTTTGCCATCGCACTACCAATTGGTATTTTAGGATCATACTTACAGCAAATTCGCTTCGTTATCAATACATTTGTGGTACACATGACTGACACCGCAGCTGAAAAACTAAACTTTAGAAACTTAATGATTCATGCAAATATTACCCCGGTCGTAATTGCTTGGATTTTACACGTGCCAGTTATTTTTGCAGCCTTATATTTAGGTGTTCCGCAAATTACTGCTGCGATCGAAACATTAGAAGGAACACCTGCAATTCATGTCTTAGAGGTTATTGCAGGAGGGTTGCCTGCAATTGGAATTGCCGTAACTATTTATGTAATTGGTAAGAAACAATACCTTGTCTTCTTCTTGCTTGCCTACTTCATGAGTGTGATCTTTAGTGATTTAGGAATAACAATGGTTACATGGGCAATTTTAGGAACATTGCTGGCAGCAATCTTTGTAATGACAAAAGATTCAAAACAAGAGCCAGCTATTGCAGTTGCTAATTCATCCGCAATACCAGTAGCAAGTGGTGATGACAACGACTTTTAATCTTAATGATAATGAATTTAAGGAGGATTTAGGAAATGAAACAAAAAGTAAATACAGAGGTTAAAAACCTTCAACCAGAAGAACTTACCAGAAGGGACGCTTACATTGCTTGGATTCGTTGGTGGTTTTGTAACACGATTCCGCAATCAGTAGAACGTTTTTTAGCACCAGCATTAACTTGGGCTCTTGTTCCGATCTTAAGAAAATTGTATAAAGATGATGAAATGCTAAAATCTGCCCTAAAGAGACAAATGTTATTTTTTAACACACAACTAACATTTGGTGGTATTATCGTTGGATTAATGGCTTCGATGGAAAAAGAGCGTGCACGTCAAGAAGTAAACGGCGAAGAAATCACTATGACCGATGACCTAATTTACAACACTAAAGCAGGTCTTATGGGAGCCCTTGCTGGCGTTGGAGATGCGATCGACTCAGGAACAATTCAGTTTATCTTAATTGCTATTTTCTTACCGTTTGCCACGGAAGGTGCTGCAATTGGCGCACTAGGACCATTCCTAGCCTTTGCTGGCTATCAATTCCTAATCGGCTTTTACTTCACAAAGCTTGGCTTTGAAATGGGTGACAAAGCAACAACAGTTGTATCAGGTCCAATGATGACAAAAGTCATTGAATTACTTTCTATTTTAGGTTTATTCATGATGGGAATCTTAGGAGCAAATTTTGTTCGCGTCAATTCCACTTTGGAAGTTTATCTAGGAAACGAAAATTATTTTAACCTACAAGAAACGCTAGATCGAATACTGCCAGGACTATTACCACTCGCAGTTATTATGGGACTTTATTTCTACTTTGTTAAAAAGGGAATGAAAATTACAACCGCTATGGGATTTTTAGCAATTGTATTAGGCGTGTTAGGTTTTATCGGAATTTTATAGCAAAGAGAGGAGATCATTTAAAATGGCAATTATTAACTTAGCAAGAGTAGATTCACGATTATTACATGGGCAAGTCGTAGTAAATTTATTAAAACGACCAGGATTAGACTCAGTCTTCATCATTGATGATGTAGTTGCACAAAATGACACAATGAAAGGTGTTTTCAAATCATCGGGTGAGCGTGCAGGTAAGAAAGTAATTATTTTTTCAAAAGAGAAAGCAAAAGAACATTGGACAAACAACCAGTGGAAAGATTACAATTTACTATTATTAACAGGATCAATTGATACCATGCATGAACTAATTACCCATGGTGTTTCAGTAAAAGAATTAAACCTAGGTGGTATACCTCAAAACATAGAAAAATCGGCAACCTTAGTAAGCAAATCTGTTTATTTAACAAAAACAGATGCCGAGAAATTAACCAGCCTGAAAAACGACTATGGCGTAACAGAAATTTATGCGCAAACAGTTCCATCATCACAAAGAACTGAATTTGCTGATATCATTAGCAAAATCAAATAAGAATGGGGTAACAAGATGTTAGAAATTATCATTGCAACTCATGGTCCACTAGCAAAAGGACTGTTACAAACAGCTGAAATGTTTTTCGGTGACATAAAAGGCGTTAGCACCCTTTCCTTGCAACCAGAAGATTCTCCTGAAGATTTTCAAATACGACTAAAAGAACTGCTCCTGAAAATAGATGAAGAAAAAGAAATAGTGATTCTAACTGATTTAAAAGGTGGTACACCTTATAATCAAAGCGTCTTAACAAAATCAAACCTAAAACCAAAAAAAATTGAAGTTCTATCAGGGGTAAATGTAACGATGCTAATGGATGGCATTAATCAGCAAATGCTAGGAATCAGCATCAACAAAGCCGTAGAATCTATTTTAAAAGAAGCAAAAGATGGAATTTTTGTATTCGAAGAGCAAGCATCAACAAATACAGACGGCGATGACGACTTCTAAAAGAGCTTATATTTTAGTCAATAACAAATATTATTACAAGGTGGTTTTTATAGATGGCAAAAGTATTAATTACCCCGCGTTCCTTCGCAAAATATGATCAAAGTCCTTATAAAAAATTCGAAGAAGCAGGAATTGAAGTCATTGCTAATCCAAGCGGTGGCATCTTATCTAAAGAAGAAATGATTCATCATCTGAAAAATGTTGATGGTGTAATATTAGGTGTTGATCCTATGGACAAAGAAGTAATTACCTCTGCAACAGCTTTGAGCGTGATTTCTAAATATGGCGTTGGGACAGATAACATTGATTTAGATGCTGCAAAAGAAGCAGATGTTAAAGTTACAATCACAGCAAACGCAAATAGTGAAGCAGTCGCTGACTACGCCTATACGTTGATGCTATCAGTTGCAAGACGAGTTGTTGAAATTCATGACGGTTGCAAAAATCGCGACTGGACGAAAAAAATAGCCATCGATATGCACGGTAAAAAATTAGGCGTTTTAGGACTTGGCGCGATTGGTCAAGGAGTAATTCGTCGAGCAAAAGGCTTTGCGATGGATATTTACGGCTACGACATCAACTATAACGAAGAATTCTTAAATGAACACAACGTAAAAAAAGCAACAATCACCGAAATCTTAAAAACATGTGACTTCATTAGTATCCATATGCCATTAACCCCAGCAACAAAACACGTGATAAACAAAGACACGCTAAAACTAGCCAAAACAAATCTAGTACTCGTAAACACTGCCCGTGGTGGAATCATCGAAGAAAACGACCTATACGAAGCTTTAAAAGCCAAACAAATCTTCGGTGCTGGAATCGACGTCTTCGAAGAAGAACCAGCCTATAACTCGCCACTTCTAGAACTTGAAAACGTCATCGTCGGTTCGCACTGTGGAGCTTCAACAGTAGGGGCTGTCGACAAAATGAGCGAAATAGCAACAGACAACCTTATCGAAGCTTTAAAACAACGAGGGAAAATTAAATGATAAAATCGCCTATTGAATACATCATCTTCGATATGGATGGAACCCTTATCGACAGCGAAAGTGTTTACACCGAAGGTTATCGTCAAGCATTTGAAAAAAGGCATATCAACATCAAACTCGAAGAAATAGAAAGCTGGACTGGAAAAAGTTCAATGTCTACGCTTTCAAGAGTAGATTCCTACACCAAAGACCGTAAAATCTCCGAACAAATTCGCTTAGAAAGAAATAACCACTTCTACGAATGCATGGAAAATGGCACTTTAACACTAAAACCTAACGCAAAAGAAATCATCAAATTATGCAAGAAAAAAGGACTTAAAATTGGATTTGCAACATCAACATTCGAAGAAGTAGCAAGCAAAGTACTACACCACTTCAACCTTTACACCGAATTTGATATCCGCATCTTTGGTAGTGACGTTAAAAAATTAAAACCAGCACCAGATATTTACTTAAAAGCCGTTAGAGACTCAAACATTCCACCAGTTGCCACTCTTGTAGTCGAAGACTCAAAAGTAGGAGTTGATTCAGCACATGCTGCTAACTTAAAAGTCGTTCAACTCGTAGACAACAGTCATAATCAACCGTTAACCAATCCAAAAGCAGTAAAGCACATAACAAACTTAGAAGAACTAAAATCACTGCTTTAACTAAAGAAAGGATGCAAAATCTGTATGGAGAGAAAACAAGAATCCCCAGAAAAATCCCCATCACTCGAAGACCTATTACTTCGATACGGACTCATTATGCATCGTCGATTCTATGACCGTGAAAAACGGAGATTCCTTGTAGCCTTATCCAAAGAATTAGCATCTTACGGCTACAAAACCCAAATCAAAATGACAAAACACGGACAATTTAAAATCCGAAACCTCTATATCGGCAACATAGAAAAAGCAAAAATGATTTTTACGACCTACTACGACACACCGACAATTGGTATGTCTTCCTATCAGCCCCTTGAAAAAAAAACAAAATCACTAAACCTAATAAACTTCCTACCGCTTACCATCATCATGATAGCTGGAGCGGCGTTCATATCCACCATTGCCCAGCCAAACTGGAGCCAAAACTGGTTTTCAACCGCAAGTCTTCTCTCAATAGTCATCTCATTCGCACTATTTGGACTACTACTTCACTTTCGCCGCGGAATCGCAACCAGAAAAAATATTATCCAAAACACATCTAGCATCCTTGCTATCATAGAACTTGCTAGAAAAATGGATAATAACCGACGTGAAAAATGCGCCTTTGTTTTAACCGACTTTGGCATAGCTAATCATTTTGGCGAAACATTGATCTCACAACAGTTACCAACTGATACAAAAGATGTGTCCTATGTTCGATTTGATAGTGTTGGCGCAGGTGGAGAAGTGAAAAAAATAAAACAATCAGCAAACAAAATCATCATCACCTCAGGTAGCAAAGAAGCTGATGACAAAGTAGTCGTTTCCAGAAAACTAAAGGATACTACTACAACAAAAATGCTAGAAAACATCCGCGAGTCGGTAAAAATAGGTTTAGAACTAATAAATTCTGTTTAAGAAAGAGGAGATTCTACATGAAAATAGCAATCATTAATTCAAGCAGTTTTGGCAAGAATTTCCCTGTTCATTTAGAACAACTAAAAGAATGGGGAGAAATAGAATACTTTGATGTCGACACTCACATTTCGGCACCAGAGCTTGCCAAACTTTTAAAAGAGCATGAAATCATCATTTCGAGCGTTACACCATTTTTTCCACGTGAATTCTTCGAATTAAAGAAAAACTTAAAGCTCATTAGTCGTCATGGAATTGGCTATAACAACATCGATGTTAAAGCAGCAACAGAGCATAAAATTCCCGTAACTATCGTAAATCCAGAAGTTGAAAACGATGCCGTTGCCGAAAACGCTGTTGCCATCTTGATGTCTGAAATTAGAAAAGTTATTCCAGCTGTGCAGGCAACAAAGACAGGAAACTGGGCAAAAAGAAATCAATTTTTAGGCATCCAATTACGAGAAAAAACAGTAGGAGTTATCGGCTTTGGCAATATCGGTTCACGAGTTGGTGAAATCTTAAAAGGCGGCTTTGCAGTACGGCTCTTAGCTAATGATCCAAATGTCAGTGCTGAGGCGATGGCGGTTCTTGGTGCCGAAAAAGTTGAACTAGATGAGCTACTCCAAAGTGCAGATATCATCTCACTTAACGCAAGCGTGAACAACATCAGCAAACACATGATTTCTGACCGTGAATTTGGCCTAATGAAAAACGGAGTTTACATCGTAAACACCGCTCGTGGTGAACTGTTCGACGAAGATGCACTATGTCGCGCCCTTGACGCTAAAAAACTTGCAGGTGTTGCAATGGACGTCGTAGAAAACGAACCAATCGATGAAACACACCGCCTACTAAAATACGAAAACGTGTTAATTACCCCACATACATCAGCGTATACAAAAGAATGCTTATTTGAAATGGGTAATAAAGTCGTTTCAGATGTTGCAAATGTACTAACTGGTAAAAAACCAAGCAACCTAGTTAACCCAGAACTTTTCGACTAAGTTAGTAACTAACATGCAAAAAAGTCAAAAAAGAACAAATATTGCTTCAAGGATGTGAAAAGCAGTGAAATGGTCATTTAGACATTACGGAAAAAAAGATACAATACCAGTTAAGCACGTTCGTCAAATACCTAGAGTTAAAGGTGTTGTTGGAACACTCTTAGGAAAAATCCCGGGCGAAGTATGGGAAATAGAAGAAATTCAAAACTTGAAAAAAAACTTTAATGAAGAAGGACTAGAACTCTATGGTATTGAATCAGTAGCAGTACATGATGCAATAAAAGCAGCAACTAATGAAAGAGATTTGTATATCGATAACTATAAGCAAACATTAAGAAATCTAGCTGAATGTGGCATTCACCTAGTATGTTATAGCTTCAAACCCGTTTTCGGTTGGACAAAGACGGATTTGAATTTCAAAAATGACGATGGTTCTCACTCGCTTTTATATGACGACGCTGTTTTGCAGGAGATGAATCCAAGAGACATGTACAAGCTGATTAAAGGACAGTCCAAAGGGTTCCAACTTTCTGGTTGGGAAGAAGAGCGTCTCCAAGAAATTGATAAGCTAATGGAATTGTACAAAGACGTTACCGAAGAAGATCTATTTAACAACCTAAAATACTTCCTTGAACAAATTATCCCAGTTTGTGAAGAAGTTGACGTTAAACTGGGAATCCATCCAGATGATCCACCATGGGAAAACTTCGGCTTACCAAAAATAACTCACAACTTAAACGATGTTCGTCGCATCCTAAAAGCTGTTGATTCACCTTACAATGGTATTACACTATGCACTGGCGCATTCGGTGGCGACCCAAACAACGATATGGTTGAATTTGTACATGAAATAGCTGATCGTATTAATTTTGTTCATTTTAGAAACGTTGAATATCTAGCTTATCGTAAATTCAAAGAAGTTGCCCACTATTCTCAGGAAGGTTCTCTTGACATGCACGCTATCATGGAAGCTTTAATCGAGGTTGGTTTTGATGGAATAATCAGGCCAGACCACGGGCGAATGATTTGGGATGAAAAAGCTATTCCAGGTTATGGTCTATATGACAGAGCACTAGGAATTACGTATATGCAAGGCTTACATGAATCTATTACAAAAATTAAAGCAAGGAGTCGTAAGGCGATGAAAAAAGCAAACATGAACCATCCACTATACAAAAAAATGGGAGAAGTTAGACTAATGCCATTGTACACAGTTAATGATTTAGATATTTTACCACTAGCTGAGGATATTCTCGTAAAAAATGATGTTTTGATGATCGAGGTTGCATACCGTTCTAAGTTAGCAACAGAAGCGATTCGTATCCTAGCAAAATCAGGTAAAATCGTAGTTGGTGCTGGTACAGTTAGAACACTAAAGCAAGCAAAAGAAGCAGTTGAAGCAGGAGCAAAATTTGTGGTTTCACCTTGCATAGCACCAGAAGTCATTGAATATTGCATCGAAAAAGACATCCCAATCTTCCCAGGTGCTGTTACTCCATCAGAAATTCAAACGCTAATTTCTAACTATGGAATTAATATCGTTAAATTCTTCCCAGCAGATATCTATGGCGGATTAAAAGCAATGAAGGCCTTATCAGGACCACTACCAGATGTTAAATTCCTACCAACAGGGGGCGTAAATGGTGAAAACTTTACCGACTATCTAAAAGAAAAATTCATCTTTGGCGTTGGGGGATCATTCGTTCTTACCGAAGAAGGAATTAAAAAAGATGGCACTGGTAAATGGGCAGATGAAAATCTTGCAACAGTTGTCAAAAAAAGAAATGAACAATAAGAAGGATTAATAAAACGATAGTTGTGAAGTTTAGCAACTATCGTTTTTTCGTAAGCGTGTCATAGAATAGTACCTGCACACAAATAGCCCGATTTGATAAACTCAAATCAGGTTACCTGTGTGTATTACTTACAGATTTCTTGTATCTGCTGATTCCATGGTAAATAATGTCTACTGAATAAATGCTAAATTTCAAACGAATAAGGTTCGGATGCTATTTAGCTCTGTACGGGGGCTGGGAAAAAACTCCCCTAAAATGAATACATCCCTCGACCGATTTTGAGAAAAAATTGTCGAGGGATGTTTCTTTTTTAATAGAATAGGAAAATATAAAGTTTTACCCGCTAGAAAGCCTATCACCTCAAACGTTAATCACTATCACTTGATTTGAAAAGAGAGGGGATTTAAAGGTACACTATACGTATGGTAGAGAAAAGCATTCGCATAGAAA